>Ga0316204_10006925_pt1 | contig 17001 bp, 5 predicted proteins | sample 6monrhotite_MG_2_FD_205661 | JGI IMG/M metagenome (GOLD analysis project Ga0316204, IMG submission 205661) | Microbial mat bacterial communities from mineral coupon in-situ incubated in ocean water Damariscotta River, Maine, United States -... | ecosystem: Environmental > Aquatic > Marine >... | reverse complement strand
TCACGGCTTTCGTTATCAATCTGGCTCAGCACAAATTGACGACATAGCTGTGGCAGACCCCAGCATCTCAGCCGACGGCAGCACTCTAACCTTCACCTTAGGTGAAATCGCAGGTGGTACTACACGCGCCATTCGCTACGTCACCCAAATTAGTGCGCAGCCCGCTGGCCTAGCCGTCAATACTGCCATCGCCCACGCCACTGGGATAAGCTCCAATCGCGCCAAGGCTGAAATTATGGTCATCGATGAACTCATGCGTGACCACAGCGTGCTGGTAGGCCAAGTCAACTTTGATACTGAAGGCACAATCACTGGACTGCCAAATGTGCGCCTATTTCTAGAAAACGGGACTAACACGATCACTGATGATCGTGGTCGTTATCACTTCGAAGGCGTCAGTCCTGGCACACACGTTTTACAAATAGACACGGACACGCTGCCCGAAAACACAGACATCATCGCTGCCAACAACAGCCGCTCGGCGGGCTCAACACTCTCGCGCTTCATCAATACACAAGGCGGCACACTGTGGCGAGAAGATTTCACCGTCACACCAAAACTTGACCTACAAGGCCATATTTCACGCCACCTTAATAACCGCGTTAGCAATGACAGCGTCACACCCGACGACAACAAGCAGACGTTAGCGACCAATATTCAACTACAACACGCTCATTCACATCTTGTCGCTGATGGCATGACTCACCCTGTCATTGCTGTACGCTTAACAGACAAAAATGACGAACCCGCCAGGCCGGGTGCAATCGGCGAGTTCAACGTTAACCCACCCTATGAAGCGCAGGACAACAGCCTATTACACAAAGACTTATTAGCTGGTGCCCCACAAGACCGCAAGCAATATACCATCGGTGAGAATGGAATCGCCTTGATCACCCTCAAGCCCACCACTCAAACTGGTGAAGTAAAAATCAGCATTCCCCTCCCTAAGGGCGAAAAAATAATTAGTGCCAACCTCAAACCAAAATTACGTGATTGGATTCTTGTTGGTTTTGCCGAAGGTACGGCCGGCAACAACACACTCAGCGGCCACACCGACGCCCTAACAGGCGATGCCGCACGTGACGGCAGCTACACCGACGGCCATATTTCGCTCTACGCTAAAGGCCAAATCAAAGGTGAATGGCTCCTAACCTTGGCCTACGACAACCAAAAAGAAAACACCAATGACTCACTCCACCAAACCATTGACCCTGGCACTTTTTATCACGTGTACAGCGACCAGAGCACACAAAACTACGACTCGGCCAGTGCTGAAAAACTCTATATCAAACTAGAGCGTGAGCAATTTTTCGCCCTCTTTGGTGACTTTAATACAGGCTTTAACGATGCCGAACTAAGCAAATACACACGTAACCTCACCGGCATACAATCGCGCTTCATTAATGAACGCACTGAACTATTAATCTTCGCCAGCGATGCTGACCAAGCCTTTGTTCGCGACGAAATACGCGGTGAAGGCCTAAGCGGCCCCTATCAACTAAGCCGTGCTCAACTCATGCGTAACTCAGAAAGCATCAGCATAGAAGTACGTGATCGCACTCACCAAGATGAAGTACTGCAACGTACCGTATTCACTCGCCACGTTGACTACGACATCAACTACGACCGTGGCACGATTACTTTTCGCCAGCCAGTATTCAGCACCGATGGCGATCTAAACCATATTTACATCGTGGCCGAATACGAATCTTACGACAGCCAAGACCGTCGCCTAGTCTGGGGTAGTCGCGCCGTGGTTAACCTGAATGATCGCACCAGCCTCGGGCTCACACACGTCAACGAAGGCCAAGTAGGCAAAGAAACCGCCATCACTGGTGTCGACGTTAATATTCAGCTCGCCAAAACCACACACGCCCGCCTCGAAATGGCACGTTCAACAACACTTGGCGTCACTGATAAAGCCTACCTTGCAGAAATTGAACATCAAACCGACCAATACCAGGCCAAAATTTATACCCGCAGCCAAGACCATAGCTTTGGCTTAAATCAAATTAGTGGCACTAGCAATGGCCACCATCGCACTGGTGCTGAAGCTCAACTCAACATCACAGACCAGCTCAATATTCGCGGCCTCGCCTTTCAAGATGACATCACCAACACAGGTGCGCGACGCCTGCAGACTGAAATTGAAGGCCAGTACCACGTCAAGCAAACCAGCCTAAGTTTAGGATTCAAAGAAGTTAGAGACACTCAGTCCAATGGCCAGATCAACACGTCTAGCCTTGCGACCATGAGTGCTAAACAATCGCTATTTGATAACCACCTAAGCGTCGGCCTTAAACGCGAGCACGCCCTCGATAAAGCGGCAAGCTTAGATCACCCTGGTAGCACCGCCGTCACCGCTGACTATAAAATTTCAACCAATGCTGGCGTGTTTGCGACTCACGAGTGGGCAGAAGGCGACATGATCAAAACGCAAAACACCCGCCTGGGTGTCAGATCCTCGCCTTGGCGCGGTAGTAGCGTATCGTCTAGCGTCAACAAAGATATCAACGCTGGCATCACGACGTCTACAGCCAACACCGCATTAACGCAAAAATGGTTACTGACCAAGCAGTGGAGTATTGATGCCGGCATCGAACACGCCAAAACACTCAGCCTAACAGGCCCACCACTTGACCCAACTCGCCAAACGGCCAGCGGCGCACCTGAAGATTTTCTATCCACCTCCGTCGGCGCGAGCTTTAATGGCCCATCGTTAACGTGGACTGGCCGCTTAGAACATCGTGCGGGTAACATCACCGACAAATGGAATCTTGGCACCTCAGCCCAGGCCAATAGCGCACGCAATATTAGCCACCTTGTCGCGCTTAACTTTAACAATAGTGAATCTATTAGCGGTGAGATTAGCGAACACCTCGACCTAAGCTACAGCTTTGCTTATCGCCCAGACGCTAGTCGCTGGATCATTCTTGATAAACTTGCCTATATCCACGACCGTACATTGAGTGTTGAACAAGACTTTATCAGCCGCCGCATTGTTAACGTGATCAACGCCAATCGCCGCGATGGCAAATGGCAGACATCTCTGCAATACGGCAGTAAATTCGTCCAAGAAACCATCGATCAATTACACCACAACGGCTACACCGATTTAATTGGCGTAGAAAGCCGCTACGACGTCACGCCCAAATGGGACATCGGCGCTCGCACCAGCGTGCTACGCGTGGCCAAAGCCCAACAACGACAGCACTCAACCGGCCTATCGGTTGGGCACAACGCCGCAAAAAACATTTGGGTCAGCCTAGGCTACAACATCACCGGCTTTACCGATGCCGATTTCGCCGCCACCAACTACACCAGCCAAGGCCCCTACATTCGCTTCAGCATGAAGTTTGATCAAAGTACGGCAGCTAGTGCGGTTAAATGGATGAATCGTTAACCTGAAATTAAATTTCAAGCAATTACACGCTGTCATCGGCATTATTTTTGTATATGATCATCGGTACACACCCTCCGATTCAGATATGAAACAACTCACATGAAAAACCAGACACTCAATTTACCCGAAGGCTTATACATGCGTCCCGCCCGTGAGGGTGATAACTACTTCATCGAATCGCTGTATAAAGCCAACCGAGATGACTTACGTTTAATTGACGCCGAAGATGATTTTATCGAGTCGCTAATTGACATGCAGCACAAGGCACAAACTCAAGGCTATGGTGACACCTTTCCCAATGCGATGTACTTCATCGTAGAAAAACATAATGAACGTGTTGGCCGAGTCGTACTGGATTTTTCACCCAATGAAATTCGCATTATTGATATTGCCTTGTTACCCGCAGCCCAAGGCCATGGCTTTGCCAGCGGCATTATCAAAGCGCTGCAGTTATCTGCAACAAAATCACGTACCCCATTAGCACTCAGCGTATACAAAACCAACATGCCAGCACGCCAGCTTTATGCCGCTCTCGGCTTCAAACTTGTTGATAGCAATGCAAACATTGATTTTCTCGCCTGGCAACCAGACATCAGCAACACCACTATATTCAGTTAACAAAAAAATAGCAGACCAATACACATTCAACGCATTGGCCTGCTAATGACAAACGTAATTTAATTAAAAATAGCTTGATACCAGGCCGAAGGCTCAGCGCTTTCTGGAAGAATACGAGAAATGAAAACCTCTTTCACCACGCCCCGATCCAAGCCATCAATAGTACAAATTGCACCGTTGCTTACACTAACATCAAGTGACCCCTTAAAAATCACATAAAACGGTTTCCGGCTTGCCTCATCAGCAAATGAAAAATGATGATTATCACGTTCCTTCACCTGCATTAACGTCACTGGAAAACAGGGTCCCTCTTGAATGCTAAGACTCAGCTCCTGATTTAACTTAGAGACAAAATCACTCGCCCGCACCTCACTCTGCATGACCCAGCTACCTTAACTTCGCGAAGGAAAGAGGCCATCCAAGGCCATACAAAAATTTACTACCTGTGTGGGGTTCGACAATGGAAATGGATGACCCGCTCCATTTTGCTGCACCGTTACAGTACCACCGCCACCACCGCCCGTAACGGTTGAACTTACGCCACCTAAATTGACGCTAGTACCCACCGCATCTTTATCGATATAAATAGCCGCCTCCGGTCTTCCTGCACTGGTGCCAGCCGCAAGGTAATCACCCGCCTTAGCTGTTTGGTCAGAGGCCTGAGCGGTGGAAACTGCCACCGTCGTATCCACTGTCACCGCCCCGCCACCGCTCGGTGTATAAGCCGCTGCATGGTCATGGGAAGCCATTTGCTGCGTCGTCAACGACATCATTTCCATACCAAATTTTTCGCCAATATTGCGCGGCGTCATCCCTGGACCATTACCCATCCCCATCGGCAACCGGCCACGCAAATCAGGTACGCCAAACGATGCTCTACCATCGCCGCCATAATATGACCCCACTAAGGCAAACACCGTCTGAAACTGTGAAATCGATAGCAGCTGGCCCTGGCAGAATGCCCAACTACGCGGGCTAAAATTAAACGCAAACGCTCTAACTTCAGCGATAAATGGTTCTGACATATTCGTATACTCCGTTACGATTAATCACTTAGCTGAGAACAACCCTCAGCACGAATACCAACAATTCCTTACCGCGTTGGCCCTCCGTTGGTTTACTCGAATCCACTATAAAAGTAAACATAAACCAAACGATACGAGCCCTATTTATGGGCTAGTGTATTTTTCTGGATAATCCTGATAAAACTATCCTATAGTATCCCCCTCAAGCGGCCGTAATACATCGATGAGAATCGCTCGTTTCTACAATAAATAAAATTATAAAAATATATCTGTAAGTGAAACGCTGTCATTCATTCTGGGGGAAGCATGTCTGCAAGCCAAAACAAGCACTACCATTTTGTATCCGAGTTACCTCGATCAGGCTCGACCAAGCATTCACACCGCCAGAAGTGGACGACAGAACAGACCTTAGCCTATTCCGAGTAGTTAGAGATCAGAGCGACATCAAAGAAAGGTGACCATGAATTTTAACGCTAACTTCAGCCCAGAAGTCCCCCGTTTGCTACATGAGCTAGGGATATCACTCATTCTCAGTACCTACCAAGCTGGGAAGGTCATCATACTTAGCTCGGATGGCCAAACCATGCGACAACTGCTGCGCGACTTTGACCGCCCCATGGGCATTGCCATACAGGGCGATATGTTAGCGCTGGCCTTGCGATTAAACGTCGCTATTTTTCGTAATGATAACGAACTGGCGAGAACGTACCCTAAAAAGCCCGCCACCTATGATTCGCTCTACTTCCCCATCGCACTCAATAAAACGGACTTTATTGATACCCATGATCTATTCTTCACCCGTCATGGTTTAGTGGCGGTTAACACCGCTTACAGTTGCTTAGTCAAGATCGACGGGGCCTTTTCTTTTCAGCCCGTATGGCGACCAGACTTCATCAGTGACCTTGAATCGGGTGACCGTTGCCATCTCAATGGCATGGCGGTGGATGAGACGGGTGAAATTCGTTACGTCACAGCCTTTGGCCAAACCAACACTGCCGAGGGCTGGCGTACCAATAAATTACAAGGCGGCGTCGTGATTGATGTGCAAAGTAATGAGATCGTTGCAGAGCGCTTGGGGATGCCCCACTCACCAAGACTTTACCAGAACAAGCTTTACGTCCTCTCATCTGCCACCGAGGAATTATTAGAAGTCGACCCCACCACTAAGACCACTCGATCCATTGTCAAAGCCAATGGATTTATTCGCGGCCTTTCTTTTAAAGGTGATTACGCATTTATCGGTACGTCGAAATTACGCAAAAGCCACACCTTTGGTGATTTGCCTATTGCCAACAAAAAAATTAATGCCGGGGTGACGATTATCAACCTCAGAACCCAAGCAATCGAAGGCGAAATTTTGTACGAAGATGACCTCCAGGAAATCTACGATGTTCATGTGTTAGACGGAAAACATCGACCCAATATATTAAATCTACCCATGTCTGATCAGTACCGCGCAATGCTGACTCCGCAAGGGGCTCAATGGGTCCAACCCGTTAAAAAGCAAACAAACCATACTGAAGAAACTCAAGGAATAGTTTCATGAATAGGCATCACTGCGGCTCAACCACAAGCTACTATCGTTCACTTTATTCAAAATATAGTGTCGCCGATACTTGCCTACAAACTCGTCAGCAACGACGAGCAACCGGTGCCTTTCTCGAAAAAATTGAATTAAAAGAATTTGACGCTGCGGGTGTTATTTCGAAACGGCAGCAAAAACGCTTAAACAGAGCCTTTCGTGGTTCAAGCTTATCCCATGCGATAACAAAGGCTATTTCAGTGGCCGCACTGTTGGCTGTATTCCACACACCACTGGCTTTGGCTCATGAACCTCTCAGTCCACAAGCAGCCGCCGTTAGCACCGTCAAAAGTGGTTACCAATCGGTACTAACTGATGACGAACAGCTCGATAATGAGATTGAACATCAAACGTCGCAGCCCAATACGTCCTTGCACCTACTTAGCCAAAAAGCACCCTATACAGCGGTAGAATTTGGTGGCGAAAATACGCTACTTATCGATGAAGACTCTGATATCGCATGGCAAGTAGAGAAGGGACAATCGCTGACGGTGATCGATACCTCTATTGAGTCATGGCAAGAAATTCATGAGGCCGTGATTGATGGAGAAATTCTTCTGTTACAAGAGAAAGAGTCTCTTGATGCCATCATAAATAAATTACAGTCCATGGGGCGCGTTGAAGCGTTGAGCATATATACCCACGGCAGCAGTGGTGCGCTCTATTTTAATGGTGAAAAAACCTCAATAGATAGCCTGGTACAACAAGCAGATAAGTGGCAACAACTCGGCAGCTATCTTGCAACAGAGGGTGATATTCACCTATTAGGCTGCAGCGTTGCTGAAGGGGAAAAAGGTCGGGCATTCATTACTAAAATTGCTGATCTCACCAATGCCGACGTAGCTGCTTCAATAAACCCCACAGGTAGTATTGAAGCTGGAGGCGACTGGACCTTAGAACTTATTCAGGGAGATATCGAATCAAGGCCACTATTAAGTCAACGTATTGAGAAAACCTTCACCTCTGTACTTGCCGCAATAGGGACTGTGGATTTTGAAACACCCGCTAACCATACAGATCCTGGATCATACAATGCTGGTGCTGGCGTCAATGCCACCTATTCACTGGGCGGCACGTACCCAATGTTAATTGATGGCACAGCCAACTCTGTTGAGATATACGGCGGAGGACCTTTCTCAATATATACCGGCTCTACAAGCACTTTAGAGACTGCCGTCACATTTTCCCTATCTGGCGGACAGACATTTGACGTAGGTAATATTGATGTAGGCAACTGGACAGGTGGCCCGATAGCCTTCACGTTTACGCCAACTACAGGGACACCAGTTACTAGCGCCTCTTTTGCATATACCACAACGAATACAGTCCCTTTGAATTTTTCAGGTATCACAGGATTTACCGTGACGGGAAGTGCCTCGTTTATTGCTGGGTTCGATAATTTGACCTCGGTCAATGCTTATCCCGTTCCCACCAATGCCGCTCCCACCCTAGGCGGCAGCTTCACCACCGCTGGAGCCGTCAATGACAATGCCACCACCACACCATTTAGCGCTGTCACCGTCGCTGACGCCGATGGTGACAACGTCAGCGTCGCCATTACGTATACCGGTGCCAATGGCACGTTAAGTGGCACCGGAGTGAGCGGTAGTGCTGGCAATTACACCATAAGCTCCGCTGCGCCGACGACGGCTACCACTAACCTGCAAGGCATTACCTTTACCCCCACCGCCAACCAGGCGACACCAGGCACCGCCGTTGTCACCGCCTTCACCTTAACGCCTAATGACGGCACCGTGGACGGAACGGCAAACAGCACCACCCAAATCAGCGCAACATCCATCAACGATGCACCAACAAATATCGCCCTAAGCAACGCCAGCGTTAATCAAAGCGGTGGGACCAATGCCGCCGTCGGCACCCTGTCCAATACCGATGTCGACACTGGTCAAAGCTATACTTATTCGCTGGCTGTGGGCACGGGTGACACGGACAATGCCAGCTTTAATATTAGTGGCACCACCTTGCAGGCCAGTAACGCCGCCACCCTCGCCGCGGGCAGTTATTCGGTACGCATTAACGTCAATGATGGTGCGGCAAATTTTGCCAAGGCATTTAGCATCAGCGTAGCCGATGATGTTGCGCCGGCGGTCACTAGCGTGTCGGTCCCCAATAACGCCACCTATGGCACAGGCCAGAGTTTAGATTTCACCGTCAACACCAGTGAAAACATCACCGTAGCCAACACACCTCGTTTGACGCTCACCATCGGCGCAACCACCAAATACGCAAATTATGTGAGTGGCAGCGGCGGCAGTGCACTGCTATTTCGCTATACCGTTGAAGCGGGTCTGCTGGACTCTGATGGCATCGCCGTCGCTGGCACGATTGATCTCAACACCACAGGCACACTGCAAGATGGTGCGAGCAATAACCTCAACACCACACTTAATTCTGTCGCAAGCCTGCTCAGCGTATTAGTCAACAGTCAGAACGTTGCCCCCGCCGTTGCCGGTGCCAGCGCCGGCCAAGCCGTTAACGATAACGCCACCGTATCGCCTTTCTCAGCGCTGACAATCAGTGACAGCGATGGCGACAATGTCACCACCACGGTAACGCTCGACACCAATGCCAAGGGGGTATTTACTTCAACCTCACTAAGCACCTCGGGTTTTACCGGCAGCGGCCCTTATAGCTTGGCCTCAACCACCACAGCCAACGCACAAACCGCTATTCGCCAATTGGTGTTCGATCCTAGTGATAACCGCGTCGCTGTGGGTGCCAGCGAAACCACCACCTTCACCGTGGGTGTCAACGATGGCAGCGTGACAAGCAACAACACCACAACCAGCGTCGTCTCAACCTCGATTAACGATGCCCCCACCAACAGTGTCGTACCGGCTGTATCGGGCACAGCCAGTGTCGGCAATGCGCTCTCTAGCAGCACAGGCACATGGAGTGATGTTGATCCAAGCACAACGCTAAGTTACAGCTACCAATGGTATCGGGCCGATGATAATGGCGGCACCAATGAGGCCTTAATTACTGGGGCCAGCGCCAGCAGCTACAACCTCACCAGCACCGATGCCCATAAATACCTGCGTGTCATTGTCACCGCCAACGATGGCAATGGCAGTGCCGATCAAAGCGCCACTAGTCTGCGTACTGCCATTGGCAACAGCGCGCCAACCAACTCAGTGGTACCAGCCATCACTGGCAGCGCTAGCGTAGGCAGCGCACTCAATGTTGACTCAGGCACTTGGACTGATGTTGATGGCGACAGCGTCACTTACAGCTATCAGTGGTATCGCGCCGATGACAACAGCGGCACCAATGAGGCCGCCATTGCTGGAGCGACCGGCACCAGCTTCAACCTAACCAGCACCGATGCGCATAAATACCTGCGTGTCGTGGTGACGGCAAATGACAGCAACGGCAGTGCCGATCAAACTGCTACCAGCCTGCGCACCGCCATTGGCAACGCCGCCCCGACCAACACCGTCGTCCCCGCCATCTCCGGCAGCGCCAGTGTGGGTAATAGCTTATCCAGCAGCGCCGGCACCTGGAACGATGCTGATGGCGATACTTTGAGCTACGGCTACCAGTGGTATCGGGCTGATGACAACGGCGGCACCAATGACAGCTTAATTACTGGAGCCACGGCCAGCAGCTACAGCCTAACCAGCACTGATGCGCATAAATACCTGCGTGTCGTGGTGACGGCAAATGACAGCAACGGCAGTGCCGATCAAAGCGCCACTAGCCTGCGCACCGCCATTGGCAACAGCGCCCCCACCAACTCAATAATACCAGCCATTTCTGGCAGCGCTAGCGTAGGCAGCGCCTTGTCCAGCAACGCTGGCACCTGGACTGATGCCGATGGCGATACGCTCAGTTACAGCTACCAATGGTATCGGGCCGATGATAATGCTGGCACCAATGAGGCTTTAATTACCGGGGCCAACGCCAGCAGCTACAGCCTCACCAGCACCGACGCGCATAAATACCTGCGTGTCATTGTCACCGCCAACGACAGCAATGGCAGTGCCGATCAAAGCGCTACCAGCCTGCGCACCGCTATTGGCAACGCCGCCCCGACCAACACCGTCGCCCCCGCCATCTCCGGCAGCGCCAGTGTGGGTAATAGCTTGTCCAGCAGCGCCGGCACCTGGAACGATGCCGATGGCGATACCTTAAGCTACGGCTACCAGTGGTATCGGGCTGATGACAACGGCGGCACCAATGACAGCTTAATTACTGGGGCCACAGCCAACAGCTACAGTCTCACCAGCGCCGATGCCCACAAATACCTGCGCGTCGTGGTGACGGCTAATGACAGCAATGGCAGTGCGGATCAAAGCGCTACCAGCTTGCGCACCGCTATTGGCAACGCCGCCCCGACCAACACCGTCGCCCCCGCCATCTCCGGCAGCGCCAGTGTGGGTAATAGTTTATCCAGCAGCGCCGGCACCTGGAACGATGCCGATGGCGATACTTTGAGCTACGGCTACCAGTGGTATCGGGCTGATGACAACGGCGGCACCAATGACAGCTTAATTACTGGGGCCACAGCCAACAGCTACAGTCTCACCAGCGCCGATGCCCACAAATACCTGCGCGTCGTGGTGACGGCTAATGACAGCAATGGCAGTGCGGATCAAAGCGCTACCAGCTTGCGCACCGCTATTGGCAACGCCGCCCCGACCAACACCGTCGCCCCCGCCATCTCCGGCAGCGCCAGTGTGGGTAATAGTTTATCCAGCAGCGCCGGCACCTGGAACGATGCCGATGGCGATACTTTGAGCTACGGCTACCAGTGGTATCGGGCTGATGACAACGGCGGCACCAATGACAGCTTAATTACTGGGGCCACAGCCAACAGCTACAGTCTCACCAGCGCCGATGCCCACAAATACCTGCGCGTCGTGGTGACGGCTAATGACAGCAATGGCAGTGCGGATCAAACCGCTACCAGCCTGCGCACCGCCATTGGCAACGCCGCCCCGACCAACACCGTCGCCCCCGCCATCTCCGGCAGCGCCAGTGTAGGTAATAGCTTATCCAGCAGCGCCGGCACCTGGAACGATGCCGATGGCGATACCTTGAGCTACGGCTACCAGTGGTATCGGGCTGATGACAACAGCGGCACCAATGACAGCTTAATTACTGGGGCCACAGCCAGCAGCTACAGCCTCACCAGCACCGATGCCCATAAATACCTGCGTGTCATAGTCACCGCCAACGACAGCAACGGCAGCGCGGATCAAACCGCTACCAGCCTACGCACCGCCATTGGCAACGCCGTGCCGACCAACACCGTCGCCCCCGCCATCTCCGGCAGCGCCAGCGTAGGTAATAGCTTATCCAGCAGCGCCGGCACCTGGAACGATGCCGATGGCGATACCTTGAGCTACGGCTACCAGTGGTATCGGGCTGATGACAACAGCGGCACCAATGACAGCTTAATTACTGGGGCCACAGCCAACAGCTACAGTCTCACCAGCGCCGATGCCCACAAATACCTGCGTGTCGAGGTGACGGCTGATGACAGCAATGGCAGTGCAGATCAAACCGCCGCCAGTCTGCGCACGGCAATAACCAATACCGCACCTAGCAACACTACTCCGCCCGCCATCAGTGGTACCGTCGCCGTCGGCAATGCCCTGAGCACTAGCGATGGCACATGGACCGATGCCGATAACGATAGCCTGAGCTACAGTTACCAGTGGTTGGCCAACGGCGTAAACATCGGCGGCGCAACAACAAACAGCTACACCCTCACCACGGCTGAAGCCCATAAAGCCATCACCGTCACAGTCACAGCCAACGACAGCAACGGCGGCAGTGTCTCGGCGACGTCAGCCTCAAGCACGGTCAGCAACACCGCCCCCAACGCCACGAGTACGGCAATCACTACCGCGACGGAAGACAGCCTCTACAGTTACACCCTCACCGCCAGTGATGCTGATTTTGATGCATTGACGCTCAGCGCACCGACCCTGCCTACGTGGTTGAGTTTTGATTCTGACACTGGCGTAGTAAGGGGCACCCCTCGCAATAACCATGTTGGCACGCACGCAGTAAGCCTTCGAATCAATGACGGAGCGCTCGATACCGACCAAAACTTCACGCTAACGGTGGCCAATTCCAATGATGCCCCTGTCGTCAGTGGCAGCCCTAAAACCCGCGCCGTAGTTGGCGTGGCTTACAGCTTTACTATTAGCGCCACCGATGAAGATGTGGGCGACAGCCTAAGCTACGTCATTGCCAATCAACCCGCTTGGTTAAACATTGATGCCAGCACTGGGCTGGTCAGTGGCACACCAACACTGGGCAGCCAAGGCATTCAAGCAGGCGTGTTAGTCGGGGCCAACGATGGCACAGTCACCAGCAACCTTGGCGCATTTAATCTGGCTGTCATCCGCGATTTAGACGGTGATTTGGTCGGCGATGATGTTGATACCGACATTGACGGTGATGGTATGCCTAATGACTTTGAAACCACCCACGAGCTGAACCCAGAAGATGCCAGTGATGCCGCGGGCGATGCCGATAACGATGGTATTCTCAACTTGGCGGAGTTCACCGCTGGCACCAATCCCCGCGCGGATGACAATCCACCTAGCCTCACAGCACCTGCCGATCTCACCGGCAGCTTGGCCGTTAACGCAACCGGCCTCTTCACCAAGGTCGAACTTGGCAGTCCAAGCTCAGTCGATGCGCACGATGGCGTGATCACAGCTAGCTCAGATGCTGATACACACTTCGCCCCAGGTGTTCACTTAATCACCTGGACTGCGGAGGATGCGGAAGGCAATAGCGTTACCGCCACCCAAACCCTACACGTAATTCCGTTAGTGGAATTTAGCAAAGACCAAGTTTCCAGCGAGGGAGCAACGATTAGTGTCCGTGCCATTCTCAATGGCCCTGCTCCGATCTATCCGGTCACGGTGCCCTACACCGTATCAGGCACGGCAGAGACAGGCATGGATCATGATTTAGCTGACGGTGTAATCACAATTGATAGCCTCAACACTGAAGCAGTCATTAACTTTGTTGCCATCGACGATGGCTCTGGTGAAGGCATGGAAACCATTGTCATCACCATGGGCACGCCCACTAACGCTGTAGTCGGCCCGCACAGCGATCACATCATCGAACTACTGGAAGGCAATGTCGCACCAGAGGTTGTGCTCAATGCAACGCAAAGCGCGGGTAACACTCGCATCATTGCGCGGGATGGCGGTCCGGTCGTAATCAGTAGCACCGTCACTGATGCCAACCCCAGTGATGTTCACAGTTATGATTGGACGGCAACGGACAACGCATTGAGTGGTGCCAACTACGCCAGCAGCACCTTCAGTTTCGATCCAGCAGACAATAGCCCTGGCGTGTACACCCTACGTCTAAAAGTCAGTGACGGGGAATCAACCGCCACCGCTCAACTTACGCTCAACATTGTTGCCACTGCGCCCACACTAGCGTCTATCGACGCTGATAACGATGGTGTGAACGACGACATCGAAGGCTATGGTGACAGTGATGGCGACGGCATCCCCGATTATCAGGATGCGATTGATACCCCCAACACCTTGCAAGAAAGAACGAACAATAGCAGCAGTTTTTTAATTGAAGCTGAGCCTGGCGTGAGCTTGAGTATTGGGCCAGTAGCGATGCAAGCCGGTAACGGTCGCTCTAAAGTCGTTAAAGGCGATATAGAAAACCACGGCAACAACGGTGCGGGTGCCGTCATGGATAAAAACTATGAATTTAATGCCGGCATGTTTGACTTTGTCATTGATGATCTACCCGCAGTTGGTCAATCGGTGCAAATTGTCATTCCTCAGGAACAAGACATTCCTGAGTCCGCCATCTATCGCAAGTTGATGCCCGGTGGCTGGCGCACCTTTGTCGAAAACGATAAAAACAACATAGCCTCAGCACCCGGTGTAGAAGGCTACTGCCCACCACCGGGTGATAATGCCTTTGAAACAGGACTGATCGAAGGCTACTGGTGTGTTCAACTCACCATTGAAGATGGCGGTCCTAACGATGCCGACTTGGAAGCCAATGGCCGAGTGGAAGATCCTGGCGGTGTTGCGCAGCACCTCAACGTGCCCGTTACGGTCAAAGCCAGTGGTGGTGGTAGTGGTAGTTTGTCTAGCGGGGTCTTGTTGCTGCTAATCCTCAGTTTCGCCCTGCGGATGAGAAAAGCAACACGGGCGATGCTAGTAGCAAGTCTTGGCCTTCTTGGCCTGGGCAATGCTCAGGCAAACAATGACCAGCTTATCAGCAACAACCCGCCCGTGGCGGTGGATGATCAGTTTGAGGTCATGGCTGGCCAAAGTAGCAATCTGCCCATATTAGCCAATGACAGCGATGCAGACGGCGACCCCTTGCGCATCATCGCGCTGCGCGCTGACTCAGGTCAAATACACATCAATGCCGACGGCAGTGTGCGCTACACCCCTGCACTCGATTTTATCGGCCCAACCCAACTGCATTATCGTATCTACGATGGCGGCCTGAGCAGCCCACAAAGCCTGCGTCAAACCCGCTATTTCAATACCCATTACGGCTACAAAGAAACCGCCGTTGCTCCAAGTAATCACCCAGCGCTAAAAGAAGTAGCCGCGCTATTAAAACGTAGCGACCAGGCTAGCCTCACCATCGAAGGCCACACCTACCAAGAGGGCAACAACTCAGCTCAGCAAGCATTGGGCTTAGCCCGAGCCAGCGCGGTAAAAGATTTCCTAGTCGATGAATTAAACGTCAACCCACAGCACATTCGCATCGTCTCCTTTGCCGACCGCACCCCCGTTAAAAACCGCCAAGGTGAGGTGTCCACAACTGAAAGTCGTCGTAGCGTGGTTCACTTCAACGGCAGGGTGAAAGTGCCAGCCGCCATTGCTGATGCGACTGTCAACATTATCGTCGTGGCACCACCAGCCGCAGCCGCCATTCTCGAACCCACCCCACCCCCTGCACCAATGATTACCGAGGAACAAGCACCACAGCCAGAACCCGAACCGCTAGTCAAGAAACAAAAAACCGAGACACTGTTCAAGCAACAAAAACTCTACCTCTGGACCGACGCTGGCTTAGCGTTCGATACAAAATCTAAGGGCCAAATCAATCAAGATTTAGCCGATTTAAACCTCAACGCTCGCGTGACAGACTACAACGACAGTAGTCTCGCGCTACAACTTGGCCTGGGCTATCGCTTCAACCAACACGCCGCCTTAGAGTTAGGCTATGCCGACCTCGGCGATGCAGCCATCACCATCGACGGCAGTTCCAGTACACCGGATCAATTTGCCGATCAAGTATTAGCCATTTTACCCCACGCCTCGGCTGGCATAATCATTAGTGGTCGTGGCTTTTGGCCCATCGCCACCCATATCGACCTAAGCGCACAACTAGGTTTATGGTCATGGAGTGAAGACAACAGCGTCAACATCAACGGTGCCATCGCCAAGCAAAGTAATAGCGGCTCAGATATTATTTTTGGTTTAGGCGCACAGTGGCAGTTGCACAAAAAACTTAGCCTACGTGGTGGCTGGCAACGTTTTTCGATGGCTGATGAAACGCGTGATCTACTCTCAATCGGCTTAGTGTTTTACCCAATAACAAAGCAATAATTGAATAAAGCTCGATTAAAAAAGCCCGATAGCGTTATCGGGCTTTAAGTTCATGCAAACACGTTTTGATCTAGGGTCACGAGAGCAAGACCGCTCAGAAAAATACCTAGCAGACAGCCTCTTCTCGCTCTTGCACTCGTTCAGGTATACGATAAATGTTGTCCATGATGTCTAAGCCACAGGCTAAGCTTTCAACCCAATCGATAAATTTATTAACATTCTCTTTGCCCTGATACACCGCGCCATGCTGTGGGGCAATAATCTCGACATCAAGTTGCCGAACCATCTTGGCCCATAAGCGATAGGCTTTATTGGTGGACATGTAGCGTGTGTGAAACCCTTCGATATAAGGAATGTGCGAATCAAAATCATTCACAATACGATATTCAGTATCAATCGATGCACCTAGATCACCAGAATAAAGAATTTTTGAGACCGGATCGTAGACTTGAAAATTGCCAGATGAATGTAAAAAATGGGCAGGAATTAATAAGATACCCTGACCTTCAAGTTCGACAATCATACCTTCATCGGGAATAGATGTAATACGCTCTAACGCGACCTTATCGACACCAAAGTGGGTAATAAAGCGCGTCCAAAGTGTCGAGATTAACCCTTCAGCATCGGTCATCATGAACCAAAAATTTGCCGCCGCCACCACATCAGGGTCTTGGTGAGAAAAAAATAAGTAGTGTAAATCCTTGGTACTGAGTAAACCGTTTAATTCAGCAAATACTTTGGTATGGACTTTATGGCCACCAGGATCAAGCAGCA
>Ga0316204_10006924_pt1 | contig 17003 bp, 16 predicted proteins | sample 6monrhotite_MG_2_FD_205661 | JGI IMG/M metagenome (GOLD analysis project Ga0316204, IMG submission 205661) | Microbial mat bacterial communities from mineral coupon in-situ incubated in ocean water Damariscotta River, Maine, United States -... | ecosystem: Environmental > Aquatic > Marine >... | reverse complement strand
TTTGCGTATATGCATTTGCTTCAAACAACGCACGAACAGCCGATCCTTGGTCATAGCCATGTTCAAAAATTAAATAACCTCCAGGATTCAGCCAGTTTTTCGCCTGTTCTATAATCACTCGAATATCATCTAAGCCATCATCACCAGAAACTAAGGCACTCATTGGTTCAAAACGTACATCACCTTGCGTTAAGTGCACGTCACCTTGTTGAATATAAGGTGGATTTGAAACAATCAGATCAAATTTTTGTAACTCTATTGAATTAAACCAATTACTATCAACAAATTCAATTCCCTGTTTATATCGAGCAGAATTTTGTTTGGCAATATTTAAAGCTTGCAAAGAAATATCGGTAGCAACTATTTTAGGCTGTTGCTGTAGTTTTTGTAGTTCAGAAGAAATTGCAATAGCAATCGCACCGGTTCCCGTTCCTAATTCTAGAATCGAATTTAACTTTTGTTGTTGGGCTATCTTAATAACCTGCTCGACTAACATTTCAGTTTCTGGTCGAGGAATTAAGGTGTCTTTTGAAACGTTTAAATTAAATGACCAGAATTCTTTACTGCCAACGATATACGCTATCGGCTCCCCTTGCTCACGGCGTTTAAGCAAATTTAAAAATTGCTCATGAGAGCTATCGTCTAATATTTTTTCCGGCCAAGTTCGCAGGTAAACAGTTTCTTTATTGAGAGCAAAACTTAGCAGGCACTCCACATCCAATCGTGCAGAATCAGATATAGATTCCAAACTTTGTTGCGCAGCATGTATAACATCTTTTATCGAGAGGGACATTTCAATTATGACTTAACTAAACACTAAAACTAATGTTGTGTTGGCGAAGTATTCAATACAACAGAATCGGTAAAAATTTGCTCCGCATCCACTGCATCAAAATCATACGGATGATTACAAAACTCACAACTAATACTAATAATACTCTGCTCTGCAAGCATTGCCTTAATTTCTTCATGCCCTAAACTTTTTAGCATATTGGCCACACGCTCTTTAGAGCATGAACAACGAAAAAAAACAGGCTCCGCATCAAATACTCGTACATCTTCTTCGTGATATAAGCGGTGAATCACGTCGTCTACACTTAAGCTTAATAACTCCTCTTCACGAATAGTTGCAGATAATTGTTCTACTCGATTCCAACCATCTTCATCCTGCTGGGTTTGTACTAAGTTTTCTTCATCAATCGATTCAGGTGGCAACTTTTGAATAAGTAAACCTGCGGCTGTATTATCATTCGATTTCAACCAAAGACGTGTTGATAATTGTTCTGACGTTTCAAGATAGTGCTCAATCGCATCGGCAACTGTTTCCCCAACTAACTCAACAATACTTTGGTAACGTTCACCACTATTTTCAGTTTCAAGAGTAATAGCCAGTTGCCCGTCACCAACTAATTTTTTTAGACTAGCATCTTGAATATCTTGGTTATAATGCGCCAGACCTCGAATAGCATAATCACTCGAACACTCAGCAACAACAAATGGTAAATCTCCACTACCTTGAATTTGTAAAGTAATTCGGCCTTTAAACTTTAAAGTTGCCGCGAGCAAAACGCCTGCCACAAGCATTTGTGCAAGAACATCACGAACCACGGGAGGATAATCATGTTTATCAATAATAGCTTGCCAGCTTTTATTTAATTGCGTAAGTTCGCCTCGAATAGAAATGTTTTCGAAAAGAAAACGCTTTAAAGTGTCTTTTGAAGAATTCATACTATTTAATATTCATTGATGTGAAAAAGAATAAAGAAATTGTGAGATTATAAATAACGACCTCGCCCTCACTTAGAGCTATTCAGATAATTTCTTTTTCAACAACTGACTGAGTTGTCCTGGATTTGCTTTGCCTTGTGTTTCTTTCATGATTTGACCAACAAAGAAACCCATTAATTTTTCTTTACCTGCTTTAAACTGCTCGACTTGATTAGGATTATCTGCAAGGACTTTATCCACCATTGCTTCAAGTGCACCTGTATCACTAATTTGTTTTAAGCCTTTACTTTCAATAATGCTATCCGCATCACCACCACCCTCACTCCACATAGCATCAAAAACTTCTTTGGCTATTTTGCCTGAAATAGTATTATCTTTTATACGCGCTAATAATCCCGCATATTGTTTTGCAGTAACCGGGGATGATTTAATACTGAGTCCTTCTTTATTTAAACGCCCGGTTAACTCACCACTCACCCAATTAGAAGCTAACTTACTATCGCCTGATTCTTTAGCAACCGTTTCAAAAAAATCGGCTAATTCAAGACTGGTTGTTAATATTCCCGCATCTTCGGCATTGAGATTATAGTCTTCCATAAACCGTGATTTTTTTGCATCAGGTAATTCAGGTAATGTTTTACGAATTGCTTCAATTTCTTCATCGGTTACTACAATCGGCAATAAATCCGGATCGGGAAAGTAACGATAATCCATTGCATCTTCTTTAGATCGCATTGAACGTGTTTCATTTTTATTTGAATCATAAAGGCGTGTTTCTTGAACAACCTTACCGCCACTTTCGAGGATATCAATTTGACGTTCTATTTCGACATTAATCGCACGTTCAACAAAACGAAACGAGTTAATATTTTTTAATTCAGCGCGGGTACCAAATTCTTCTTGCCCTTTAGGTCGCATCGATACGTTCGCATCACAACGGAAAGAACCTTCTTGCATGTTGCCATCGCAAATACCAATGTAAGTAACGATGGAATGTATTTTACGCATGTAAGCAACGGCTTCTTCGGGCGAACGCATATCCGGTTCTGATACAATTTCAATTAAAGGTGTACCAGCGCGATTTAAATCGATGCCAGTCTCACCACTAAAATCTTCATGTAAACTTTTTCCTGCATCCTCTTCTAAATGCGCACGGGTTACACCTATTGTTTTCGTTGTACCATTCTCTAATTCAATTTCAACTTCACCAAATCCTACAATCGGTAATTCTAATTGAGTCGTTTGATAGCCTTTAGGAAGATCAGGATAAAAGTAATTTTTACGGTCAAATACCGAACGTTTACCAATTTCAGCATCAATCGCAGTACCAAATTTTATCGCCATGTTTAAAGCTTCTTTATTCATTACCGGCAATACACCCGGCAATCCTAAATCTACTTCGTTTGCTTGTGTATTTGGTTCCGCACCAAACGCAGTTGATGAGCCCGAAAATATTTTACTTTTCGTCGCAAGCTGTGCGTGAATTTCTAAACCGATTACAACTTCCCATTGCATACTATTCATACCTATATTCTTTTTAGTTACTTAATTCTTGTTACTTGTATTGTTCTGGAATCTCTAGATGCCAGCCAGTCACTTGTTGATATTGATGCGCTACATTTAATAATTTTGCTTCTGCAAAATAAGGCGCAATAATTTGCAAACCAACAGGTAAGTTATTTATAAAACCACAAGGCACTGACATCCCTGGTAAACCGGCAAGATTTACTGCGATGGTATAAATATCAGAATAATACATCGAGATCGGATCATCATTTTTCTCGCCAATTTTGAAAGCAGGTGTTGGTGTCGTCGGGCTCATGATGACATCAACTTTTTTAAACGCTTCAGTAAAATCATTTGCAATTAATCGTCTGATTTTTTGCGCTTTTAAATAATATGCATCGTAATAGCCAGAAGACAAAGCATACGCACCCACTAGAATTCGACGCTTCACTTCATCACCAAAGCCTTCGCCGCGACTGCGTTTATATAAGTCTTCTAAATCTTTTGGGTCTTCACAACGATGTCCAAAACGTACACCATCAAAACGTGACAAATTAGAGGAGCACTCAGCTGGCGCAACAATATAATATGCCGGTACCGACAGATGTGTGTTTGGTAAACTGATTTCTACAAACTCAGCGCCTAATTTTTTATATTCGTTAATCGCATCGTCAATACGTTTTGCAACATCCGCATCTAAGCCGTCAGCAAAATATTCTTTCGGTAAACCAACTTTTAAGCCTTTCATATCTGCATTTAAACTTGCAGCATAATCCGGCACAGGTTCATCTATACTGGTTGAATCTTTTGTATCTAAACCCGCCATAACACCTAACATCAATGCAGCATCTTCTGCTGTTTGGGTAAAAGTACCCGCTTGATCCAAACTTGATGCGAAGGCAATCATACCGTAGCGAGAAACACGACCATAAGAAGGTTTTAATCCGGTTAAGTTACACAGTGCAGCTGGTTGGCGAATTGAACCACCCGTGTCAGTACCCGTTGAAGCCGGCGCTAAACGTGCCGCAACCGAAGCTGCCGATCCACCAGATGAGCCACCGGGAACATAATCATGATCCCAAGGATTACTCACTGCACCATAAAAAGAGGTTTCATTAGACGAACCCATAGCAAATTCGTCCATATTAGTTTTTCCCAACATAACCGAGCCCGCATTATTAAAAGACTCGATAACCGTTGCATTATACGGAGCAATGAAATTATCCAACATTTTTGAGCCACAGGTAGTTTTCACACCATCGGTGCAAAAGATATCTTTTTGCGCAAAAGGGATGCCGGTAAGAACATTTCCCTCTCCTTTAGCAATAAGTTGGTCTGCTTTTTTAGCCTGAACCAACGCCTCGTCGGCCGTCACCGTAACGAAGCTATTCAAGCTGGAGTCAAACTTTTCTATTCTATTTATATAGTGTTCGGTTAATTCAACACTTGAAAACTCAGCCGCTTTTAAGCCTGCTGCTAATTGAGCAATGGTTTTTGTATGCATTTTAATTCTAACTTTCTGTTAATTAGTCTATATTATTCAATAACTTGCGGAACAAGATAAAGGCCGTCTTCTACTTGAGGAGCAATTTCCTGGAAATGTTCACGCTGATTTTCAGCAGTAACAACATCATCTCTAAGCCGTTGAACAGCTTCAGTTGGGTGCGCCATGGGAGCAACATCATCGGTATTAACCGCATTCATTTGCTCAACCAAAGCCAAGATATTTCCCAAGTTAGTGACATATTCAGGAATATCTTTTTTATTAATATCCAAACGCGCGAGATGCGCAATTTGCTCTACATTTTTTTCATCCACGGAATCTTCTCCAGATTTCTACAAAGTGATACAAAGAGCATGCTACTTCAAACTTCAATACAGGGAGACAAAATACCCCTAAGCATCCTTATTTTACACTTTACCTTATTCGTATTATGCTGCACTAAATGCACGATTGTATGCTGATTTCAGCTTAATTGTGATAGATTAGGCAAAGCGGTAATTTAGCATAATTACAAGCTTGTCCATAGCCCCGTAAATTGATTAAAGTACGGGCGCAAATTTTGCAGATAACTTAAATAATATAAAAGTAGACCCTATGTTTGAATCTTTACGTGGCTTGTTTTCAAATGACATATCTATAGATCTTGGTACAGCGAACACCTTAATTTATGTACGCAACCAAGGTATTGTTCTAAACGAACCCTCAGTTGTAGCGATTCGTCAAGAACGCGGTCCCGGTGGCCCAAAGAGTATTGCTGCTGTAGGGATGGAAGCGAAACGCATGCTAGGGAGAACCCCCGGTAATATTGTCGCGATTCGGCCAATGAAAGATGGCGTTATAGCTGATTTCACCGTCACCGAAAAGATGCTTCAACATTTTATAAAAAAAGTCCATGAAGCACGCTTTTTCCGCCCTAGCCCTCGAGTACTTATCTGTGTTCCTTGTGGTTCAACCCAAGTAGAACGACGTGCAATCCGAGAATCTGCTAATGGTGCGGGTGCTCGTGAAGTTTTCTTAATTGAAGAACCGATGGCAGCAGCTATTGGTGCAGGTATGCCGATTAGCGAAGCTAGCGGCTCAATGATTTTAGATATTGGTGGCGGAACAACTGAAGTAGCCGTTATCTCATTAAGTGGTATCGTATATTCTGCTTCCGTTAAAATTGGCGGAGACCGTTTTGATGAAGCAATCATCAACTACGTTCGTAGAAATTACGGCAGCTTAATTGGTGTTTCTACTGCTGAACGCATTAAACATGAAATTGGTACAGCCTATCCTGGCAATGAAGTTCGCGAATTAGAAGTTCGAGGCCGAAATCTTGCTGAAGGTATTCCCCGAAGTTTTACATTAAATAGCAACGAGATTCTTGAAGCCTTGCAAGAACCTTTATCCGGTATTGTTAGTGCCGTAAAAACAGCTCTAGAACAAACACCCCCTGAGTTGGCTTCCGATATTGCTGAACGTGGTATGGTTTTAACTGGTGGTGGTGCGCTGCTATGCGAATTAGATCGCCTGCTAATGGAAGAAACTGGACTGCCTGTTATTATTGCTGAAGATCCTCTTACCTGTGTTGCACGAGGCGGTGGTCGCGCAATCGAAATGATTGACGAACACGGTGGCGATTTATTTAGTGTTGAATAACGATAAGTAATTAATGGCATTGATATAGCCACTTGAAACATTCTGTGGCTAACATTTTTACTAAGATCTAACTCCAACTTCGTACTACGATCTCTTATAATAAAAAATCAATAATCTTCTTGGAGATAGTCCCGTTAAACTGCTTTTTGGACAAGGTGCTTCAATATCGACACGAATGCTAACATTAGCTATCGCGTCAGTTGTTTTAATGTCTGTTGATCATCGTACTGAATACGTTAACACCGTTCGTTCTGGTTTATCCTTAATTGTTTACCCTCTTCGTTACTTGATGAATGTACCTTCCGATGTTTTTGGATGGGGACAAACAACCTTTGTTAGTCGTGATAGTTTACAGAAACAAAATACTACCTTACTCACGCAAAATAAAATTCTAAAAGCACAGTTACAAAAATCAATTTTTACCGAAGCCGAGAATATACGCTTACGTAACTTACTAAAATCATCTAAACGTGTTGGTGAACGTATTCTTATTGCAGAATTGCTTTCTGTTAACCTTGACCCTTTCCGTCAGCAAGTTGTTATCAACAAAGGGTTAACAGAAAGAGACATCTTTAAAGGACAACCAATACTCGATGCAGATGGCATAATGGGGCAAGTTGTTCACGTAAACCCCGTTACTAGTACTGCAATGTTAATAACCGATCCTAGTCACGCTCTACCCGTACAATCTTTACGCAATGGTATTCGCGCTATTGCTGTTGGCAATGGAGCGAATGGACTTCTTGAATTAATTAACTTACCTAATAATACTGATATAAAAATCGGTGACAAACTGGTTACCTCAGGAATGGGCTGTGTCTTTCCCGCCGGCTACCCTGCCGCTGAAGTTATTGAAATTAATATCAATCCAAGTTTACCATTTGCTCAAGTTCTCGCTCGTCCTACAGCTAAACTCGATCGTAGTAGTGAAGTTTTACTTGTTTGGATGTCAGATGAATCACGGATGAAAATAAGTATAGCTTGCGCCGATAGCAATAAGAAGGATTCTAGATAATGAGTCTTTTAAAGCAACAAGGTGGCTTCACTATTATATTAACAATTGTTGTAGCTCTATTATTAACCGAGCTCCCCTTACCAGCAATTATTGCACCCTATCAACCTGAATGGCTTATTTTAGTTTTAATTTATTGGTCAATGGCTTTACCTCAACGTGTCGGGGTTGGCATAGCATGGTTTACAGGTTTGTTACTTGATGTTTTACGCGACACACTACTCGGTCAATATGCACTAGCTTTTGCATTAACAATTTTTATTGTTCTACGTCTGTATCAACGAATACGGAATTTTCCCATACGCCAACAAGTCATTAGTATTTTTGTATTAATGTTAATTCATTCAAGTTTAGTTGTTTGGATAAAAGCACTTGCTGGCACAGAAGTTCATATAGCGATGGTAATCATCCCGGCATTAACCTCTTCGCTTTTTTGGCCATTTATTTATCTTGTACTACGTAATATACGACGTGCAAACCACATTACCTAAATAATATGGCTCAATTTGATTCTCTTGCATTAAAAGATCATCTACGTGACGAACAAGTCTTTGGTAGTCGTTTAATTGTAACAACTGTTTTTGTTGTTATTCTCATTCTAATACTTGTTTCCAGATTGATTTATCTTCAAATAATAAATCAACAACATTATGCAACGCTCTCAGAAAACAATAGAGTTAGTATCAAACCAATACAACCTATACGTGGGTTAATTTATGATCGTAATGGTATTTTACTTGCGGAAAATATTCCAAGTTTTACTCTCGAACTCGTCTCGGAACATATTCAAAATATTCCCGTACTGATTAAAAAACTACAAAGCATTATCAGCATTACTCCATCTGATATAAAATATTTCAATAAAAGATTAAAACGTAAACGTCGCTTTGAGGGCGTGGCATTACGCTACAAATTAACTGAAGACGAAGTTGCCCGACTTTCAGTTAAACAATTCACTTTACCTGGCGTAGAAATAAAAGCCGAACTATCAAGGCATTATCCGCTTGGAAAATTAACAGCCCATTCCATAGGCTATGTTAGTAGTATTAGCGAAAGAGAATTACAAAAAGTAGATGCATCCAATTATAGCGGTACCAGTCAAATTGGTAAGATTGGTATCGAAAGAAAATATGAAAAAATTCTACATGGGAAAATCGGTTTACAAAAAGTTGAAACCAATGCAAGTGGTAGAATTTTACGAGTACTCGATCGTGAATTACCTGTTCCAGGTAAAAATATTTATTTAAATATAGATATACGCTTACATTCTATTGCTCAAGAAGCCTTTGGTGACCATAAGGGTGCCCTAGTGGCTATCGATCCAAACAATGGTAACGTCTTAGCTCTCACTAGTTTCCCAAGCTTTGATTCCAACTTATTTGTGAATGGTATCGATACCGAGAACTACACTCGCTTAAAATCCTCACCACATCAGCCTTTATTTAATCGTGCCATTCAAGGCAGATATCCTCCCGGTTCAACGATTAAACCTTTTATTGGTTTGGCTGGCTTAGAGCTCGATATCATAAAAGACAATGAAAAGTTAACTTGTCCCGGCTATTACATGCTTAAGAATGATGAACGTCGTTATCGCGACTGGAAAAAGAAGGGACACAAAGAAACTGACTTACACAAAGCTATTGTAGAATCATGTGATGTTTATTTTTATGACCTTGCGCTTAACCTTGGCATAGACAAAATATCATCTTACTTAACAAGTTTTGGCTTTGGAGCAACAACCGGTCTAGATATCAATGGAGAATCATCAGGGTTACTTCCTTCACGTGAATGGAAACGGCGAACTCGAAACTTACCTTGGTTCCCTGGTGAAACGTTAATTACGGGTATTGGGCAAGGTTTCTTACTTACAACTCCTTTACAACTTGCTTCAGCTACCGCCACATTATCTCTTGATGGACATCGCCAACGTCCACAAATGATTTACGCAATACAAGATCCGAAGATAGAAATTCTTAATGAACGTCCGCCTAAATTATTAACTAAAGTTGATGTTATAAATCCATTGAATTGGAAATATGTACAACAATCTATGAAAGCCGTAGTCCATAGTCTTTATGGTACAGCGAGAAGCATAAATCGAGATTTAAAATATAAAATGGCAGGCAAGACCGGTACAGCTCAAGTGCATGGAATTAAACAAGATGAAGAATATGACGAGGAGAAGGTGAAAAAGATATTACGTGATCACGCTTTATTTATTGCCTATGCACCAGTAGATGCTCCTAAAATAGCTGTTGCCCTCATTGTTGAAAATGGTGGCCATGGTGGTTCTGTTGCCGCTCCCATTGCCCGTAAAATTATAGATGATTATTTAGCTCGAGATACTGATAATGATTCTTGATCAAGAACAAAGCCTTACAACCAGTAATGCGTTTATACGAAAAAAGTTATCGTATCGATTGCATATTGATATACCACTTTTTGTTGCCTTATTACTACTACTAACTATAGGAGTGTTTATTTTATATAGTGCTACCGGCCATAATATGGCAATCGTTAATCGTCAAATTACACATATCGTTATTGCATTAGTTCTTATGTTAGCCATTGCGCAAGTACGCCCGCAAACGATTCAATTTTGGGCTCCGTGGTTATTTATTATTGGGATCATTCTCCTTATTACTGTTTTAATCGTTGGTGATGTAGGCAAAGGTGCACAACGCTGGCTTGATTTAGGCTTTTTCCGTTTCCAGCCGTCAGAAATTTTAAAATTGGCATTGCCCATGATGCTTGCCTGGTATATTTCAGAGCTAAGCTTACCTCCTAGTGGTAAACGTGTCATAACCGCAGTATTTATGTTGGCAGTTCCGACCCTTCTCGTAGCCAAGCAGCCTGATCTAGGTACTGCATTACTGATTGCCAGTGCAGGATTTTTTGTACTACTGCTCGCGGGTTTAAGTTGGAAAATGATAATCTCCGTTACGATAATGATTATTGCAAGCGCACCTCTTATATGGAGCTATGTCTTGCATGATTACCAACGCGGTCGGATTTTAACGCTCATCAATCCTGATAACGATCCTCTGGGTGCCGGTTATCACATAATACAATCAACCATTGCTATTGGTTCGGGTAGTCTCTATGGAAAGGGCTGGTTGAACGGTACTCAATCTCATCTAGATTTTTTACCTGAGCGCTCAACCGATTTTATTTTTGCCGTTTTCAGCGAAGAATTCGGATTTATAGGCTGTATTCTCTTATTAATTTTGTATACATACATCATTGTTCGGGGCTTGATTATAGCGAACCAAGCCCAAGATACCTTTAGTAGATTGTTAGCTGGTAGCCTAACGCTGACCTTTTTTGTCTATATTTTTGTGAATATTGGAATGGTCTCTGGTATTCTTCCAGTAGTAGGTGTGCCACTACCACTGATTAGTTATGGTGGCACTTCAATTGTTACTTTGATGGTTGCATTTGGGATATTGATGTCAATACAAACCCATCGCCGACTCATCGGATGTTAGTTATTTTATAGGGATTATGATGTTGTTTACTTTTTTAAATCTTAGCCGTGCAAATAGTGTAAAAAATAAGTTATTACTTACAAGCTTTTTCTGTGCATTTCTTTTATCGCTATCATCTATCAGTTATTCAAAAAACCTTAGCCCTCGGAGCTTTGAAGACGTAAAACCTATTAATCAATTCATTCGAGAAATGGTTCAAAAACACCAATTCAAACAAACTGACCTTGAAGAACTTTTCCAAAAAGTAAAATTACATCCTAGTATTCTTGAAGCAATATCTCGTCCTGCAGAAGGTAAGCCTTGGTACGACTACCGCCCTATCTTTGTTACTAAATCTCGGATTAAAGGTGGAATCGGTTTTTGGAAAGAGCATCAAGCAGTTCTAGAACAAGCAAACAATGTTTATGGTGTTCCTAAAGAAATTATTACAAGTATTATCGGCGTCGAAACTCGCTATGGCAAACACACTGGGCGATACCCAATTATTGATTCACTTTCAACGTTAGCCTTCGCCTACCCTCCTCGCAGTAAGTTTTTTAAAAGTGAATTAGAACAATACCTTTTAATGACTCGTGAAGAACGCCTTGATCCACTTGCTCTCAAAGGTTCTTATGCTGGCGCAATGGGAATGCCTCAGTTTATCTCAAGCAGCTTCCGGCGTTATGCTGTCGATTTTGATAAATCAGGACAACGTAATTTATGGGAAAGCCCAACCGATGCGATTGGAAGTGTTGCAAATTATTTTAAAAAACACCACTGGCGAACAGATGAACCTATCGCAACTAAAGTAACTGTTCATGGTGAACGTTATCGATTACTACTTTCTAAGGGGATAAAACCTAATAAGACAATTCAGGAATTATTAGATAATGGTGTTGTCTTACCAAATCACTTACCTAAGCAATTGAAAGGACGACTCGTTGCTTTTGAAACTAAAACTGGAAATGAGTATTGGGTTGTCTGGCATAATTTTTACGTTATATCTCGATATAACCATAGTGCTCTTTATTCTATGGCTGTTTTTCAGCTTAGTGAAAAAATATATAAACTATACAACGCAGAGTGATGCAGGGATATGCTAAAACTGTTGTTCAATTTAAAAGGCATTGCCCATGTATTTTAGTCATAAGCTCTCAACCACGTCATCATTGGTAAATCTTTTTCTCCTAATATCAGCAAGCATATTATTTTCTGGCTGTAGCAGCCAACCTTCTCGTTATGCATTAAAAGACGATACCGGCCCTGATCGCTATATCGATCATCATAGTGTTGCAGATGCAATTCCACGCAATGAAAAAAAGAGTCGAGGTGGGAACAAAAACTATCGAGTAAATGGTAAAAATTATAAAGTATTAAATTCCAGTAACGGTTATAAACAACGGGGGATTGCTTCCTGGTATGGCAAAAAATTTCATGGTCACCGCACCTCTAACGGAGAAGTCTATGACATGTACAAAATGTCAGCCGCTCACAAATCACTGCCATTACCGACCTTTGTACGAGTAACCCACTTAAAAAATGGGAAGAGTGTTGTCTTAAGAGTTAATGACCGAGGTCCATTTCACCGCAATCGACTCATCGATCTATCCTACATCGCCGCTAAAAAACTTGGTATAACAGCCACCGGTACTGGGTTGGTCGAAATAGAAGCTATCAATCCTAATCAGCGATCACCTAAAAATATCAGCTCTAAAAAACTTAGTGCCCGTAGTGTCGGACATCAAAAGAATAAAACCCATTTACGAAATCGCTTTGCTACCACTAGTACGAACTATCAAGTTTATCTACAAGTAGGTGCTTTTAGTCAGCAACAAAATGCAGAATCATTACAAAATAGAATCGATAACCTCAGTTTACCCTATAATATTAAGATTGAATTTGATGACAAACAAGATTTATATAAAGTTAAACTAGGCCCTTTTGCCAGTGTTAGCGCAGCTGATGCGCTAACAGAGAGACTTGAACTGAATCAAAATATTCAAGCCTATGTTGTAGTGAACTAATTAAGCTTAAACCCCGTTTATCTCCCAGCTTAATATTGGCATTTACTGACAAGATTAGAATACATTTTCACTTTCCTGAAACACGAGAACATCTAACTTTACACACAAAATTGAGGCTACACCCCTAGGCTTACTTGCATTGAATGAGTACAATAGACACTAATTTATTCAAAGTTCAGGAATACTCATGTCGAAAGCTCGATATTCAAAATTACAATTTATACTACCAATTAACTTTTACGTTCTAGCCCTAGTTATAATCAGTTTGACTGGAACATCTTTGGCTGAGGCTAAATCGGTAAATCTTGTTCCTGCTGCACCTAAAGTCAAAGCGCATGCCTATTTGTTAATGGATTTTAATAGTAAACGCGTTATCGTTTCTCAAAATGCTGATAAACGTGTAGAGCCCGCTAGTTTAACTAAGTTAATGACCGTATACGTAACTCTATACGAATTAAGTAAAAGCAACATTAAGCTCGAAGACCAAGTAAAAATCAGTGAAAAAGCTTGGCGAATGAAAGGCTCGAGAATGTTTATTGAAGTGAACTCCTGGGTAAGTGTAAAAGAATTATTAAATGGCGTTATTATTCAATCCGGTAATGATGCTAGTGTTGCTCTTGCCGAACATATTGCTGGAAGTGAATCAGCTTTTGCTGATCTAATGAATCAACATGCTATAAATCTTGGAATGCAAAATACTCATTTTGTAAATAGTACCGGCTGGCCAAATAAAAATCATTATACGACAGCAAATGATCTAGCACTGCTTACTCATGCACTTATTCGCGACTTTACTGAGCATTATGCCCTCTTTAAAGTAAAACATTACACTTACAATGGAATAAAACAGCCTAATCGTAATAGATTATTATGGACAGATGACCGTGTTGATGGTGTAAAAACAGGACATACTGAATCAGCAGGTTATTGCTTAGTCTCATCTGCAAAACAAAAAGATATGCGACTCATTTCGGTTGTAACAGGTACAAGTAATGAAACTGCACGCGAATCTTCTTCACGTAAATTACTAAGTTATGGTTTTCGATTTTATGAAACTTTTTTGTTTAATAAAGCTCATACCACTCTCACAACTCAACGCGTATGGAAAGGCGATAAAGAAGAATTAAATTTAGGCTTAACAGAGGATTTATATATATCTGCCCCTAAAGGTAGTCGCGCCAAGATAAAGGCTCATATGAAACTTGATGCTATGATTACAGCGCCGGTAGCAAAAGGACAAAAATTTGGTAGCGTTAACGTTATGCTTGGGGAAGAGCTTATAACAACACGACCACTTGTCAGCTTAACACCAGTAAAAGAAGGCGGTTTATTTAGATCCTTAATCGATAATATAATCTTAATGTTTAAATAATTTGGTTAATTATTATGGAACAATCACCTCATCAAAAAGTTCTAAAAGATACCAGCACGTGTTTTTTAAACAATGACTTTTTACCTTTAAAAGATGCAAAAGTATCCGTACTTGACCGTGGTTTTATCTTTGCTGATGGTATCTATGAAGTTATACCTGCCTTTGCAGGAAAGCCATTTAGACTGAAACATCACCTTAGTCGTTTAAATGATAATTTAACGGCTATAAAAATTGAGAATCCTTTTACTGTTAATCAATGGCAACAAATATTTACAGACTTAATCGATAAAAATAATTATCAAAATACTGACTGTTCTATTTATATGCAAGTAACTCGTGGCGTTGCTAAACGTGATCATGTATTTCCAGAAAACTCCACACCTACTATTTTCGTAATGCTTAACCCAATGCCCTCCGCTGACCCTAAAAAATTAGAAAAAGGTTTAAGCGTAATAACAAGAGAAGATATACGCTGGCAATATTGCAATATTAAATCTATTTCGTTATTGGGTAATATAATCTTAAAACAAGAAGCTGCTGATAATGATGCAGATGAAGCTGTTCTTATTCGAGATGGTCACCTAACTGAAGGCTCATCAAGTAATATATTTATCGTAAAAGATGGTGTTATTAAAACTCCAATAAAAGATCATCAACTACTTCCAGGTATTACGCGTGATTTAATTGTTGAGATTGCAAATGATAAAGGCTTAGCTTGCGAAGAAACCTCCATTACTGAAGAAGAATTATTAAATGCTGATGAAGTATGGTTAAGCAGCTCATTAAAAGAAGTATCCCCTGTCTGTATTATCAATAACAAAACTGTCGCAGATGGTTTGCCTGGGCCGCACTGGCGTAAAATGTATCAACTTTTTCAAGATTATAAGGCTATACTAAAGCAACCGTAATATTACTAGACCCTTGTTTTAAACATAAATAATCCACATATAAAGCTTATGAACGAAAAAGATAGTCCACTAGAATTTCCTTGCCACTTCCCAATAAAAGTTATGGGAGCAACATCTGGCGCGTTTAAAATTACAGTAATAGAAATTGTAAAAAAACATATACCTGAACTTGTTGACGATCATATCAATGAACGCCCCAGCAGCAATAATAAATATTCATCGTTAACCATTACTGTGCATGTCACTTCCCGTGAGCAACTAGATAATATTTATCGCGAGCTTCATGCTTCTGAGCATGTTCTTATGTCCTTGTAAAAATGTCGATGCACCCCGTTATTATTAAAGATCTTGGCATACAAGACTATATCCCTACTTGGGATGCCATGAAAAAATTCACATTAGAGCGTAACAAGTCAACTAAGGATGAGCTGTGGATTGTCCAACACCCTCCAGTTTACACCTTAGGATTAAACGGTAAAAATGAGCATATACTAAACCCGTCTAATATTCCTATTGTTAAAATTGACCGTGGAGGCCAAATTACCTACCATGCACCTGGACAACTTATTGTTTATTGCATGGTAGATCTCAAAAGATGCGGCTATGGCATTAAAGATTTTGTTATTCGCTTACAATATAGTATCCAAAAATTATTGTCTGAATATAAGATAAAAAGCCACCTAGTTGATAAAGCACCAGGCGTTTATGTAGACAATAAAAAAATTGCTGCTCTAGGGTTACGAGTAAAACGCAATTGCACCTATCACGGTCTATCGATTAATATTGATATGGATTTAAAACCATTTAAGGATATAAACCCTTGCGGTTATCCCGATTTAAAAGTTACTCAATTTTCTGACTGCTACTTAGCAATTTCCAGCTCAACAGATTATTTTGCAAATATCACACAAAAATTCATACCAATCTTAAAAAATTGCATATACTTATAAAATTGATATTAATGTGATTTTAAAAATAATATAACTAAGCATGGTTTAATATGGATATTGAAATACTACTAAACAAGATACTGCAAACATTCTTCCTACCACCTGGTTTAAGTTTTTCAATGATGCTCGTCGGTCTTTTTCTAATACGTTACTTTTATGCTACAGGTAAGATTCTTCTTATTTCAGGTTTCGTCTCAATGATTATATTGAGCTTACCAATAACTGCACAAGGGTTAAATTTAACGCTAGAGCGTGAAGAAGCACTAACAATTAAACAACTTAAAAAAAGTAAGGCTGGAGCAATCGTTGTTCTTGGTGCCGGTCGCTATAAAAATTCCATTGAGTATCCCAATAAAAAAGATTCTATTTCAACTAATGCGTTAGAACGTTTACGCTATGCTGTTTATTTACATAAAAAAAGTGGGATACCCTTACTTATTTCTGGAGGAAGTACCAATGGCGAAATCATCTCGGAAGCATCTATTAGTCAAACAGCGCTTAAGGAAATTTTTCAGATTAAAGCTAAATGGCTAGAATCTAAAAGTATAAACACATGGAATAATGCTAAACATTCATACGAAATATTAGATAAACACGGTATTAAAAATATTATTCTGGTAAGCCACGCAGATCATCTATTAAGAGCTCGTATGTCATTTGAGCATTTTGGTTTCAATGTTACCGCTGCTCCCCTTGGATTTAAAGCTAAAAATCGTGGAGACATCTCTTATACCATTAGAGATTTTTTACCCTCGGCGCATGCAATGAATCTTTGCAGTTCTGCAATGCATGAGTATGTTGGATATCTTTGGTATTTACTACGATATAAATGGATGAGCTAAAAAATCACTTTCCTTCAAAAATGATTTTCCAGTCTTTTCTTTTTTGATC
>Ga0316204_10006923_pt1 | contig 17004 bp, 16 predicted proteins | sample 6monrhotite_MG_2_FD_205661 | JGI IMG/M metagenome (GOLD analysis project Ga0316204, IMG submission 205661) | Microbial mat bacterial communities from mineral coupon in-situ incubated in ocean water Damariscotta River, Maine, United States -... | ecosystem: Environmental > Aquatic > Marine >... | reverse complement strand
TAAAAGAGGGCGAGGGCACTCTGCCAGATATTCTCTTGATCGATGGTGGAAAGGGGCAGCTTTCTACTGCAGCACAAATTCTACAAGAGGTTGGCGTTACGGGTTTACTTTTGCTCGGTGTTGCCAAGGGACCTGATAGAAGACCTGGTATGGAACAGCTTTTCTTGTTGGGAGAGGAACAGCCTCTTATACTAGCGGCTAATGCACCTGCATTACATTTGGTACAGCATATTCGTGATGAGGCGCACCGTTTTGCGATTACAGGGCATCGGCAGCGTCGCGCAAAAGCCAAACGTACATCGCCACTAGAAGAAATAGCCGGAGTTGGTGCAAAACGTCGCCAGCGGTTATTGAAACACTTTGGTGGTCTACAAGGCTTATCGCGTGCAGGTATAGAAGACATAGCGATGGTCGATGGTATTAGTAAAAAGCTGGCTCAAGATGTTTATGTCGCTTTTCATGGTGAAGAATAGAAATAATGAATCAGGTTTATAACGTACCCAATCTGCTGACCTTGTCGCGAATTTTTTTAATTCCGGTCTTTGTATTATTTTTCTATCTTCCTACGGAATGGGCCAAGATTGCTGCGGCTTTGGTTTTTGCTGTTGCAGCATTTACCGATTGGCTCGATGGCTTTTTAGCAAGACGCATGAACTTAACGTCTGCACTTGGGGCGTTTCTTGATCCTGTTGCCGATAAGCTGATGGTAGCGACAGCACTGGTTTTACTGGTACAGGATAATCCTGAAATGTGGCTGGCTATTCCGGTTGCAATCATTATCGGTCGTGAAATAACGATCTCTGCATTGCGTGAATGGATGGCTGAGCTTGGTGCGCGTACCCAGGTTTCCGTGTCTGAAATCGGAAAATTTAAAACCGCGAGCCAAATGATGGCGATTGCATTACTCATTTATCGTGAAGATTTATGGTCTATGCCAACTTATACCATTGGTTTAGTCCTACTCTATATCGCTGTTGTTTTAACGCTTTGGTCAATGGTTATTTACCTTCGCGCGGCAACGCCACAGCTGCTCGCGAGTGCCGACGAAAAATTAATTGATGAAAGTGATAATTCTGGGTTGACAGGTTCGCCGAAATCCATAGAATAGCGCCCTCATTCAGCGGGAATAGCTCAGCTGGTAGAGCACAACCTTGCCAAGGTTGGGGTCGCGAGTTCGAATCTCGTTTCCCGCTCCAAACAAACTAGAAGCCCCGCATCCTTTTGCGGGGCTTCTATTTTTAGCATTGCTGAACCCTTACCAGAGGGCTCTTAAGGCTGCTAGAAATAACAATTTAAGATGGCCGAGTGGCAGAGTGGCTATGCAGCGGATTGCAAATCCGTGGACCTCGGTTCGACTCCGGGCTCGGCCTCCATCTTTCTAAAGTACTTTGTTTAAAGTACCGTCCAGCCCGGATGGCGGAACTGGTAGACGCAGCGGACTTAAAATCCGCCGATCATTGCGATCGTGCCGGTTCGACCCCGGCTCTGGGCACCATATTCATGGCTTTTCATTCAAGGCACTCAACAGGTATTTGTTGGGTGCTTTTTATTGTGTGGAAATATTATTTTGTAGTCTAGGCAGGACACTCCGTCGGCCTACCAAGGACAAGTTAAATGAAAAAAATTCTACTGAGCCTTACTGGGTTGGTTATCGTCACTGTCATTGGTGGCTTCTTGTATCTTTATTTCAACCTCAATAGTCTTATTAAAGAAGGTGTAGAGGAATATGCGCCTCAGTACACGAAAACTGATGTAACACTTGGCGGTGCTAGCGTTTCATTCTTATCTGGTGAAGGTGGATTATCGAATCTGGCCATAGGAAATCCAAAAGGTTACAAGTCAGCTGAAGCGCTTTCTTTGGGTGAGCTGGGTGTTGCGATAGATATTGATACGGTAACTGACGATGTCATTGTCATTCATTCTATCGATGTGGTTGCTCCTGCAATATCTTATGAGTATGGGGGTAACGCGGGCTCAAATCTGCAGCAGTTGGTGAAAAATATTCAGAGTTCAGCCAAATCAGCAAAAGATTCAGGCAAAACACCTGCTAAAGAGACTGGCAAAGAAAAGAAAGTCATCATTGACCGTTTGACGATTCGTGATGGCAGGGTATCAATTCTGACTCCCTTGTCTGATGAAGCACTGTTAGCCGACTTACCAACAATTGAGATGACCCAGATTGGACGTAAAACTGGCGGCGAGCATGTATCAGAGGTCGTTAAACAGGTGATGAAACGTGTGACAAATGCTGCATCTAAGGTAGCCAACGTTTCTTTGGATGATCTTAAAGCCAATATGAAGGGGAAAATTAAAGATAAAGTCCAGGATGCTATTAACGATAAAGTTCCGGCTAACCTACAAGAACAGCTGGGTGGCGATAAATTAAAGGGATTATTCGGCAACTAGATTTTAGAGACAGATATTTGGCTGGCCTTCAGGCCACTTTATGTCAGATTCAACTCGATGTGCCTGGAAATATTTTTAAACCCGTGCTTTCTTCATGTTCAGAACGATTTCGCATGTGATCGGCGGTTGACATAAAGGCTTGCTCTAGCCGCTGACGAAATTTTTCTTCAAGTTTCATATCATCCAGCGCCAAGTGCATACATTGCATCCATTGATCTCGTTCAGCTACACCAATGGAAAAGGGCATATGGCGCCTTCTTAAGCGAGGGTGACCATATTTTTCCACATAAATGTCAGGACCGCCCAGCCATCCAGACAAAAACAAAAAGAGCTTCTCACGTGACACACGCAAACTTTTTGCATGCAGGTCACGTACCGGTTTTACAGACTCCAAGTTATCCATATGGTCGTAAAAATGATCGACCAATTCACGTACACGTGGTTCTCCACCGATGAATTCGTAAGGTGTTATTTCTTCAGTCATTTTTTAATTTATCTATCTGCCATTTTTCGACCGCCCATGGCCAAAATTCTTGTAGTGATTGTAATCTGCCATCAACAGGGGATTGTTGTAAAAAATGCCATGCATCCAGCAAAGACGCTAAAGGGTTACCTATATCAACAGGGTGAGCAGCATCGCTTTTACTGAGTTTTTTACCGTCATCGCCAAAAACGAGCGGAATATGTGCGTAATTGGGAATTGGTGCACCCATTAAGTGATAGAGATAAATCTGGCGTGCGCTTGAAAATAGTAAGTCTGCGCCACGAACGACATCGGTTATTTTAGCCTGGATATCGTCAACAATTACTGCAAGCTGATAGGCAAAATAGCCATCGGCTCTACGCACAATAAAATCACCAGTATCTCGATGGTTGTTTTGAAACTGCTTGCCGCGAATTTTGTCCGTAAAGGATACAGTGACATCATTGGTACGTAAGCGGAGCGCGGATTTATTGTCTAGAGGGTAGTGTTTATTTCGGCATGTGTCAGGGTAAATAGGGCCTTCTAAACCCATTTTGGCCGATTTGGCGATTATTTTTCGACTGCAGTGGCACGCATAGATCAAGCTTTGCTGCTTGAGTTTTTGAAGTGCATCTACATAGTCTTTGGTTGCGGACGACTGATAGGTGATGTCTTCATCCCATTCGAAACCTAAGGATTCCAGACTTCGAATCAATATTTGATCCATACCCGGGATACAGCGAGCTTGGTCCAGGTCGTCAATGCGTAGTAGCCAGCTTCCTTGATGCTGTTTGGCTTCCAGATAACTGGCCAGGGCGGTCACAAGAGACCCAAAATGCAGCGGGCCTGTAGGGGAAGGGGCAAATCGTCCCCGGTAACTATCTTTTTGCATAAATATATAAGCGGTGAGGCTTAATTGCTGAGTTGGCGCTCTTTGACTTCTTGCGTTGTTTTACAATCAATGCAGAGATCTGCTGTGGGGCGAGCTTCTAGTCTGCGAATACCAATTTCGACGCCACAGCTTTTACAGTATCCATATTCATGCTCATCAATCAGATTGAGCGTTTTCTCAATTTTATTGATTAATTTACGTTCACGATCGCGTGTGCGCAATTCCAGGCCCATATCAGATTCCTGGCTGGCTCTGTCACTGGGATCGGCATAGGTCGTGTGATCTGCTTTCATATGGTCGACCGTGCGATCAACTTCCGACATTAAATTTTGTCGCCATTCTTCCAGGATGGAGCGAAAATGAGACGCTTGTTTTTCATTCATATACTCCTCATCAGCTTTAGCCTGATAAGGTTCAAACCCCGTATGGTCTGCTAGATCAGTGGTATCCTGCGTCATATTGAAGTATCCAAGTCTGAAATATGTTCCATCCGTTAACCCTACATCAAATGGGAGCATTTGCCTGACTTTTTGTTGATGGTTTCGGTATGCTGCTCATTTTTTCTGATGGGGATCAATTGTGTCTGAGATTGCAGCACTAATTTTTGATGTGGATGGCACTTTGGCCGACACCGAAAGAGACGGGCACCGCATTGCCTTTAATCGCGCCTTTAGTGACGCGGGGTTAGACTGGGATTGGTCGGTTGAACTTTATGGTAAATTACTGTCCGTAACTGGAGGAAAAGAGCGCATAAAGTTTTATTTGAGTGATTTCAATACTCAATTTTCTGCTCCAGCAGATTTAGATGGCTTTGTTGCCGGTTTGCATGCGGCTAAGACCGAGCATTATAAAGCGTTGATGGCAGATGGGCGTATACCATTGCGCACAGGCGTTGAGCGGCTAATTCTTGAAGCTCGCAAGTCTGGGATACCCATGGCTATCGCAACAACGACAACCATGGACAATGTCACTGCCTTGGTTAGTAGTACGTTAGGCGAAGAAGCGTTAAGTTGGTTTGATGTTATTGGTGCAGGCGACATCGTGCCAAACAAGAAGCCAGCTCCCGATATTTTCTCGTGGGTGCTAAAGCAGATGGATTTGTCTGGCAGTCAGGTGATTGTTTTTGAAGACTCAGGTCATGGTGTTACTTCGGCAGCCGATGCGGGTATCGATCGCATTATTGTGACGACAAATGACTATACAGCCCAGCAGGATTTTTCACGTGCACGGGTGGTGTTACCAAACTTAGGGATGTCTGCTGACGATATAAACTATGTAGATTTAGCCTATCTTGGTCGCGTTTAAATAAAGTTAGCGTCTGATAAAAACTGCAATGAAACGACATCGTCCCGCGCAAAAAATGAATGGTATTGCTCCATTTCGAGTGATGGATATTCTGGCGCGTGCAAAAAATCTTGAGGCACTAGGCAAAGATGTCATTCATATGGAAGTAGGAGAGCCTGACTTTCCTGCGCCACCTGCAGTATTAGCTGCAGCACAAAAGGCATTAAAAAGTGGTTTTACACACTACACCCCTGCTGCAGGTTTGACAGCACTGCGAGAAGCAATAGCTACTTATTATCAAACCCGTTTTGCTCTTGATATTGATCCACAGCGTATCGTGATTACACCTGGTGCATCGGGTGCGCTTCAGCTGGTACTAGGCGTATTGCTTGACATGGGTGATGAAGTATTACTCCAGGACCCAGGCTACCCTTGTAATCGCCATATGGTAATGCTGTATGGAGGTCAGTCTCGTACATTACCGACAGGGCCACATGGCTTTGATGCGACTCTGGCAAGCAGTGCCGTTACAGAAAATACACGTGCCATGTTGCTGGCATCACCTGCAAATCCAACGGGTGAAGTAATTGATCTGCTCGATTTAAAGCAGCTCTATCAATTTTTAATGCAAAGCGACAACAAGTGTTTGATCGTCGATGAAATATATCAGGGGCTGCAATATGACTCTGAAATCAACACAGCCCTATCGCTGGGCGAAGAAGGTCTTTTTGTCATCAACAGTTTTTCAAAGTTTTTTGGAATGACGGGGTTTCGTTTGGGCTGGATGGTTGTACCAGGGAATTTTGCTGAACCAGTCGAACGCCTCGCACAAAACCTTTTTCTTGCGCCTTCAACCATTGCGCAATACGCGGCTTTAGCCGCTTTTTCTGAAAAAAACATGGCTCTACTTGAAGCGCGACGAGCTATTTTTGAACAACGCCGTGATGTTCTATATTCAGAGTTACGCTCTCTGGGATTCACCCTTGATTCCACGCCATCAGGCGCATTCTATATTTATGCGGGTATACAGGGACTCGCAGAGAGTGGTGATCAGCTCGCTTCTGGGTTGCTGCAGGAATCGAGTGTAGCGATAACACCGGGTAATGACTTTGGCTTTGCGGGTACAGATCAGCATGTGAGATTCGCCTACACGACTGATTTGTCTCGTATTGAGCAGGGCATTGAGCGTATTGCACGTTATCTTAGCCATGGTAGATAGGTATAGCGTTTAGTCGATATCTTTTAACGCGTCCACCCAGAATTTTGTGCCTCCTGCTACGGCCGCTGGCATCGCTAAAAACTGCAGAATCGGAATCAGCATCATTACTGTTACACCAGCACCAAAGGCAAAACTCTGTACACGCCTTTTTTTCAGTTTGCTGCGTTGATCTTGGGGGGTGATATCGTAATTTCCCATACTGTAATCAACATATTCAATAGTGAGAAACCAAAAGCCAAACAATACCCAGAGCAGGGTGACAACCAGGTTCAACCCAGGAATGAAGCTTGAGACAATAAATAACAGAAACAGAGGAATCGCACGCTTTAAAAAATAGGCGATTTTATTAAGCTCTCCGCTAATTGCCGGGGCAATTGAAGCAACTATGCTGAGCTCTGCGCCAATAGGTAATTTCCCGGTTAATTTTTCTTCGACTTTTGCAGCCAGTACGCCATTAAACGGGGAGGCAAGCAGGTTGGCAATGATTGTAAAGCTATAAAACAGAGCTAATGCATAGGCTGCCGCAAATATGAACCAGAGTAAGGGCCGTATAAAGCTAAACCAGCTATCCTCAGGCAGGTATTGCCCCATGAATTCCTCAAAATAAACACCTGCAACCCAGGCGAGCCCTGAAAATACGGTGATATTCATGAGCAGAGGAATCAGTACGTAGGCGCGAATACCCGGTTTAAAGATAAGCGACAGACCACGGAAGGGTAGTAAAAAGCCAGTAATAGGTGACATATGATTTTTTTGTTTGACGATCAATAATGCTCTAATTCTACCGTTCATTCGTCTTGTGAGTGAGTGTGATTTTATATTTTAGAGAAACCATTCATGATTTTGTCCTTTCGGCCGACAAGATCGGGTATCTAGCCGAGCATTTTTTTGAGATATTCAGTAGAATCTCTCATGGCAAAGTGGAGTATAGATTTCACTTATCGGTAGTTGCCGTCATCTAGGATGCCAAGGAAATTATGAATATAGAAAACTGGGGAAAATTTATTCACTTAGGAATATTGCTAAGTGCTGTAAGTTTAGGTGGCTGTGTTATTAAAAAAGCACCCACCTATCCAGAACTGCCTACTGCAACCAGTGATGCACAGTATTCAACGCGTTATCGAATAGCTCCAGGCGATAGCGTACAAATCTTCGTATGGCGTAATCCAGAGGTTTCAACCACCGTACCTGTACGCCCCGATGGCCTGCTTTCCGCCCCATTACTTGAAGAAATACCTGCAGCAGGTAAGACACCAGCAGAACTTGCGCGAGACCTTGAGGCTGAGCTTTCCACCTATCTGCGAGATCCGCTCGTTACCGTTATTATTAATGGTTTTACTGGAACCTTTCAGGAAAAGATCCGTGTTCTTGGTGAGACAAGTACTCCAAAAACCCTGTTGTATAAAGATTCAATGACCCTGCTTGATGTAATGATCTCTACAGGCGGGATAACCAACTTCGCTGATGGCAATCGTGCCATGCTGGTGCGAATGGTTGATGGTAAACAGCAACAGTTTAGCCTGCGCCTTGATGATCTCATTCGTGATGGTGATATCACCGCAAATGTCGATATGCGTCCTGGCGATATTATTATTATCCCTGAGGCTTGGTTCTAGGTTGAATTTCAAGGAAGAATGCAGGTATGCATGAAGTTGTTGTCCTTCTAATGCGATATGCCAGGGGAACCTGGCGTTACCGCTGGTGGATGTTAGGTGTTGCCTGGGCTATCTGTTTGGTCGGCTGGACCATTGTTGCCCGTCTACCTGATCAATATCAGGCATCAGCGCGTGTGTTTGTAGATACCAGTTCCATATTACGTCCATACCTTTCTGGTCTGGCATTGAATACCAGTAATTCTCAAAAAAAGATTTTTCTGATGACGCGTACTCTGCTGAGTAGGCCAAACCTAGAGAAAATCATGCGCATGACTGATCTTGATTTACGCGTCACTACAGAAAAAGATAAGGATGAGCTAATAAGTAACCTGAAAAAGAACATTCGATTTAGAGGCACTCGACGAGAAAATCTTTATACGATCACGTTTAATGATAATTCTCCGGAATTGGCAAAGCTTGTAGTCAAATCACTACTGACCATATTCATGGAAGGCAATCTTGGTGATGCGCGTAAAGACCAGGATTCAGCACAGCAATTCGTAATAAAACAAATCGACGAGTACGATCGCCTCATCAAAGAAACTGAAGAAAAGCTCGCTCTCTTTAAACACAGAAACATTAATTTACTCATTAGCGAAAAAGGTGGCTATTACACGCGTTTACGTAATTTGCAAAGCGCCAAGGAAAAGGCTTCTTTGGAATTATCGGTGGCTGAAGATCGCCTGGAGTCCACCCGCCGTCAGGTTGATGGGGAAGAGCCTTCGTTTGGCCTAGGCCCAGATGCTAAATCGTCAACAATACGTATCGACACATCTGATATTGACCGCCGCATACAGGCGATGAAGCTACGCCTGGATGGATTGTTGGTAAAGTATACTGAACGTCATCCTGACGTTGTTTCTATACGAACTTCATTAAAGGGGCTTGAAAGTGATCGTGTACAATTTATTGCCGATGCTAAAAAATCCTACGTCCCTGGTGTAACTCCTGTCTACGATGTGGACAAGAATCCGGTTTTTCAGCAGATGCGTATTTCACTCTCTCAACAAGAGGCCGATGTTTCAGCAAAGCGTCGGTTATTGGCTGAATACACCGTACGTCTGGAAAACCTGGAAGCTTCACAGGACAAGGTTTTTGCACTGGAAGCCGAGATGAAAGAGATGCAGGGTATACTTGCTCGAACTAAAAAAAGCCAGGCTGTTTTGGTCGGCCGATTTGAGTCAGCCGAATTAGGCCGTAAGGCAGATAGCAGTTCTGATACGGTTCGTTTTCGCGTCATTGACCCGCCTCGCGCACCAGTGACTCCATCAGGCCCTAATCGTGTCGTTTTGAGTTCAGGTGTCTTATTGGGTGGCTTGGCAATGGGTTTTGCGCTCGCTTTTCTGATGTCTCAATTCCGTCCGACCTATGACGAACGCCAGATGATGAATGACCTACTTGGTTTACCGGTATTGGGTAGTGTCAATATGGTTTGGACATCAGACCAAATTCGCGCTCGTAAGGTTCGTAATGTGAGTTTTGTCTTTACGCTGACAGGATTATTAATTACTTTTGGTACGGTATTAGCGCTGTATCAGTTTAATATCGATTTACTTCCACGCCTCGCTCAATCATTGAATTTAAACTGACATGAGTATTATCGAAAAAGCAGTCGACAAGATGATGGGTAAGGATGGTAAGCCCAAATCTGGAGAGTCTCTTACGACGCAAGCCGTAGATGAGCCTCAAAAAACATCTCATGAACCAGCCCCTTCGCTAGAAGCTGAGACATTACAAGCATCTACTATTGAGAATGAAATTTACGTAGAACCTCAGATAGGCGATACGGTAGATGAAAGGCCAGCAGCCACACCTCAGGTCACTATTGAGCCACCAGAACCACAAGAGTCCCTGAGTGGACAGGAACACGTATTACAAATTCGGTCCTTAGGCCTTGAAGGTATTTTATCTCCAGACCAGGACCGAAGCCGAAGTGCTGAAGAATACCGAATGATTAAACGCCCACTGTTAATGCGGGCTTTCGGTAATAATCAATTAGGTCAGGCCCATCGTAATTTAATTATGGTGACCAGTTCAGTCGAGGGTGAGGGCAAGACTTTTTCATCACTCAATCTTGCCATCTCTATTGCAATGGAGATGGATCGCACTGTTTTACTGGTCGACTCTGATTTGGCAAAACCGGGCTTGTCACGTTTACTGAAAATAAACAATCTACCAGGGATGACCGATCGCCTGATTGATGAAAGCATCGATCTAAAAGACCTTCTTGTACGTACAGACATTCCAAAGCTAACTGTATTGCCAGCAGGTCGACGGCATCGTCGCTCGACCGAATTGTTAGCAAGCAATACCATGCGTCGCTTATTGGATGAGCTTGCTCTACGATATTCTGATCGAGTGGTTTTATTTGATTCTCCACCTATTCTCGCCACGAGTGAAGCTTCAGTGCTCGCTCAACAGATGGGGCAGATATGCCTTGTTGTTGAATCAGCCGTCACACCGCAATTTTTAGTAAAAGATGCTCTTGCTCAACTAGAGTCATCAGATAATGTGTCATTAATCTTAAATAAATGTAAGCCTGACCTATTCCTTGGCAAATATGGCTATGGGTACGGCTACGGCTATGGTTATGGCTACGGTTATGGCTACGGTTATGGTCAAGACGGTGGATCTAGCCGTGACAAAGACTAAGCAGAACAGTTCACAAAAAAAATATCGGATCTGTATCGGCTTTGTGAATGTATTGTTACTCATATTGGTAGGTTTTTTCAGCCCCTATACATGGGCCGGAGACTGGAAACTCACTGATTCCATCGGTATCAGCACGAGCGCCCTGCAGCGTGATAATAAAAATAGCCCTGATACAACTGATTTATCATTACAAATAAGGCCAAATATTTCACTAAATGGTCAGAGTGGTAGAACTTCTGCAAACATCAGATATGGTTTAACTTCCTCGTTTCGTGATTCAGGAAATAACGCAACTAATTTATCACATTCGCTTAATGGATCAGCAAGAAGCGAAATCTATGAAGATCAGATTTTTCTTACCGCTACAGCGCGAGCAGGTTTGACGACAGCGAGATCAACATCTGCTTCTGTAGATTCAGTGACTGCAGCAAATGATGGAATACAAACCTATGCACTCACACTAGGGCCAAGCTTTCGCCATCACTTAAGTAAATATGTCGATATCGTAAGTGATAATACCTTTGGGTTTTCTGGCTCTGACAGTAACAATTCGAGTGACAGTTTTACCCAGCTATACAACATCAATCTAAACAGCGGTCGATACTTTTCACGTTTTAACTGGTCTGCAGGTTTCGTTGATAGTTTTCGACAGATAGATACCCGTACAGAAAATACACAATCTGTAAATGCCAGTGGTTCATATCGTTTAAATAGAAAAATACAATTGAGAGCAGGGCTTGGTTATTCAAGTAGTGATGCCCCGACGAGTCGAAGCTCAAACAGTAGTGCAAATTGGACATTTGGCGGAAATTGGACACCCAATTCACGCACAGTGTTAAATGCCATATTTGGGTTAAATCATTCTGGGTATAACTGGAACGCAAACTTTAGTCATTCAACTAGGCGCACACGTATTGAATCGTTATTCTCGCGTAGTCTAACCAATTCAGCAGCGCTTGGCTCTGAACTCCTGGAACCCGGCCTGAACCCGGATGGCACACCTGTACTTGACCCAAGAGATGGCCTGCCTCTGTTAGACCCCCTGATTTTACTTGTTCCTACAGATGAGAATTTTATCAATACTGTATTTTCCACAGCAATAACCATAACCGGGCGGCGTACGACTGTCATTGGTAGAGTTCGACTTACTCAGCGCGATTATGATGTCTCAGATATCACCGATAACCTAAGTTCTTTGAGTCTTACTGCCACGAGACAGTTATCACCTCGTACCAGCCTTTCAGCAAATGCTGTAATAAGCGATTTAAAATCATCAAACTCTAATGATGATAGAACTTATGACCTTTCGCTTGGTTTGACAAAATCATTTGGTAGAAAATCTTCAATCTCAGCATTAGTCAGTCACCGCTTAAATGAAGTAAGTAATGGATCAGGGTATTCTGAAAATCGACTTACCCTGTCAGTAAACAGCAGGTTTCTATAACGATGTATGAGTCTTTCTATCATTTATCAAAAAAGCCTTTCCAGTTAAGCCCCGACTCACGTTTTTTTTACAATAGTGCCGGACATAATAGAGCGATGGCCTACCTTCGTTATGGTTTACGTCAAGGCGAAGGTTTCATTGTCATTACAGGTGGCATTGGCACTGGTAAAAGCATGCTGGTTGCTAACTTATTTGCTGAGTTATCATCAACTGAAATTGTTGCAGCCCAACTGGTATCTACCCAGATCGGAGAAGATGATTTATTACGCATGATCAGTGCATCATTTGGTCTTGCACATGAGGACCTAAGTAAAACCGAGCTTTTACAAGGATTGGAAAGTTTTTTTCGTGCCCGTCATGCTGAAGGCAAACGTGTACTATTGGTTGTCGATGAAGCACAAAATCTACCACGGCGCTCCATTGAAGAACTGCGTATGCTTTCTAACTATCAGGAAGATGGACAGGCACTCTTACAGAGTTTTTTAATCGGTCAGGTAGAACTCAAAAAGACCTTACAGGGCTCTTCCATGGAGCAGGTACGGCAACGTATTATTGCAGGCTACCACTTACTTCCTCTCGACCGTGAAAGCCTTCAATCCTATATAGAGCATCGCCTCTCGCTTGTAGGCTGGAATGATAATCCACATATTCATTCAGAAGCATACGATCAAATATTCAGTGCTTCTGGTGGTGTTCCACGTCGAGTAAATACACTCGTTGATCGCATATTACTTTTTGGTGCATTGGAAGAGTTAAATAGCATATCGGCTGATCATGTGAAAACAGTTGTTGATGAGATTGCACTCGAAGTAGGGTACAGCTCATCGTCACCTGATGAGGATAAGGAAATCACAGACAGCCTACCGCAGGGTAATCTACTGGAACGTATTCGTGTTCTGGAAAGTGACCTGAGTAGTTTAAAGAAAAGTATCAAAAAAGACCGTCATTTGATTAGAAGAGCAGCAGAGTTAATCAAGGAAATTGACCCCAATGAATGAAACATTGCCATTAAAAGTTTTATGTATCGTAGGTGCGCGTCCTAATTTCATGAAGATTGCACCTTTGATGCGTGCTTTTAATAATGATCCTCTTCGTTTTAAGCCAATCCTTTTACATACGGGTCAACATTATGATGAAGCCATGAAGGCTTCATTTTTCAATCAGTTAGGTATTCCTGAGCCTGATATTGATCTCGAGGTTGGCTCTGGTAGCCATGCCCAGCAAACAGCGCAGATAATGTTGCGATTTGAACCCGTTTTAGATGAGTTAAAACCTGATGTCCTGCTCGTAGTAGGAGATGTTAACTCCACCATTGCCTGTGCTTTGGTGGCAGTGAAGAAGCACTTGCCAGTCGTTCATGTTGAGGCTGGTTTAAGAAGCGGTGATCGCGCTATGCCTGAAGAAATCAATCGTATACTCACTGATCAAATATCGGATGTTCTCTATACAACTGAGATAGATGCTCTTGATAACCTGTTGCGTGAAGGCGTATCTGCTGAACGGGTTATCTTTGTTGGAAATGTCATGATCGATACCTTGGTGGCCAATCGTAAAAAATCTGTACCTGCGAAAGAAACCATTTCAAATATTGAAAATTTTACTGGCTCGGTAGAAAATTATGGTGTGTTGACGATGCATCGGCCTTCAAATGTTGATGATGCTGTAACATTAAAGTCATTAATTGAAACGCTTGTCGATATTAGTAATGATATCCCACTAATCTTTCCAATCCATCCACGGACGGCAGCGAACATCAAGCAGGCAGGGTTAAATCACTTGCTCGAAAAGAGCGGCATTGCACAGGTTCCTCCAATGAGCTATCTGCAATTACTCGGCTTAATGGCTGATGCACGCCTTGTGTTAAGCGATTCTGGTGGTATTCAGGAGGAAACGACAGCGCTGGGTGTACCTTGTATCACTTTACGTGAAAATACTGAGCGACCTATCACTGTCACCCAGGGCACAAATACTATTGTCGGGATAGATGCAGCCTTAATTCGAGCAAGTGTTGATGATGTTTTGTCATCAGGCGGAAAAACTGGCCGTATCCCTGAATTATGGGATGGAAATGCTGCTATTCGAATCGCCGACCATCTGTTCAGCAGATATCGGTAAGTCTAATCCTTAATTATCGAGTAACGACACTGTGTCAGATATAAAAAACGCCATGACGGTTGATGTAGAAGATTATTTCCAGGTGTCGGCCTTTGAACGTTACATCCCACGAGAAGAATGGGATAAAAAAGAGTGTCGGATAGAAGCAAATGTAGAGCGCATCCTGCATCGTTTTTCAGACGCCAATGTAAAAGCAACTTTCTTTACGCTAGGCTGGGTTGCTGAGCGTTACCCGAAAATGATGATGCGCATTATTGAACAGGGCCATGAGGTTGCCAGTCATGGCTGGGCACATGTGCGTGTCACACAACAAACGCCGGACGAATTTAGACAGGATGTAATACGTACAAAGCATTTATTAGAAGATGTCACAGGCGAGGCAATATTGGGCTATCGTGCTGCGAGCTACTCGATAGGGGCCAGCAACCTTTGGGCTCTGGATGTACTAAATCAAACCGGGCATAAATACAGTTCCAGTATTTTCCCCATTAAACACGATCTTTATGGCATGCCTGAAGCTCCACGTTTTGCCTATCACCCACACGATGATGAATTTATTGAATTTCCGGTAACAACGATACGTATGGGCGAGAAAAATCTCCCATGTGGCGGTGGAGGCTGGTTCCGGCTTGTCCCCTATGCAGGTATGCGTTGGGCAATGAAACGAGTGAACCGCCTCGACAATCAGCCAGTGATTTTTTATTTCCATCCATGGGAAATAGATCCTGATCAACCTCGCCAACCTGGACTTGATGCAAAAACACGCTTTCGGCACTACCTTAACTTAAATCGTATGGAAGCTCGCCTTACACGTTTACTTAGTGATTTTCAGTGGGCCCCTATGCGTGATTTATTACTTAATAAATCAGCTTGATAAGAGAATCAAGCATTATGAATGAAACGATTGTGGGTCAAGAAAAGCCAGCGTTACTTTTATTGGTTCATCGCATTCCCTTTCCGCCCAATAAGGGCGATAAGATTCGTTCTTTTCATTTGCTGCAACATTTATCTAAACATTACCGCGTGTTTCTCGGCGCTTTTATTGACGATGTCAACGATGAAACTTATCGATCCGATGTTCTATCTTTATGCAATGAAGCATTTTTTGTAAAACTAACCCCCCATTGGCGAAAAATTATTAGCCTACGAGGGTTTATAACGGGGCAGGCACTTACATTACCTTATTATGCAAGCTCTGCTCTTCAGGGTTGGGTAGATGAGGTAATCGCAGAACAGAAAATCGATCGAACCATTGCTTTTTCTTCGGCAATGGCACAATTTTTAATGCATAAAAGATTTGATAATAAGCGCCGAATCATGGATTTTATTGACATTGATTCAGATAAGTGGGCGCAATATTCAAGGCATAAAAAATGGCCGATGAACTGGGTTTATCAACGTGAAGCAAAATGCCTTCTCGCTTTTGAAAAAAATGTGGCAGAACGGTTTGATGCCAGTACATTCGTTTCAGATCACGAAGCAGAGATGTTTCAGTCACTTGCCCCTGAATCGGCTGAAAAAATCAGTGCTATCTATAATGGTGTCGATATAGAAAGATTTTCCCCTGGACATGATTTAAAAAATCCATTTAGAGCGTTATCTGATACTACAGCATATATTGTGTTTGTTGGTGCCATGGATTACTGGCCTAATATTGATGCAGTTGTTTGGTTTTCAAACGAGGTTATGCCTTTACTGCAGGATCGTAAAATTCATTTTTATATTGTGGGATCTAATCCTGGCAAACAGGTTAAGGATCTGGCTCGGTTAGAAAACATTAGTGTTACTGGTAAAGTAGACGATGTGCGAAATTACATCGCACATGCTGACGTCTGTATTGCGCCTTTACGGATTGCGCGTGGCATTCAAAATAAAGTGTTAGAAAGTCTGGCTATGGGAAAAGCAACCATAGTCACTACGCCTGCTTTAGAGGGAATTCCTGCAGATAACAACAAACACCTGTTAGTGGCTGATAATGCAGGTAGTTTTTCAAGGGCTATCAGCCTCATATTAGAAGATGACGACTTACGTCATTCACTCGCATCAGCAGGTCGAGACTTGATGGAAAAAACATTTGTTTGGGATAAGTGCCTTGATGGATTTAATCACCTACTTGAAACTCGGGTTAAGAAAACGCATTAATCATGGATAGTAAAAATCAAAACAACTGGATAAGCGCGAGCATAGCCATCGCAATAGCCTTTATAGGTATCTTATGGGCGTTATGGTCAACGAGTCTATCGTTTTACAACGTGTGGACAGAAGCAGAAACCTATAACCATGGCTTTATGATTTTTCCGATTTCTCTCTGGTTGGTCTGGCAGGTTCGCCATGAGTTATTAAAAGTTACGCCCAGGACAAGTTTTTCGATATTACTGTTGTTTTCTGCGAGTACTGTCCTGTGGATGCTAGCCTATATCACAGGCGTACAGGTTGTTGAACAGTTTGCAATGGTTGCCATGCTCATCACCGTATCAATGGCGATTATCGGCTGGCAACTATCGCTATATCTAGCTTTCCCACTGTTATTTTTATTTTTTGCAGTTCCTCTAGGAGAGGATCTTGTACCGCCAATGATGGAGTACACGGCAACCTTTACTGTAACTGCCTTAGAGTTGACTGGGATTCCTGTTTATCGCGATGGAATGTGGTTTAGTTTACCAACAGGAAACTGGTCCGTCGTTGAAGCGTGCAGCGGCGTACGTTACATCATCGCATCTGTGACACTGGGTTTTTTATATGCTTATGTTTCCTATCATACTCTATGGAAACGCATTGCATTTATCATCCTATCTGCCATTTTACCAATCATTGCGAATGGTATACGTGCGTATATGATCGTCATGATCGGCCATTTAAGTGATATGGAATTAG
>Ga0316204_10006922_pt1 | contig 17008 bp, 9 predicted proteins | sample 6monrhotite_MG_2_FD_205661 | JGI IMG/M metagenome (GOLD analysis project Ga0316204, IMG submission 205661) | Microbial mat bacterial communities from mineral coupon in-situ incubated in ocean water Damariscotta River, Maine, United States -... | ecosystem: Environmental > Aquatic > Marine >... | reverse complement strand
TAACTTCGTTAGCTGAATTTTCAAAAAAGTACCCCAAGCAATGGGCCATAAATCGTGCACCAACATCCTTAAACGCCATGGTAGGTCCGTGAAAGAGTTCTAACGTTCCAATGTTTTCTGAAAGAGGCACCACGGGAAAATCAAAATCTAATACTTCCTCCAGGATTTCTTTTAGTTTGTCATCCGGAATTTCATCGGAAACAAACTGCTTAATAGCATAAAAAGCAATTTCTTTCTTGGAGAGTTGCCGTAATTCCTCAAAAAAAGAGGGGTCTAAAGGGGTGATATTTTCTGGAAAATACAGACCTCCATCGGGCGCAATGCCATTAATAACAGCCTCTTTAAAAGAAGCTATCGGCGATTTTTTAGTAAGACTGTAGTATTTCATAAAGCACAATTACATCTGTTCTAACCAATGATTTCAATCCCTTTTTTATTAATTGCTGAAACGTACAGATCATAATCCAGGTCAATTTTTTTGAAGACAGATCCCATCGCTTCTGTAACTTTTTCGGCAGTATTTGCACCTCTGCTCAACGCAAATATGGAAGGTCCGGACCCAGATATACCGCAGCCTAAGGCACCGGCTTTTAATGCGGCGTTTTTTACATCATCAAATCCCGGTATTAAGATAGAACGTATGGGCTCTACAATATGATCTTCTAAAGATCTTCCAATAAGATCATAATCTTCTGTATAAAGACCTGCAATAAGTCCACCTACATTCCCCCATTGTTTAATGCCGTCTGCCAGTGAGATAGTCGTTTTAAGAATTTTCCGTGAATCAGACGTTTTAATTTCAATTTGCGGGTGAATCACAGAAGCAACTAACTCCTTGGGGGTATTTATTTTGATAATATCTAAGGGATCATAACTGCGAACCAAAGTAAATCCCCCATATATGGCGGGGGCAACATTGTCTGCATGCGCAACTCCGCTGGCAAGCCTCTCTCCTTCCATAGCCAATTGTACCAGTTCGTGGTTAGAAAAAGGGTTTCCCAATAACGAATTCATTCCCCAAACTGCTCCTGCGGCACTTGCCGCACTACTTCCTATGCCACTACCTGCCTTAATTTTCTTATGGATTTCAATCTCAAATCCAGCATTCGAATCGAGGGCCTTCAATAGCGCCAAACCGGCTACACCGGCAACATTTTTAGTTACTTCTAGAGGAAGGTCCTGCCCTGTGATCTTGGTTATTTTTAAACCAGGGTTATCCACTTTCCGAATAACCATTTCATCCCCAATCGCCGTTAAAGCCAATCCAAGGACATCAAAGCCACAGGATATATTGGCAATAGTTGCAGGACAAAATATTCGTAGTTCTGTTTTGGTCATGGTTTCTCAAAAATTACCAATGCGTATAATATCTGCAAAAATCCCGGATGCTGTAACATCTGCACCGGCACCAGCTCCTTTGATGATAAGTGGCTGTTTTGGATATCTTTTTGTGTAAAATAACACAATATTGTCGCTACCATCAAGATTATAAAAATCGTGCCCAACCGGTATTTTTTCCAAACCAACACTGGCTTTTCCATTATCTAGTGTGGCAACGAACTTTAGACGGCAGTTATCTTTTTTAGCATCCTTATAGATATGCTGGAAATTCTTCTCATCATTCTTTAAAGCATTAAAAAATTCTTCATTATTGCTAGTGGCCATTGCTTCTTTTGATAAGAACGATTTGTTCTCAATATCTGAAAGGTCGAGGACCAAACCACTTTCCCTTGCAAGAATCAATATTTTTCGCATTACATCTATGCCGCTGAGATCTATTTTAGGATCGGGTTCTGTATAGCCTTCTTCCTGCGCTTGTTTCACCACCTTAAAAAAGGTAGTATTTTCATCAAAATTATTGAATACAAAATTTAAACTCCCAGATAGTACTGCTTTAATTTTAATGATTTCATCTCCAGACGCAATCAGATGTTTTAAGGTATCTATAATTGGAAGTCCGGCACCCACATTGGTTTCAAACAAAAATGGCGCCTCATATTCTTTGGAAAGCTCTTTTAAATGTTTGTATTGACTATACTCTGAAGAACACGCAATCTTGTTACAGGTTACCACAGAAATGCTCTGTTTTAAAAAAGCGTCGTAACTGGCAGCAACCGATTCACTGGCAGTATTATCAACCAGAATACTGTTCCGCAAATTTAATTGCAAAATGGTTTTGTGAAAGTTAGAGGCATTGGATGTAGTTCCTGATGATAAAAGATCTTCCCATTTTGATAGGGGAATACCTTGTTCGTCAAAATACATCGTTCTCGAATTCGCAATTCCGATAACTCTAATATTTAACCGTAACTGTTCTTTCAGGTACTTTCTTTGTTTCTTTATTTGAGCTATAAATTTAGACCCTACATTTCCGACCCCCAGAACAAAGAGGTTTAGCTGTTTCACATTTTCCTCAAAAAATTCTTCATGCAGCGTATTCAAGGCTTTCTTTACATCATCTTTTTTGATCACCGCTGAAATATTTCGTTCAGAAGCACCTTGTGCAATGGCCCGGATATTTACATTATTTCTACCCAGGGTACTGAACATTTTACCACTTAGTCCCTGATGGCTTTTCATTTGATCTCCTACAAGAGCAATAATAGCCAAATTGGATTCTACTACTACCGGTTTTATTTTACCGGCACTCATTTCAAAATCAAATGCATCATTTATATAAGCAATGGCTTTCTCTGCATCCTCATCAGCTATACCCACGCAGATCGAATGTTCCGAAGAAGCTTGGGTAATTAACACTACGCTAATATTGGCAAGTGAGAGCACCTCGAAAAAGCGTTTAGAGATCCCAGGAATACCGATCATACCGGGTCCTTCCAGCGATAGTAACGTAATGTTTTCGATATTGCTTATACCTCTTACCGTTTTGCCCTGCGCGTTATTTTTTTGAGTAATCAGCGTTCCTTGTGCCTCGGGTTCAAAGGTATTTTTAATTAGAATAGCTATTCCTTTGGCCAGCACAGGTTGAATTGTTGGGGGATACAAAACCTTTGCACCGAAATGCGAAAGTTCCATAGCTTCTTCATACGATATATTTGAAATAACCTTGGCCTGCTTCACCATTTTAGGATTTGCAGTATACATACCACTTACATCTGTCCAGATCTGCAATTCCGAAGCATTACAAGCACTTGCAATAATAGCCGCTGTATAATCCGAACCACCACGACCCAGTGTAGTTGAATTTCCATCGAGACTAGCTGCAATAAATCCGGGTAACACAGTAATGTTATACGTGGAGTTATTGAAGTATTTTTTACAACGTGCATTGGTTGTTTTAAAATCAACAATGGCTCGCCCGTGAGTATTATTTGTGATTAGGAGTTCTCTACTATCCTTATATGCAGCATGTAGGTTTGTTGAAATAAAATATTCACTTATGATAAAAGAAGATAAAAGTTCTCCAAAGCTTACAATCTTATCAGATAATTTAGGGGTAATCTCCCCAATTAAAAAAGCTCCTTCTAACAATGTGTCTAATACGTTTAATTCGCTCTTCACCTTACTTAAGGCAGCACTTTGTGACTTTAATGGGAGTAGTTCTTTAACTGTGTTTAAATGTCTGTCTTCTATTTTTTTTACGAGATGGCGGTACTGTTCATCCTGTGAAGATGCTTTATCTGCTGCTTGTAATAACATGTCAGTTACGCCTCCAAAGGCCGAAACTACTACGGCAATTTTATCTGTAGTTGATTGTGCTACAATCTCTTGTACTTTTCTAATACTCGAAGCGTTTGCTACGGAAGTACCTCCAAATTTTAAAACGTTCATTGCAAATAATTAAGGATAAAGGAAAGGCTAGTAAAGGACGTGGTTATTCAATTAGTTAGTACCCCCAAGGGGTTTTTGCAAGAAAAGTATTCTTTAAAGAACCACGGGTTGTAATAAATGCAACAAAAAATTTGTGCTTAGCTGGTGTCATAAGGTGTCTAGATAACAAATCAAAAGTAGTATTTTTACCTACCTATCCAAACTATTGGAATGATTTTTAAGGAGTCATCTGCTTTTTCAGACTATTTTTAAGAAATAGTTAAAAACACTGTAGAATAATTTGAAATCTCATTGACTTTAAATAATTGAGAACTCACCTTGTAGGTTTAAAGAGTTGAATAATGAAAATACTTAACGGAAAGCAGGTGTATGAGGCAGATCGTATAACGATCGAAAAGGAGCAAATCACGAGTGATGTCCTTATGGAACGGGCTGCAATACAATTGTTCAATTGGATTCATGAGCGCATGCAAGGGGCACCGATTAAGCTGCATGTATTTTGTGGTATTGGTAATAATGGAGGCGATGGTTTGGCGCTGGCAAGACATTTAAAAGAGCATGGATATGATATTGAAGTGTATGTTGTAAACTACAGTGAGAAAAGGTCGCCCGACTTTCTTTTAAATCTCGATAGACTTAAGGATAGAAAGGTTTGGCCTCTATTCCTTACTAAAGAGAGTGCGCTTCCCAAGATAGATGGGGAAGATATTATAGTGGATGGAATTTTTGGCACAGGGCTTAATAGATCCCCGGAAGATTGGGTGGCAGCATTAATCCAGCATTTAAATACTTCAGGTGCTTTTATTTTATCTATTGATATACCATCGGGGTTGTTTGTAGACTCCATTTTTGAAAAAGACAATGGAATTATAAAAGCGAATTATACCGTCACATTTCAACATCCTAAATTAGTTTTTTTCCTCCCGCAAACAGGGGTGTATACATTACAATGGGAAGTAGTGGATATTGGTTTGAATGCTGAACACCTTGCAGGTATTGAAGTAGATTTTGAATTGGTGCAAAAAGCAACGGTGATTCCCTGGTATTTGCCTAGGAAGAAGTTTACTCATAAAGGGACCTACGGGCACACATTGGTTATTGGGGGATCTTACGGTAAAGTTGGGGCCGTACTTCTAGCTTCTAAAGCCAGTCTAAAAACAGGGAGCGGTTTGGTAACCGCATATCTTCCAAAATGTGGGTACACGCCATTGCAGGGATCACTTCCGGAAGTTATGGTTATTACAGATACTGGTGATAGTGAGCTTACGGATATCACATTTAATATAACCCCTGCGGTAATTGCTTTTGGGGTAGGATGTGGTACATCAGATCGTACCATAGATGCTTTCGCTTCTTTCCTTAAGGAGAATACCACACCATTGGTTATAGATGCAGATGGACTTAACATGCTTGCTTTTCGAAAGAGTCTTTTAAAACTTTTACCGGCTAAGTGTGTTCTAACACCCCATCCAAAGGAATTGGAACGTCTCATTGGGAATTGGAAAGATGATTTTGAGAAGCTGGAAAAAGCCAAAGAATTCGCTGCCACCTATGATTGTATTTTAGTGCTGAAAGGGGCACACACCATTACCTGTTATAACGGGAAAGGATATATTAATGCTACAGGAAATCCGGGGATGGCAACTGCTGGTAGTGGGGATGTATTAACGGGAATTATTGCAGGGTTGCTAGCCCAGGGATACGAACCATTAATAGCAGCTGTATTTGGCGTTTACCTTCATGGGAAAGCCGGAGATATAGGAGTACATGCTGTTGGTGTTGAAGCCTTAACGGCCTCCGATATTATTCATCACATTGGAATGGCATATTCAGATCTGTTTCGAATTCCAACCGCACCTGAAACCAAAGAAGAAGGGGAGGAGTAGTTATTTCTTTTTGGAAGCCTTTACTTTCTTTTTTACCCAGGTCAACGCATTGTTGTAATCTATAAAAAACTTCATCGGCTTTTTATAAAACATCTTCTCAATGGTAAAATTATGCATATCCATTTCCTTAATGGAGACAATGGCAAAAGCCTTTAAGTTGTCTAATTCCCGAATATAATTGTAAATGGTAGGATCTAAAGCATAGGAATTTTTTCTTAGACTAATAAATCCATATGGTTTATCTCTGAAGTGGATTTCAGATATTCCAATAATTTGATAAGCTCTTTCCAGAGTAACTGTACATCCCTCGTTGAAAACCGCGACGATATAATCTTCAAATACTTGAACGGTAGCAATATCTAATATATATTCCTTTACTATTACCGCATTCTTTATCGGTCCTACTTTCATCCCCATGTAGTTTATCTAGTGTTCAAAACGAAAGTATATGGATGGTTGCTTTTTTAGAAAAAAATTAGATAAAGTGCGTATATTTCGTTTATATGACAAATAAGTCATTGCATTACTCACTAATGACCATTAGGATAAAAAAAAAGGTGTCGGTTTAACCAACACCCTCTTCTTGTAATTTTCCTACAATTTATGCTTTGGAAGACTTTGTGGCCTTCTTAATTTCTATAGTTAACAACTTTTTTTTGTCATCTAAATCCATAAAAATGCTATCCCCTTCCTCTAGTTTAGAATTAACTATTTCTTCTGCGAGTGCATCTTCAATGTACTTTTGAATAGCCCTTTTAAGAGGTCGGGCTCCATATTGTTTGTCAAAACCTTTATCCGCAATATAGTCTTTGGCCTTGTCTGTAAGATTAAGTTCATACCCTATATCTTTAATACGATCGAAAAGTTTAGCTAATTCAATATCGATGATCTTGTGAATATGCTCTTTTTCTAACGGATTAAATACGACAACATCGTCTATTCTATTTAAGAACTCAGGAGCAAATGCTTTCTTAAGTGCATTTTCAATAACACTTTTTTGATGCGACCCTTCCTGTGATTTTTTGGCTGCTGTACCAAAGCCAACTCCTTGCCCAAAGTCTTTTAACTGCCTTGCGCCAATATTAGAGGTCATTATGATAATAGTATTTCGGAAATCTATTTTTCGCCCAAGACTATCGGTAAGAAAACCGTCATCTAATACTTGCAACATCATATTGAAAACATCTGGGTGAGCTTTTTCTACTTCATCCAAAAGAATTACCGAATATGGCTTACGACGCACCTTTTCGGTTAATTGTCCCCCTTCTTCATAACCTACATATCCCGGAGGTGCCCCTACAAGTCGCGATATCGCAAATTTCTCCATGTATTCGCTCATATCGATACGTATCAGCGCATCTTCTGAATCAAAAAGTTCCTTGGCTAATACTTTCGCAAGTTGGGTTTTACCTACCCCTGTTTGTCCAAGAAAGATAAAGGAACCAATAGGCTTATTCGGATCTTTAAGTCCGGCCCTATTTCGCTGAATAGCTTTTGCAACCTTAGCAACTGCTTCGTCCTGTCCAATAACATTTGCTTTTATTAAATCTGGGAGCTTGGCTAATTTATTACTTTCTGTTTGTGCTATTTTATTTACCGGAATACCGCTCATCATAGAAACCACATCGGCAACATTATCTTCCGAAACGGTTTCTCGGTGTAGCTTACTGTCTTCTTCCCATTTTTCCTGAGCGATGGCTAAATCCTTTTCGAGTCTCTTCTCATCATCCCGTAATTTGGCAGCCTCTTCATAGCGCTGTTTCTTTACTACGGTGTTCTTCAATTCTCGTACATCCTCCAATTGCTTTTCTAATTCCAGGATCTGTTTAGGAACATCCATGTTGACAATGTGAACCCGAGATCCGGATTCATCTAAAGCATCTATGGCCTTGTCTGGTAAAAACCGATCTGTCATGTATCTATTGGTCAGTTTTACACATGCCAAGATTGCCTCATCTGTATAAATAACATTGTGGTGATCTTCGTATTTACCTTTAATGTTCTTAAGTATCTCAATGGTTTCCTCAACGGTAGTAGGTTCTACTATCACTTTTTGAAAACGTCTTTCCAGGGCTCCATCTTTTTCAATATACTGTCTGTATTCATCTAAAGTAGTGGCGCCAATACATTGTATCTCACCTCTGGCAAGGGCAGGTTTAAACATATTAGAAGCATCTAAGCTTCCTGTTGCCCCACCGGCACCTACAATAGTATGAATCTCATCTATAAACAGTATAACATCATCATTCTTTTCCAATTCGTTCATAACCGCCTTCATGCGTTCTTCGAATTGTCCGCGATATTTGGTGCCTGCCACCAAGGAGGCAAGGTCTAGTGTTACTACTCTTTTGTTGTAAAGAATTCTTGAAACTTTTTTGTTGATAATGCGCAGTGCCAGTCCTTCCGCAATGGCACTCTTACCAACACCCGGTTCTCCAATTAGCAAGGGGTTATTTTTCTTTCTTCGACTTAAGATCTGAGAAACACGTTCAATTTCTTTTTCTCTACCAACAACCGGATCTAGTTTGTTTTCTTCGGCCATTTGCGTAAGGTCGCGTCCAAAGTTGTCTAATACCGGTGTTTTAGATTTTTTACTTCCTTTTTGCGTGGAGGTACCTCCGAAGGAAGATTCTTTGCCTTCTGCAGGTTCATCGGAATCGCTTGGAAACGATTCTGAAGTTGGCGTATCTATATAATCGTCGTCACTAGTGATCATAGATTTAAACTGATCTTTAACACCGTCGTAATCTACTTTTAGTTTGTGAAGTAATTTGGTGGTCGGATCGTTCTCATTTCTTAAGATACACAACAACAGATGTGCCGTGTTTATAGAAGAACTTTGAAAAAGTTTAGCTTCAAGAAATGTAGTTTTTAAGGCACGTTCTGCCTGTCTGGTTAAATGTAAGTTCTTTTTGTCTTTTTGAGCACTACCCGGATTAGGGTTGGCCGGACTCAATATTTCGACCTTCCTTCTCAGGTGATCAAGGTCTACATCCAGGGCATCCAGAATGCTTATAGCCTTCCCATTACCATCCCTCAATAAGCCCAGCATTAAGTGCTCCGTACCAATAAAATCATGGCCTAGCCTTAAGGCTTCTTCCTTACTGTAAGCTATTACATCTTTTACCCTTGGTGAAAAATTATCGTCCATATAATATCCTTAAATCATTTTAAAATTACTAAAACTTATATAAAGAATGTCAAATACCGTACCTATATTAGATAAACTAGGCCTAAATGACGAAAAAAAGCCCGGTTTACAAAAAAATTAACACCCTAATTATTAACTAAAACACCACTTGTTTCTGTTAATAAATTATTTAAGAAAGTCTATATTTCATCCGTCCTAAGGAATCATTTTGTGTATATTGGTCCGATGTTTAAATCACACTAAAACAATAGGATTTTTATATGGCGGAAGGTGAAAAATTAATTCCAATCAATATTGATGATGAGATGAAATCTGCCTACATTGATTATTCAATGTCGGTCATTGTGTCACGAGCACTGCCAGATGTCAGAGACGGATTAAAACCGGTACATCGAAGAGTTTTGTATGGCATGCACGAATTAGGAGTTCGGTCTAGCAGTTCTCATAAAAAATCGGCGCGTATTGTCGGTGAAGTTTTAGGAAAGTATCATCCACATGGTGATACTTCCGTGTATGATTCCATGGTGCGGATGGCTCAGGAATGGAGTTTGCGCTATATGTTGGTAGATGGTCAGGGAAACTTTGGCTCTATTGACGGGGATAGCCCAGCGGCTATGCGATATACGGAGGCAAAAATGCGAAAGATCGCAGATGAAATGCTGGCTGATATAGACAAGGACACTGTAGATCATCAACTTAATTTTGACGACTCACTGCAGGAACCAACGGTCTTACCTACCAGAATACCAAATTTATTAATAAATGGTGCCTCAGGAATTGCCGTAGGTATGGCAACCAATATGCCCCCGCACAACTTATCTGAGGTTGTAGATGGGACGGTGGCCTATATAGAGAATAATGACATAGAGATTGATGAGCTCATAACTCATATTAAAGCTCCTGATTTTCCAACCGGAGGAATAATATATGGCTATGAAGGCGTAAAAGATGCATTTCACACCGGTCGTGGACGAATTGTCATGCGTGCTAAGTCAAGTTTTGAGGAAGTTCAGGGTAGGGAGTGTATTATCGTAACCGAGATACCTTATCAGGTTAATAAGGCGGATATGATTAAGAAAACCGCTGATCTGGTAAATGACAAGAAAATAGAAGGGATAAGTACCATACGTGATGAAAGCGATAGAAATGGAATGCGCATTGTGTATATCTTAAAGAGAGATGCGATACCAAATATTGTATTAAACACACTCTATAAGCACACCGCACTGCAGTCGTCTTTTAGTGTCAATAATATTGCCCTTGTAAAAGGTCGTCCACAGTTACTGAATGTCAAAGAAATTATTAAGTATTTTGTAGAACATCGCCACGAAGTAGTGGTGCGGCGTACCCAGTTCGAGCTTAAAAAAGCAGAGGACCGGGCACATATCTTAGAGGGTTTAATTATTGCTTCTGATAATATAGACGAAGTAATTGCCATCATAAGAGCTTCTTCCAATGCAGATGCAGCCAGGGAGAATCTTATGGAACGGTTTAAACTATCCGAGATTCAGGCCAAGGCTATCGTGGAAATGCGATTACGTCAGTTAACCGGTTTAGAGCAAGACAAATTACGTTCGGAATACGAGGATATTCTTAATACCATTGAGGACTTAAAAGATATTCTTGCCAATGAAGATCGTAGAATGCAGATCATTAAGGACGAACTCCTTCATGTGAAAGAAAAATATGGTGATGAAAGACGTTCTGTGATAAACTTCGCAGGAGGTGATTTGAGTATTGAAGATATGATCCCGGATGAACAAGTGGTCATTACTATTTCGCATGCCGGGTATATAAAAAGAACGCCACTTTCAGAATATAAAACACAACACAGAGGTGGTGTAGGTCAAAAAGCCTCTTCCACCAGAAATGAAGACTTCCTGGAACATCTATTCGTTGGTACTAACCATCAGTATATGTTATTCTTTACGCAAAAAGGGAAATGTTTTTGGATGCGTGTCTATGAGATACCTGAAGGTAGTAGAACATCTAAGGGTAGAGCCATTCAAAATTTGGTAAATATTGAGTCAGAAGATAAGGTGAAAGCGTTTATCTGTACAAGAGACCTTAAGGATGAAGAATATGTGAATAGTCATTATGTTATAATGGCTACCAAGAAGGGAACTGTGAAAAAGACCTCTTTGGAACAATATTCAAGACCAAGACAAAATGGAATCATTGCAATAAATATTCGTGAAGACGATGAATTGCTTGAAGCTAAACTCACCACAGGGACCAGTCAGATATTACTAGGACTTAAATCTGGGAAGGCTATCCGATTTGAAGAAAGTAAAACACGACCTATGGGTAGAAATGCCTCCGGTGTTAGAGGTATTACCTTAGCCAGTGATAAGGATGAGGTTATTGGAATGGTTTCTGTTAATAATTTTGACGATGAGATCCTGGTGGTTTCTGAAAATGGGTATGGTAAGCGATCTAATATAGATGATTACCGTATTACAAATAGGGGAGGTAAAGGAGTTAAGACAATTTCTATAACAGATAAAACAGGAGGGTTAGTCGCAATTAAAAATGTATCCGACTCTGATGATCTAATGATTATCAATAAATCTGGTATTGCCATTCGAATGAGTGTCGTTGATCTTAGAACCATGGGTAGAGCTACTCAGGGAGTTAAATTGATTAACTTAAAAGACACAGATATGATTGCTGCGGTTGCGAAAGTAATGAAAGATGAAGATAGTTTGGAGGAAGTAGATGTGATGGATATTGTGGTAAAAGATGAAGATGGCACGCCTCTTGATATTGATACTAACGAAACTGAAGATTAATTAATAAACACTAATACAATTAAAGATGAAAACTAGACTACTAATTTTTATGGCCATGACGTTTAGCATGGTCGCATTTTCGCAAAAAACTGAATTAAAGGATGCGGAAAAAGCACTAAAAAGCGGAGATGCTACTGCGGCTAAGGCCTCATTAGAATCTATAGCCGGAATGATTAGCGGTGCAGATGAGAAAACAAAAGCCCAATATTACTTTGTACGTGGGAAAGTATTTTCTGATTTGGCCAAAAAGGGGACTGCTACGGCATTTGAGGAAGCAGTAACGTCTTTTAAAGAGGTGCTAAGCCTGGAGGAAAAAAGTGGAAAGCAAAAGTACACTGTCGAAGCCAATCAAATACTTGCAGGAATAACATCAGATCTTATTAATGCTGCAGTAGAGGATAATAATAATAAGAAGTTTAAAGAAGGTGCGGAAAAGTTGTACATGGGGTACCAATTAAGTCCAAAAGATACTATTTACTTGTATTACGCTGCAAGTAGTGCGGTAAACGGCCGTGACTATGAGATGGCGCTTGGTTACTACGAAGAGTTGAAAGATTTAGGGTACGATGGCAGTACCATGGTCTACAAAGCAACAAATGCCGAAACCGGTGAGGTTGAGGTGATGAACGATAAAGTTCAAATGGATATCATGGTGAAATCCGGGAGTTTTAAAGATCCTGTTGAAGAAAAAACACCTTCTAAAAGTGCAGAAATAATTAAGAATGTGGCACTAATTTATACGCAATTAGGACAAGATGACAAGGCTATACAGGCCTATCAGGATGCTAAGGCTACTAATCCGAATGATGTGAATCTTGTTTTAAGTGAAGCTAACTTGTATTACAAATTAGGGGATAAGGGTAAGTTTAAAATATTAATGGCCCAAGCCTCAGAAATGGCACCGGATAATCCGGATCTTCAATATAATATTGGGGTAATAAATATGGAGCAAGGAAATATTGAAGAGGCAAGAAAATCGTACAGAAGAGCCATTGAGATTAATCCTGGGTATGTAAATGCACAATTAAACTTATCAACAACCTTTGTAAATGAGGGTAACGGTCTAATTGATGAGATGAATGCGCTAGGGAATTCTCGTGCTGATATCGCAAGATATGAGGAGTTGAAAAAAATGAAAGATGATCTTTTTAGAGAAGGATCAGTAATTTTGGAAGATGCCTTAAAAATGAACCCGGACAATCAGGGGATACTTTCTCAATTAAAGAATATCTATGGTGCTTTAGGAGATAACGAAAATTTCATGCGTGTTAAAAAGCTCTTGGGTGAATAATACTGCTGACATTATAAAAATAAAAACCTGATCGAAAGATCAGGTTTTTTTATATGATCTTTTTAATGACCCTCAGTTTATGGGTATAGGCCCCAAGTTCGGAATTAAAAATTCCGGTTTGATCTATCCTGTCTATGCGCACTTTTCCATGCGCATGAATAATGTAGTTGTTTTTCATGATGATTCCCACATGAGTGATGATCCCTTCGTTATTATCAAAAAATGCAAGATCTCCGGGTTCACTCTCTTCAACAAAACTAAGTACATCTCCTTTAGCTGCCTGATCCTTGGCATCTCGGGGTAACGGGTGCCCATTAATCTTGTATACCATCTGGGAGAGTCCAGAGCAGTCGATACCAAATGGCGTTTTTCCACCCCACTGGTAAGGGGCATTCAGGTATTGTAGGGCAGTGGTGACTAAGGACGGTTTTTCGGATGTACCGGAAAAGGTGTCGCCTTCAAATACATGCTCTAGAATAGCGGTATTATCTATCGTAGAACCAATAATAACAGGCGTTAATTGGTTTGTACCGTCGCTAACAAAAGCAATAAGGTCCGAGGCATATGTCGGAGTTTTGATATCCTTTATGGCCTTGTAAGTACTTTTAGAAATGGGGGTTATTTGTTGTTTGCATACCCACCCTTCCACGTTATCATACGTACTTCGTATTTTACGCCAGTCCTTTCTGTTTTCTGTGATCTTAAAATGATCCCCGTAGAGTAACTGTGTAACCTGTTCACTGCAGTGATCTGCATGTATTCTAACAGGCACAATACTCAGAGCGCACAGGCCGTAGTGGTCAGTGGATTTTTGCAAAGTAACTTATTTTCGTTCCAGGATAAGTGCCGAAGCACCACCACCACCATTACAGATGGCAGCAGCTCCTATTTTTCCATTGTTCTGTTGTAAAACACTTAACAGTGTTATGACAATGCGAGCTCCTGAACATCCTAATGGATGTCCTAAGGCCACGGCACCGCCGTTTACATTTACATTGGTATCGTTTAAGCCAAGGATTTTAATGTTGGCAAGACCAACAACAGCAAAAGCTTCATTAAACTCAAAATAATCGACATCATCTAGTTGTAAACCTGCCCTATCTAGTGCTTTGGGTAAGGCCTTGGCAGGTGCTGTAGTAAACCATTTTGGTTCCTGAGCAGCATCCGCATAACTTTTTATACTGGCTAAAGGCTCTAAGTTAAGTTCTTTCGCTTTCTCAGCACTCATTAGTACCAAGGCTGCTGCTCCATCATTTATGGTAGATGCATTTGCTGCTGTAACAGTTCCATCTTTTGTAAATGCAGGTCGCAAGGCTGGTATCTTTTCTAGCTTAACATTTTTAAATTCTTCGTCTTCTGATACTATCATGGGTTCTCCTCTTCTTTGAGGAACTTCTACAGGAACAACTTCATCTGCAAATTTACCAGAAGCCCAGGCTTCAGCTGATCGTTTATAAGACTGTATAGCGAAAGCATCCTGATCTTCCCTGCTAAAGTTATATTCTGTTGCACAAAGATCTGCACATACTCCCATAGCATTTTGATCATACACATCTACTAAACCGTCTTTCTGCATTCCGTCCTCTAACGTCGCAGGGCCAAATTTCTGCCCATTCCGCATGTGGATATAGTGTGGAATAAGACTCATATTTTCCATGCCTCCTGCAATCACAATGGATGTGTCTCCCAAGGCAATAGATTGCGTGGCCTGCATAATGGCCTTCATGCCAGAAGCACATACCTTATTTATGGTGGTACAGGGAACAGTATCTGGGATACCGGCAAAAATCGCCGCCTGTCTGGCAGGGGCCTGTCCTGTACCTGCCTGTACTACATTTCCCATTAGTACCTCGTCTACTAATTTTGGGGATAGATTAATTTTATCCAATGCTCCTTTAATAGCAATGGCTCCTAGTTTTGGAGCTGGAATTCCAGCTAAAGAACCCAGGAAACTACCTATGGGGGTTCGTGCTACGGATACTATAACAACTTCTTTCATCTCTACATTGAATTAGTACTGCGAAATTAATAAAATATAGTGCAATGACTTACCATTAGCAGATAAAAGACAATGGTTGCGATTATATTTTTCTATTTTTGATGGTAGTATAATGGGTTATGGAAGATTCCTTAGATAAAGTATATAGAAATCAGTCGCTTATTTACAAATACGTCCTGTATTTTGTAACTGTAGGGTGCATTGTTTTCTTTTTCCCAAAAGGAGGGAAGTTTAAATATGAATTTCAAAAAGGGAAACCATGGCAGCATGAGAACCTTTATGCTCCTTTCGATTTCTCTATCAAAAAAACGACTGAGGAACTTGCGGACGAACGGCTGGCTTTTGAGCAACGGCAAATTGCCTATTATAGTTTTGACCATGCCATTGCAGAGGAGGTTACTGTAAACTTTGAAGCCAAGTTTCCAACAATTTTTACGACCGATAAATTTGGTACAGGACTTAGGAGTAGATTAAAGAAGGTAGGGGAGGACATATTGAATGAAATCTATGCCAATGGGATACTTCAAAATTCCCAATCTGAGATTTCTGGAGATAATATTTATTTGGTAAAGAATAATGAAGCAAGAAGTATTAAGCCGGAAGATCTTAACGGAGTTGGCGCGGTTGAGGGAATTATAAAGGAGGAATTAAAAAAGCGCAGTTTAGGAGTCTATTATTCCTTATACCAGGAACTTTTTTTCAATATTATTAAACCCAACGTAACCTATGATTCAGATCTTTCTAAAAAGGTGTTGGAAGACGAATTATCTAAAATAGCTACTACCCGGGGTAATGTTGATGAGGGTAAATTAATTATTGTTAGAGGGGAGACCGTTGATTCGGAGAATATAAAAATTTTAAATTCTTTAAAATCGGAATTTGAATCGGAGGTTTGGACGCAGAACAATCAGTACCTGATTCTTTCAGGATATACGGTGCTGGTTGCATTGGTATTAATGATGTTATTCCTATTTCTTAAGAAATACAGACCAGCTATTTATCGGAATAATGTAAAAGTTACTTTTATCTTCTTTAATATCTTACTCATGGTATTTGTAACCACCATGGTTGTTAAGTACAATGAGGCATACGTTTTTGTGGTACCACTCTGTATACTGCCATTAATATTAAAAACATTTTTCGATGCCAGACTTGGTTTATTTGTACATGTACTTACAGTGCTTATTCTGGGCTTTGTGGTTCCTAATAGCTTCGAATACATCTTTCTGCAAATCATTGCGGGTATAGTTACCATATTAACCGTGTCCGAATTATATAAACGCGCCAATTTGTTTATTTCAGTTGGGCAGATCACCTTGATTTATATCGTTGGGTATTTTGCTTTTCATATCATACATGAAGGAACTCTTGACAATATTCATTGGTTTACTTTTGGCTTTTTCCTGCTTAATGGAATGATCACACTTTTTGCCCAGCCCCTGATCTATATTTATGAGAAAATATTTGGTATGGTATCGGATGTTTCGCTTCTGGAATTATCGGATACGAATTCTAAATTATTAAAGGAATTATCCAATAAAGCTCCCGGGACTTTTCACCATTCATTACAGGTAGCTAATTTAGCCGAAGCAGCAGCAAATGCCATTGGAGCGAACGCCATGTTGGTGCGTGTTGGTGCGCTGTATCACGATATAGGTAAAATGAATAATCCAACCTATTTCACTGAGAATCAGGTTACCAGTGTTAACCCTCACGATGATATAGATCCAAAAGACAGTGCCAGGATCATTATTGCCCATGTTATTGAAGGTATAGAAATGGCACAGAAGAATAATTTACCGGACAGGGTCATCGATTTTATACGGACACATCACGGAACTTCTTTGGTCTACTATTTCTATAAAAAAGAACAAGAACGTAATGAGGATTTGGACGAAGCAGCATTCAGGTACCCAGGACCAATTCCTTTTTCCAAGGAAACAGCCATTCTAATGATGTCCGATGCGGTAGAAGCCGCTTCTAAGAGTTTGGTGAATCCTACATATCCGATTATTGAATCGTTTGTTGAAAAGATTATATCAGGGCAGATGAAGGCCAATCAGTTTTTAAATGCCAATATTACTTTTAAAGAAATTGAAG
>Ga0316204_10006921_pt1 | contig 17009 bp, 17 predicted proteins | sample 6monrhotite_MG_2_FD_205661 | JGI IMG/M metagenome (GOLD analysis project Ga0316204, IMG submission 205661) | Microbial mat bacterial communities from mineral coupon in-situ incubated in ocean water Damariscotta River, Maine, United States -... | ecosystem: Environmental > Aquatic > Marine >... | reverse complement strand
GGTTGGAAACGGAAGTAGGATATGGCATTGGGTCCATGTATGTGGAGGTGCAAAAATTGGTGACGATGTATCGCTAGGTCAAAACGTTTTCGTAGGAAACAAAGTAAAAATTGGGGATAAATGTAAAATCCAAAATAATGTTTCTGTATATGACAACGTTACTTTGGAAGAAGGAGTGTTTTGTGGGCCAAGCATGGTTTTCACTAACGTTTATAATCCAAGATCACTTTTGGAACGAAAAGATCAATACAGGAATACCTTGGTAAAACGTGGTGCTACATTAGGAGCAAACTGTACAATCGTTTGCGGTATAACGATAGGTCAATTCGCCTTTATTGGTGCTGGCTCAGTAGTCAACAAAGATGTAAAGGCACATGCATTAATGGTTGGAATGCCCGCAAAACAAATAGGCTGGATGAGTGAATTTGGAGAACAGTTAGACTTGCCACTTGAGGGCAATGGAGAGGTGATCTGTTCTAATACTGGCAACAGATACATATTAAAAGATGGCAGTATGAAATGCTCAAAGTAAAATTTGAAATAAGTGTTGAAATCTATTCATTGAATTAGCTTGAATGAGTGAATGGTACGACAATCGTAAAAAGCCAAACATCAACTTTCGTAAGTTACTGCGAAAGCGAATTGAAAAAGCTAATCCACGTCGCAAACTAACTACGGAAGAAGCTAAACGCCTAACTAAGTTGGAAGCATTAGCTGACAAGCTAAAGCGTGGAGAAAACGTGCAAAACCGTCAGCTTCAAACTTGGCTAAGTGAAGATGAATACGCACAAGTCGATATAGAATGGCAAAAACAGCTTGAAATACGAGAAGATCTTAAAGATAAGCCAAGCGAGCTAACACGATACGAGGATAAGTTGAAAGAAGCGATTATGATGCGTAATCGTTCTGATGCGTACCATCGAAAGGGTAAGAAGTATGCAACATATAAGTTGGACAGCAAGTGCGAAAGCTTGTGTGAAGATGCACTAGAGATACTTCAAGAAATTGTTGCTACTGATGCTAGCTTACAGATTTGGTTTGATAGAAATTTAGACTTCGAGCACAGTAGTTTAATTGATGCAAGTCTTGGAAGCTTACCTCGCTTGGTTACATCACGCAGTATAGAAAAGCTGCGTGACGATAGTCGTTTAGTGAAGAAAATTGACGTAAAAATAGGTGTTGTTGAATGTGCAATTTATAGTATCGGTAGAGACACGGCAGTATCGTCAAAAGGAGATAGTTTTATGCTAGAAAAGTTTCTGAACACTGACGACTAATCTTCGGATGACAGCCACCTAACTCTGAAAGCACAATGCTTTTAACTAACTAGGAGGCTGATATGACTTTACTTGATACACTAAATTTTGTTACTTTTAACCCACTTCAAAGCAACAACCCAATCGCTGCACGTCGGCGTAAACTGATTGCGAAGCTTGATGAACAAATCCAACTTTCAACCAATAAAGACTACACACCTACGCAGCATAAATGGGTTACTGATGACGAAGGTAAGCAAACCAAAGTAGAAGTTGCCAAGCGTGTTAAGCGTTGGTGGACAGCTAGCGTTGATGGTAAAATAAACCTTGTAGTGCGCTACGGAAACAAGCCACTAGAGTTTGCCAAAGGTAAGAATGCCATCGAACTAGCTAGCGAAACTGAGGTGGCTGATATACTGCGTAGGGTACGTGAAGCTGCCGAACTAGGCGAGTTAGATGTGCTGATAGAACAGCAAGCACAGTTTGGTAGATGAGTGACACTGAAGAACAAGTGAACAAACGAACAGAAGAACGTGTATAATTCAGCACGTTCTTCGTCGTACAGTGTGCGAGTGTAGATTGCGTAAACTATTGAATTGCAATAGGTACGCAAGTGTAGAAAAAACGTGCACAGTGGTTGATTACTTACACACTTGTTACACACGTGCTATGAGGTGTCTATAAATGTATGATATTAAACATAAAATAATCTACGTTGCTATTGAGTGGGAATAGGGTTCTCAGGCTAAGCCGCCATTTGCTGAAAGGGGCCAATCGATGACATCGACCATCAAAGCCTCGATCTGGATGAGTGGCGCAATCGTGTCCTTCACCCTGATGGCCGTCGCTGGGCGCGCCGTAAGCCTTGATCTCGATACGTTTGAAATCATGATGTATCGCAGTGCGATTGGGTTCGTGATTGTATCGCTTTTGGTGGTTACGCTGGGCAATGCGTCCCAAGTGCGCGCAAATCGTCTCGGCACGCATTTCTTGCGCAATATCAGTCACTTCACAGGCCAAAACCTCTGGTTTTTCGCGATCACGGTGGCGCCCTTGGCGCAAGTTTTTGCGTTAGAATTCACGTCACCCATTTGGGCGATCTTCTTGGCCGCAATCATATTAGGAGAGCGATTGACGGCAGTTAAGCTATCGGCTGCACTGTTTGGCTTTATCGGCGTCCTTGTAATCTCGCGTCCATTCGGAGGCTCGGTCGACATCGGCTTGATCGCAGCTGGCCTATCCGCCATCGGTTTTGCAGGATCCGCGGTGTTCACCCGCCTTTTGACACGAACTGAAACCATCACGTCGATCCTGTTTTTCCTTACACTGATGCAATTTGTTTTCGGGCTGATTTGCGCCGGTATCGATCTAGACATTGCCGTGCCAAGCAGCGCAAGTGTCCCTTGGCTGCTGGTCATCGCGCTGTGTGGCCTGCTTGCGCACTACTGCTTGTCAACGGCGCTGTCCCTTGCGCCGGCTGCGATCGTCATGCCCATCGATTTCATCCGATTGCCGGTCATTGCCGTCGTCGGCATCCTGTTTTACGCCGAGGCCTTGGATTGGTATGTCCTATTGGGCGCAATTGTTATCTTTGGAGCCAATTATTTCAACATTTGGCACACAAACAAACGGCCCACATAGAAAAACTTTCTGGCACTTTTTGCCGTAGCGCCTTACCTATTTCCCATGATCTATCGAAGTGCAAAATCGTGGCGCAAAGCGGCGTCAAAACGTGTTGTCCTGTTTGGCATGTCCGGACTTGGAAAAACCCATGTGTCCAACATTCTGCGCGCCAGTGGCGATTGGTTTCACTATTCCGTCGATTACCGGATCGGCACCAAATACATGGGTGAACACATTTCGGATAGTTTCAAACGTGAAGCGATGACCCTGCCCTATCTGCGCGATTTGTTGATGTCGGATTCGATCTATATCGCCTCAAATATCACTTTCGAAAACCTTGCACCGCTGTCGCATTACCTTGGCAAACCGGGTGATCCGTCCAAAGGCGGCCTTGAGATTGACGAATACATGCGCCGTCAAGATCTGCACCGCCAAGCCGAGATTTCGGCGATGAATGATACGTCTCATTTCGTGGAGCGTGCCAAGGACATCTACGGCTACGACAATTTCGTCTGCGATACGAGCGGCTCAATCTGCGAAGTCGTTGATCCCTCCGACCCGAATGATCCGGTTTTGACCACCCTTGCCAACACGGCGCTATTGGTATGGATAGAGGGGGCAGATGACCACGCAAATGAGCTTGCGCGCCGTTTTGATCGCGCCCCTAAACCGATGTACTACCAGCCGGATTTCCTATCCGCAAAATGGGCAGAATACCTTGTCGAAGCGAATGTTGCCGCAGACAAAGTCGATCCAAATGACTTTGTCAGATGGACCTTTCGCAAAGCCCTTTCGAACCGTCAGCCGCGTTACGAGGCCATGTCAAAATGGGGCGTTTCGGTCACCGCAGATGAGTTGTCTCAGGTAGAATCCTCTGACGATTTCAATAACTTGATCGCCCAGGCCCTTGAGAGACGGTGATCAAGTCGCTATCCCAGAACCTCATCGCCTAAGGATTAATCCGAATGCCCATTAAGATCCCATCCAACTTGCCTGCCTATGACGTGTTAACACACGAAGGCGTCATGGTGATGTCGGACGATCAGGCATCTCGTCAGGATATTCGTCCTCTGCGCATTGGGTTGCTGAACTTGATGCCCAAGAAAATCCAGACCGAGAACCAGTTTGCGCGTCTTATCGGGGCCACGCCCTTGCAGATTGAGCTTTCTTTGATCCGTATGAGCGAACACCAGACCCGCAATACCGCTGCTGACCACATGAAGGAATTCTACCGACCGTTTGCTGAGGTCGAAGAAAGCGGCGAAAAGTTCGACGGGTTGGTCATCACGGGGGCCCCAATTGAGCATCTGCCGTTTGAGAACGTGACCTATTGGGATGAACTTGCGCGCGTGTTTGACTGGACGCAGACACATGTTCAATCGACCTTTGGCGTTTGCTGGGGCGGAATGGCGATGATAAATTACTTCCACGAAGTGAAAAAACACATGCTGCCTCAAAAAGCTTTTGGGTGTTTTCGCCATAAGACCGTCAATTCGTCATCGCAGTACTTGCGCGGATTTTCCGATGATTGTGTGATCCCCGTCAGCCGCTGGACTGAGATGCGTCAGGACGAAATCGATGCACGTCCGGCGCTTTCCACGCTGCTCTATTCGGATGACGCAGGGCCATGTCTTGTTGAAGACCCATCCCATCGCGCTTTGTATATTTTCAATCATCTTGAATATGATAGCGACACGTTAAAACAGGAATACGATCGCGACGTTGCAGACGGCACGCCGATCAACGTCCCGATGAATTACTACCCAGATGATGATCCAAGCCAGCCGCCGCAGAATAGATGGCGAAGCCATGCGCATTTGCTATACGGCAACTGGATAAATCAGATTTATCAATCAACGCCTTTTGATATGAACGAAATAGGGCAATGATGTCGTATGGCTGAAAAGAAGCGCGGATATCATCACGGGAACTTGCGTCAGGCGCTTGTTGAAGCCGCTTTGCAACTGATTGAATCGAAGGGCCCAACAGGTTTTGTTCTGTCGGAAGCTGCGAAGCTTGCAGGTGTCACGCCCGCGGCCGTTTATCGCCATTTTTCTGGACGCGAAGACTTGATCGCCGAATGCTCTCGTCAAGGGTATGAGATTTTTGCCGATGTCATGCAGTTTGCCTATGATAGCGGCCAACCATCCGCATTGGCGGCTTTTGAGGCCACCGGCCGCGCCTATTTGGCGTTCGCACGCAAGTATCCCGGCCACTACATCGCGATGTTTGAAAGCGGCGTGTCGATCAATCACACACCCGAACTTGCCTTGGCCGCGACCCGCGCCCGAGACGTTTTGGAAAAGGCGGCGGATGAACTCAGCCAGCATATTCCGCCTGACAAGCGCCCTCCGGCGTCTATGTTTTCGGCCCATATTTGGTCGATGAGCCACGGAGTGGTTGAGCTGTTCGCGCGAAACTCGCCAGGCGCGCAAAGTCCGTTCGCCCCAGAAGATTTGCTTGAAAGCGGTATTGGTGTGTATTTGCGGGGGCTCGGGCTGATCCGGCCTGACGACTGATCCCATGCGTGATCTTTTCGACGAAAGCACCGGAAATCGCGCGTTCATCGACCTGCTGCGCACGATCGGCATTCTTCAAGTCGTGCTGTTTCATGTCATCCACGGCATCGTCAGATTTGCGCCCAGCGAAAGCATACCGACCTTTGTCGATAGAGTGCCTTGGTGGATGAACTTTGCGTGGCAAGCCTATGGTGTTGATGTGATTTTTGTCATATCGGCATTTCTGCTGACATTCTCTCTATTGCTAGAGCATCGCGAGAACGGGGCAATATCCATTCGCCGGTACTACGTCCGGCGCCTTAGTCGCATTCTTCCGTTGTACTACATCGCGTTGATTGCATTCGCAGTTGGACAGGGAAGCAGCCCAACCGAGATCATAACGTCGGCCCTGTTTATAGGGTACATTGTCAGTGACACCAACGTCATTCCGGTAGGGTGGTCAATGGAGGTCATGATCCTCTATTACTTGGCCATGCCATGGATTGTGCTGCTTCTGGCAAAGATTGGTCGACCCTTACTGTGGCTATCATTGGCCATCATCGCCTCAGCGCTGTGGCGCTATGTCTATATTCTGGGGCAACCCGAAGATCCTGCAGCGCAATTTCTGACGATGATAAATACGAAAGAGGCAAGCCAAGCAGCGTTCGAGCTTTATTTCCGACCATGGTTTCGATTGCCCGCCTTTTTGATGGGATCGATTATGGCTTACCTAATCCTCGAAAACAGAATCCCGAAAACAACGCTTGTGCCAGTCGTCGCATTGACGCTTATGATCCCGATCCTATGGCTGCCTGTACAAAACTCAGCGAGTTGGGCTTATGAGTACCTGTCCCCGGCAGTTTGGGCGCTCTATTGGGCGTTCGCACCCGTCATCATTGCCCGCGCTTTCGGCTTTTTCATGGTATGGGGTCTGGTGAGAGGACGGGATCGCGCTTGGCGCATTCATCCAATGCTTCGTGTGTTTTCTACAAATATCTTCGCCGTGTTTCTGTTTCACATGCCATTCTTGGCCCTAGGTGCCATCGTCGTCTTTATGTCAACCGATCCAACGACGCTCGGAAACGCCACGGTTCTGCATGTGGGGGCAGTCATGTTGATAACTTCGGCCCTGACCTATCTCTTTGCTTGGCCAATTACAAAGTTTGTCGAACACCCCATTCAGAACTGGATCAGGCGTCAAGCCAAATAAAAAGGCCGCCCACTTGGGACGGCCTTTTCTAAATAGTGTGTGAACCGACTTAACGCTTCGAGAACTGGAACGAACGACGCGCTTTGCGCTTGCCGAACTTCTTACGCTCAACCACACGGCTGTCGCGTGTTAGGAAGCCTGCAGCTTTCAAAGCACCGCGTAGCGAGGGATCATAAAGCTGAAGCGCTTTTGAGATACCGTGCTTAACCGCGCCAGCTTGACCTGAAAGACCGCCACCTTTGACTGTCGCCATAACGTCGAAGTGATCTTCAACGCCTGCAACCGTGAACGGCTGACGTAGGATCATCTGAAGCACAGGGCGCGCGAAGTAGACTTTCATCTCGCGGCCGTTAACGCTGACTTTACCAGAACCTGGTTTGATCCAAACGCGCGCGACAGCGTCTTTACGCTTACCGGTTGCATATGCACGACCCAGTTCGTCACGAACTGGCTCACGTGGGGTTTCTTCGATGACTGCGACTTCGTCGATTGCGACGGTGCCGAGTTCTTCAAGAGAATTGATTTGATCAGCCATTGTTTAGCTCCGCGTGTTCTTGGAGTTCATGGATTTGACGTCCAAAACTTCAGGCGATTGTGCCTCATGTGGATGCTCGGAACCTGCATAAACGCGAAGGTTCGTCATGATTTGGCGCGACAAACGGTTGCCAGGAAGCATACGCTTAACCGCTGCAGTCACAACACGCTCAGGGAACTTGCCCTCGAGGATTTGTTCAGCAGTGCGGAATTTGATGCCGCCTGGGTGGCCAGTGTGCCAGTAGTATTTCTTGTCTGTGCGCTTCTTACCAGTCATCTGGACTTTATCAGCATTGATGATGATGACATTGTCACCAGTATCCATGTGAGGCGTGAAGCTCGGCTTATGTTTGCCACGCAGACGCATGGCAACGATCGACGCGAGACGGCCCAGCACGACGCCTTCGGCGTCAATGATGATCCATGTCTTTTCGATGTCTGCCGGTGTAGCAGAAAAGGTTTTCATTTCGGGAAACCCCTGAGTTAAAGTTTAGCAATAGCAGGTCACCCTGCAGCGATGCGATTTGCGGGTTATATCCTGTCTAAATGCACAGTCAAGCGCACCAAATGCTTTAATGTATTGCAAAAACAAGAGGTTACAAATTGGGTATTATTTTACCCCATCAATTCACCAAATATCTAGGGATGTCGCTTACAGACAATCAGGATTCCTGCAAAGGTTGATCCTACAGAAGTAAGGATTGCAATATGACCGACCGCCCAAACATCCTGTTTTTCCAAGTTGATCAGCTGATGGCTAACGCGCTCAGGTGCTACGGGAACGCGTTTTGTCACGCGCCCAATATCGACAGGCTTGCAGACGCCGGTGTGGTTTTTGAACAAACGTATTGCAACTTTCCACTTTGTGCGCCGTCTCGGGCGTCAATGGCGACGGGGCAGCTGTGCTCGACCATCGGGGTTTATGACAACGCGGCTGAGCTTGCAGCCCATATTCCAACCTATGCGCATTATCTGCGCGATATGGGGTATCAAACAATCCTGTCTGGCAAAATGCACTTTATCGGGCCGGATCAGCTTCACGGATTCGAAAAGCGCTTAACGCCGGATTTGTATCCCGCTGATTTCGCCTGGGCCCCCAACTGGGAAGACGAAGGCAAACGCGATACCAACGATGCACGCGGGGTAACAATCTCGGGCGTTGCAGAGCGCACAATCCAGATGACCTTTGACGAAGACGTGACCCATAGCGCGCGCAAAGAGCTGTTTTCGCTCGCCCAAAGCAGCGATGATCGGCCGTTCTTCATGCAGGTGTCGTGGACACACCCGCACGACCCCTTTCTGTGTCAGCAGAAGCATTGGGATCTCTATGACGGCGTCGACATACCCCCGCCAACTGTCGGCCCTCTGACCGCTGATCAGCATGACGCGCATGCACGCCGGACCTTGTCGGACTTTGGGATGCTGGACCATACGTTTTCTGAAACCGAGGTTTCACGCGCACGTCGCGCCTATTATGGGTCGATCAGTTATATTGATGACATGGTAGGAGACCTTCTTGATGTCTTAGAGCGATGCGATTTCACCAAAAATACTGCGGTCGTTTTCACGTCGGACCACGGCGAAATGCTGGGCGAACGGGGTATTTGGTTCAAGAAACACTTCTATGAGGATTCGCTTAAAATCCCGTTGATCATAAATGCCCCATGGCTTCCAAAAACACGTGTTTCCGAACTGGCGTCTCTGGTCGATCTTCTGCCGACGTTTTGCGGATTGGCGCAGGGAACACCATGGGAAAGCGACGTCGAAAACCTAGAGGGCATAGATTTGACGCCGTATATCGGCGCGCAACCACCCAAATATAACCGTACGATTTACGCAGAATACTTAGCCGAAGCGACCCCTGCCCCCATCCTCATGCTTCGGCGGGACGTTTACAAGTTTGTCTGGTCCGAGATCGATCCGCCTCTGTTGTTTGATGTCCAAAGCGACCCGAATGAGGTGAACAATCTAGCTTTGGATAACGCCTACTCCGACGTTGTTGCCCGGTTTGAACGGGATGCGCAGGCGAAATGGGATGTCCCAAACCTGAATCTCGACATTCGGCTTAGCCAACGAAGACGCGAACTGGTGAAATCTTCGATGCAAAAAGGCGACAGTCTGCGTTGGAACCACGGCGAGACCACGCAGGACGACGTGCCGTGGTATCGCGGGCAAGGCAGCTACAATGAGTGGGCCTTTGCCCATCTTCCACGGTCGACCAAATCGGACTGATCGCTTCTCGGTATACAGTCGCGCACAATTCCAGACAAAGATAGAACACTTGGTCAATTCGTCTTTGGGTGCGACACAAATAGTTAAGTTTCTAAAATCACATAAAAAAACACCGTTTTACACTGTTGACGGAGTTACGTATTAGTCGTAATTTGCGTCCAATAATAAGTCGGCCCAGTCCGACGGGGAGAAGACATTTAGAAAAGGCCGCGCCCACCGCGGCCTTTTCTTTGTCTTAAACTCACCCTTTACGCATATTCTTGCCAACCACGGGCAAGGGCGCTGACAAAAAATACCACACATGCTATTTGCAAATAAACTGACATCAAAGACAGGCAAAAAAATGATCACCAAACTTCTTATCGCATCAACATGTGTGGTTGCATTGACTGCCGGACCTGTGTTTTCGCAAGCCACCACAGCGACCGAAGAACCAAAAATCACGTATGAAGATCTTGCCGAGGGGGATCTCTACTTCAAAGAGACATTTACCGATTGGCGGCTTCGCTGTCAGAAAACCGCCGCTGCAGACGACTACTGCGAACTTCACCAGCTCTTGCGTCGCGAAAGCGGCGGCGCTGTTGCCCAAATCTCATTCTACAACCTGACGAATACTGACACACCGGCCATCCTTGGGGCAAACGTTACCGTACCTTTGGAAACCGCGTTGTTTGAAGGATTGAAGTTCAAAATCGATGAGAAGCAACCAAAGGTCTATCCCTTTTCCCATTGCGACGCGGTCGGATGTCATGCCCGTCTTGGGTTCACGGCAGTAGAGCTGAAATGGCTGCAAGATGGGTCCATCGCGAAAATGGTGTCTGTACCGTTTCGCGGTGATCGCGAACCCGTTGTTGTCGGGATTTCTCTGAGTGGATTTACCGCTGGATATAAGGCCGTGGTTGACAACAATCTGCCGAACTAGACCTTTTTCAGCGCAATCACAGCGTTCAATCCCCCAAAGGCAAAGGCGTTGCTTAAGGCAACGTCAACCTTTGCTTCTCGCGCTTCGTTTGGCACAACGTCCAAGGCGCAATCGGGGTCGGGTTCTTGATAGCCGATGGTCGGGGCCACGATACCGTCGCGCAGCGCCATAATGCAGGCCAACAGCTCAACAGCGCCAGTTGCGCCGATAAGGTGGCCGTGCATGGATTTGGTTGACGATATCATCAACTTGTCCGCATGCGCCCCAAACGCGTCCGCCACAGCAGCACATTCGGTCCGATCATTGGCAGCCGTTCCGGTGCCATGGGCGTTAACATAGCCGACTTCTTCACCATTCAGCCCCGCATCGTTAAGTGCGCCCTTGATAGCGCGGGCCGCGCCCTGAATGCTTGGCATTACGATGTCTGACGCATCCGAGGTCATCGCAAATCCGGCGACTTCGGCAAGAATGTCAGCGCCGCGTGCGCGTGCATGCTCAAAGTCTTCAAAGACGAAAAGCCCGGCGCCTTCGCCCTGCACCATTCCATTGCGGTTTGCGCTAAAGGGGCGGCACGCATCTCGAGACATAACGCGCAACCCTTCCCACGCCTTGACACCACCGAAACACAGCATGGATTCCGACCCGCCTGTGATCATTACCGGCGACATGCCCGTTCGTACCATCTGGAACGCCTGAGCCATGGCGTGATTTGACGACGCACAAGCGGTTGAGACCGTGAACGACGGTCCTTTGAGGTTGTAGGCCATGCTCACGTGGCTGGCGGCTGCGTTGTTCATCAGCTTTGGAACCACAAAGGGATGCACCCTGTTCTTCCCGTCTTCATAGACGGCGCGGTAGTTGTCATCCCAAGTCGAAACGCCCCCACCGGCAGTTCCAAGAACAACCCCTGCTTTTGCTGCCAATTCACCGGCAAACGTCAGACCCGATTGTTCAATAGCCTCTTTTGCCGCCAAAAGCGTGAACTGAGTAAAGCGATCATAAAGGGATATCTGTTGGCGGTTGAAATGGGTTTCTGCGTCATAGTCCTTTACCTGACCACCAATACGGATCGACAGACGTTCAACATCGCGAAACTCTAACGCGCCAATGCCGCAACGCCCTTCACGCATGGCTTCCATCGTTTGAGAAACCGATTTGCCAAGTGCATTGATCGTGCCAGCACCGGTTATAACAACGCGTCTCACGACTGGGCCTTCACCAAATCTTCGACGGCCGCAACAATCGAGGCGACGGAAGAAATGTCAAATCCGCTGTCCGTCGGATCGTTCGCGTTGAACGGCACTTGGATATCAAAGGCTTCCTCAATCGCGAAAATGCTTTCCACTAAGCCGAGGCTGTCAATGCCGAGATCGTCCAACGTGTTGTCCATGGCGACGTCGGACACCTCAAGAACGGCTTGTTCGGCGATGATTTCGACTATCCGGTCTTTAACATTCATCGATCTGTTTCTCCAAGGAACTCAAGAACGTGATTTACTTGCTCTTTCCGGCGTTGAAAACAGATTTTTTGAGCGCATCAAAGTCTCGCATCAATCTGGGAAGCCGGCGCAGGGATTTGTATATTTCCACTTGAGTGTCCATCTTAACCGCAGGATACCCTAAAATCGCCCGTCCGGCCGGAACATTCGACAGAATTTTAGTGCCACCGCCAGCGATCACACCGTCCCCAATAGTGACGTTATCCGCAACACCAGACTGGCCGCCGAGAACGACGAAATTACCGATAACTGTGGACCCCGCAACACCCGCTTGCGCGCACAACAGACAATGATCCCCAATCGTCACATTATGACCAATCTGCACGAGGCTATCAGCCTTTACCCCATTGCCAATTCGGGTCGGCTTGACAGTGCCACGATCCACACAAGTGCCAGATCCAAGTTCAACATCGTCACCGATCACAACACCCGCAAGGGAATGGATACGGGCCCACGGCTGCCCGTTGGCCACAACATCGCTTCCAAGGCTGCCTCGGGCCTGTTCTACGGCCGAAAGCTCGGGGGTAACAAAGGAAAACCCGTCACCGCCAACCGACACGTTTTGCTGAGCGATGAACCCGCGACCAGTAACAACATCCGCGCCAATCTTGGTCCCTTCGCGTATAAGCGACCCATCGCCAATCTTACTGTTCGTGCCAATATAAACCTGCGGACCGACGATCGTGTTGTCACCGATAAAAACCCCGCCGGCGATGATCGAAAAGGCACCAACGCTGACGTTTTCACCTAAAACTGCCATGTCATCGATGATCGCTGACGGGTGAATGCCTGATGGATATCCCTGCCCCCGGTCCATCATCGCAGACAGGCCTGACAGCGCAAATCGAGGGCGTGTGGGCAGCAAAGCCGCCTCAAGTCCTAATCCCGCCCAGTCGGCTTCATGCCAAAGCATGGCGACACGCGCGGCCCCTTTGGTCAATTCAGCGGCATACTTGGGATCCATCGCCAAAGCGATGTGCGTATCGGTGGCCAAACCGGGTTCAGCCACGCTGTCAACAACAAGCGACGTGTTTCCAACAGCCACGACGCCAATAGATTTGGCGATATCATCAACCGTGAACCCCATTTGGCGCAATCCTCTTACCGCTTCAGGCAAAGGTTTAGCTTTCTTGCGCAGTCAGGGCCACCCCTGCGTTTTCCAAAGCTTCCCAAATTTTCGCGTCACGCCCATAAACATCGCGACGGTACTGCATGCGGCCCTCTGGGTTCCCGACAGCGGTGCGATAGATCAGGTGCACTGGAACATGACTTTCAAGCGCCAATACAGTTTCGTCCTGGGTCGCAAGGGTTTCCAAAAACTGTTCTTGGGGGTTGTCCGTCTGAACGGCCAGCAGCGCAAATGCAAAATCAAACGGATCTTGAAGCCGTACGCACCCATGGCTAAACGCGCGTCTCTCTTCGCCAAACAGGCTTTTAGCAGGTGTGTCGTGCAAATAGATATTGTAGCGATTCGGGAACATAAACTTCACGAGACCAAGCGCATTCGAATTGGACGGCGGTTGCTTGATGTCAAAGGGAAAATCTTCTTCTGTGAACTCAGTGAAATCAACTTGTTGACGGTCAACGATGATGCCCTCTGGATCCAAGAGGTTCAAATAGTCCAACGCAAAGCGATCTTCTTTTAACAGCGGCAAGTATTCTTTGGTCGCGATCGAACGAGGGACATTCCACGTCGGGTTGACCACCATGTGTTCAATTTTATCCGAAAACTCAGGACTCTGACGATCTTCGTCCGGGTGGCCGATAACAGATCGTGTTTGAAAGGTAATCTCGCCATCGTCGTAAATCTTCGCCGTAAAGTCAGTCAGATTTACAAGCACGTGGCGCTCACCACGTTCCATGTTGGTCCAACGTTCTCTCTCCATCGCCACCATGACTGCTTTCAGCCTGTCGGACGCCGAGAGATTCAACATCTCGACCGTGGATGGCCCAACAATTCCGTCAGCCTTTAGCCCGTGATCTTCTTGAAACGCAACAATCGCGGCTTCAACATTCGCATCGAAATGGGTTCCGAAACTACGCTCAAGATACCCCATGACTATCAGGCGATTGCGGATAAACGGTACGCGATCATCACGGGCACCCTGCCCCATCAAGCCACCGGCTGGAACATCGTCTCCCCAGTCGCCACCCGCCAATATCTGGCGCAGACGAAATTTTTCGGCGGCCAATCGGTTGTATTCTGCATTAGACGGGGCAATTGAACGGAAATAGGCCGCCGGAGAGCTCTCAGCGAGTGCGGTCAGATAGCTGATGCGTTTGCGATAGGGTATTTTGCGCACAATGCCTTCGTCGACGTTTTTTGGGATCAAAACACCGGTTTGCAGATCGCGGGCAAATGTCAGGAATGTTTCTGAGAACGCAACTTCCAACGCCGCCAAGTCCGTCTGAGATCGGGCCGACCGGACGCGAGACTTAAGGTCCTCAAGCCCATATTTGGCCAAGGGCAATCCGTGGAAATCGGCAGTCTCAACAAACTCTAGGAATGCTGAACGACGCGCCCGATCTTCGCGGTTTCGGCCCGTCCATAAAGGCTGGTATCCGTAATCCTGATAGAATTTGGCAAGATCCTTGTCATCTTGCGCGGCCTCAGCAACCGCAAGACGATACGTCGCAGTCGTGAAATCAGCCGCAATCGCAGAAGACGCCCCAAAAGACGGTAAAATTGAGACAAGAGACGTAAGGACGAAGGCACGGTAGAAGCGCAAAATCATTGAGGGACCTGCTTAGAACTATGTTTGTATGCTGGTTTGCTTTGAACAGATATCGTCTCAAATTGTCCATTCACAAAACCGACAAACACGATATCTCTTCACGTCAGATGTATAGAGGCACCATAATCGGGCCTTTTTCGCCGCCCGTCGCATCAGGCACTGGGATAATACAGGCGATTTTTCGCCAAAGGCTGCGGATTTCCAAAAATTTCGAAACGAAACACTTTTCTGAAATGGTCAGTTGTGACATAAAGCCGGTGCATCTGGGGATGTTGAATTGTCATTGGTACCAAAAAACCAAGACACAGAGGACGGGACTGACAGTCTATGACGACCAGTAACGGGTTTACCCGGCGAAGCCTTTTAGGCGCATTCGCAGCGACCGCAATTGCGGCGGCACCGACGTTTTCGAACGCGGCAGGCTTCCTTCGTGGAGCAGGCGACATTCGGCGACTTTCCATGTATTCTCAAAAAACCGGTGAGCGTGTCGATACGATCTATTGGATCGACGGCGAATACATCACCGATGCTTTGGCTGAAATCAATTACTTGATGCGCGATTGGCGAAATGGCCAAATCAAACGCATCGATACCCGTACCGTCGACATCATGGCCGCGTCTCACAATATCATGGGCACGACAGAACCCTATATGCTTTTGTCGGGTTATCGAAGCGCTGCAACTAACGCCATGCTGCGTCGTCGTTCGCGCAACGTGGCAAAGAACTCTCTCCATATTCAGGGACAAGCGGCAGATTTGCGTCTGGGCTCTCGTTCTGTGAAGCAGATGTCCAAAGCGGCGGCGTCTTGTAGCGCAGGCGGCGTGGGCCGATACTATGGTTCAAACTTTGTGCACATGGATTGTGGCGACGTTAGAACATGGAACGGTTAAGCATTCGTTTCTCTTAACTGAAACACTCAATACTCCAACAGCATTCCAAGAATTACACACAAAAGCCGAGGCGTTATCGCCTCGGCTTTTTGTATTGTTCAAACGCTATGGTCTACAGGACCAAAGGATGCCTTATGCCGGTGAAATACCGCGTAGGCGCTCTGATCTGCGACGCAGCAGTTCAACCGTGGTCAGCAGGGCAATCGATATGATCACGAGGATCGTTGCCACCGACAAGATCGCAGGGCTGATTTGTTCGCGAATACCGTTCCACATCTGACGCGGAATTGTTTGCTCATCCAGTCCGCCGACGAACAGCACAACCACTACTTCGTCAAACGACGTAACGAACGCGAACAAGGCACCCGAAATGACACCGGGAAGGATCAAGGGCATTTGAATCTTTAGGAACGTCCGTGTTGGGTTGGCGCCAAGACTGGCCGACGCACGTGTCAGCGAATGATCAAACCCAACCAAAGTCGCGGTGACCGTGATGATCACGAACGGAATGCCCAGCGTTGCGTGTGCAAGCACAATGCCAAAGTATGGAATGCCCCAATTCTGAATGCCCACGGCTGAGTAGAAAAAGAACAAGCCCGTAGCCGTGATAATGATCGGAACAATCATTGGCGAAATCAGGATAGCCATGATGGCGCGACGACCCGGCATCTCAGGGCGCGATAGACCCAAAGCGGCGATTGTGCCCAGGGTCGTCGCAAGGATCGTCGAAAAGAAGCCGATGATGATCGAATTCTTCGTCGCCTGCACCCAACGCGCATTGGTCCACACATCCGCCCAAAAAGACCCATCCCTCGGAGCGTCCGGCGTTTGCATGCCAAACGTCAAAAGCAAATCATACCAACGCGACGAATACCCTGTCGGATCAAAGCGCAGCATCTTCTCGGTAAAGGTAAAATACGGCTCAGCATTAAAACTCAGCGGCATCACGACCAAGATCGGAGCGATAAGGAAAAGAAAGATCAGGCCGCAAATGACCAGATAGGTATAGTGCCAAACCCGCTCGAGACGATCTGCATATTTTGGAAGCGCCATCGGATTACCCCAGTTTCAAGTTGTCGATGCCGATTAACCGATCATACAGCCAATAGAGCAGAAGGATGCTTCCAAGAAGCAAAGCAGCGAGCGCCGCAGCAAGTGACCAATTCAGTGACTTCTGCATGTGGAACGCAATGAGGTTCGAAATCAGCTGACCGTCAGCGCCACCAACAAGGGCCGGCGTAATGTAGTAGCCAACCGCGAGGATAAAGACCAACAAAGCCCCCGCCCCGATACCCGGTACAGTCTGAGGAAAGTAAATCCGACGGAAGGCAGTCCAACTGGTGGCCCCGAGACTCCGCGCCGCCCGCACATAGGCCGGATTTATGGGACGCATCACTGAATAAAGCGGCAATACCATAAAGGGCAGCAGAATATGGGTCATCGCAATGACCGTTCCGGTTTGATTATACATCATTTGCAATCGGCTATCGTCGGCTAGGATGCCCGTTCCGACAAGGGTGTCGTTCACGACCCCTTGGGATTGCAATAACACCATCCAACTTGTTGTTCGCACTAACAAAGATGTCCAAAACGGTAGTAAAACAAGGATC
>Ga0316204_10006920_pt1 | contig 17013 bp, 10 predicted proteins | sample 6monrhotite_MG_2_FD_205661 | JGI IMG/M metagenome (GOLD analysis project Ga0316204, IMG submission 205661) | Microbial mat bacterial communities from mineral coupon in-situ incubated in ocean water Damariscotta River, Maine, United States -... | ecosystem: Environmental > Aquatic > Marine >... | reverse complement strand
CGGAAAACGTGCAACTTGCACAAACGTTGAAAGCAATTTCCGAAGATGGGCTGACAATCGAGCAAAGCATCAAGCAGAGCGACCAGCAAACGCTCCAGATTCGTCAGCAAGCTGATACAGTCGACCGGATCTTGGAGACAGGGCGGGTCACCAATGAGGCGGCGACATTGCTGCGCCAACTGCGCATTAAGCTGCCTTATGCTCAAGCCTTGCGAACGCGCGTCAATGAGACCGTCGAGAATCGAACGGCCGTTCAGCTCGACTTGATCTTATGGCAAGACGAATTGCGGTCACTGAACAATTCGGCTCCCGCCGTTTTGTTTCCCAGCATTATTGCGCCACCAGCAGATTCGGATACGCTTGGCGCCCCTCCCTCAGACGAGGGTGTACCCTCAGCAATGGAAGACCTGTTACGCCACCGGGAATTATTGCTGACGAGCCTCATCACGTCCGGCCGAGAGCAGCTCGACCGCCTGACGGACAAAGAGATAGCGCTGCGGGCGACTCTCACAGAAACACAAAACTTGCGTACCACACTGGATCGGAGATTGCTTTGGTTGCCATCCAATGTGCCGGCCTTGTCAGGGTGGCCGAAAAGAGTCTCTGATAGCGTCGGTTGGCTCTCCGCCCCTGAGACCACGCAAAGTATAGTCCGAGACTTCAAACAAACGCCTATCAACCGCGCAGGGCTGGCGTTTTTGGGGCTGTTTCTGGCCTTCGCAATATTCTTCAGCAGGACAAAACTGCAAGCCTGGCTCGATGACCTCAATGACTCTGTCGGAAAAGTCGTCCGAGACAAATACTTTACAACGCCTGCCGCTTTAGCCCTCTGCCTCGTTATGGCCTTGCCGGTCCCCCTGGCAGTGTCCTCCCCCGCTTTGCCCTTACTGTTGAGCACAGAGCAAAGCGTCGCTCTGACGGCGCTTGCTGTCGGGCTGTGCGGCATCGCGGTCACGAGCCTTATTGTGTTTTTCATCATGGGTCTGTCTCAAAAAAATGGCCTGCTCGCGACACACTTCAATTGGAGCGAACGGGCGTTGCGGACGTTGCGCCGGACCCCCGGTTGGCTCATCTTGATGCTCATCATTGCGGTCTTTGTGTTTACCGCAGCACAGGCCACGCTGCGTCCCGATATCCAACATGGTTTGGGCATGCCCGCTTTCTGCCTATTATCAGCCAGCATTGCCGCTATTGGCTACGGCATATTCCGTTTTGAGCGCGGGGTCGCGCAGGAAGTTATTTCGGAAGGCATGAGCGATGGGCTCCTGCTTCTCGGCCTGATAGGATTTGTCGTTGCGCCGCTGGCAATCGGGATACTACCGCTATTTGGTTATCAGGATACCGCCGTGGCGCTTCAGGGGCGGGTCCTCCAGAGCGGAGTCATGCTCATCGGACTGGCATTGCTGTTCGGCGTCATCCGCCGCCTGTTTATTATTGCTCAGCGCCGCCTGGCCTTGCGCAAAGCGCTTGATCGTCGCGCCCGCCTCGCGGCGGAACGCGCTGAGCGAGAAGAAAGCGGCGAGGAAGATCATGATGACGGAGACGCAATTTCTCTGGACGTGAACGATGAAGATCTGGAAGCCGAGCGCCAGCGAATTTCAGATCAAACCAGACGATTGCTTCTCTACATTGCCGGCGCCGGCGCGATTGCAGGATTTTTTGCAATTTGGGCCGCGGTATTGCCCGCCTTGGGTATCGCCAATGATATTGTTCTGTGGACGGGCACGGAAATGGTCGACGGCGTTCGTGCATCCAGACCTGTCACGATTTGGAATTTGGTTCTGTTCTTCGGGTTCATAATTGCGGGTATCATCGCCGCGTACAATATTCGCGGGGCGCTGGAAATTGGACCGTTCCAACGACTGAGTCTGAGCCCGGGCTCACGCTACGCTCTGCATACGATCATCGGCTATTTTTTGGTCGGCACAGGAATAGTCGCTGGGTTCCTGCAACTCGGCGTCGATTGGTCGAAACTTCAATGGATCATCGCAGCTTTGGGCGTCGGTCTCGGATTTGGTCTGCAGGAAATCGTCGCCAATTTCATTTCAGGTCTGATTATTCTATTCGAGCGCCCTGTCCGCGTGGGCGATACCGTCACCATTGGCGAGCTGGATGGCACCGTCACAAACGTCGCGATACGTGCCACGACGGTCAGAGACTTCGACAACCGCGAAGTTCTCCTCCCCAACAAAGCGATCATCACGGAGAACGTCACGAACTGGACGTTGCGGGATTCGATCATGCGGATCATTGTTCCCATCGGCGTCGCCTATGGATCAGATGTGATCGCCGTCCGGGATCTGCTGCTGAAAATCGCTCAGGAAGAAAACGATGTTATGGAAACCCCGGAACCAAAAGTGTTCTTTATGAATCACGGGGATAGCTCGCTCGACTTCGAGGTGCGCGTATTCATCTCCAACCCAAGAAAGCGGTTTCGCGTTCGCCACGAGCTGAATTTGGCGATCAACATCGCCTTCAACGAGGCCGGAATCGAAATTCCGTTTCCGCAACGCGACATTCATATCAAAGCGACGTGATCTGGTCTGCGCTCGTGACGTGCCTTTCATATTGCATGTGATCAAATTCTACCTGCCTAAATTGGCGCTAAGAACGACCTTGGCGACAGCCTATTCGAACCCTGCACGCCTTCGTCCTGAAAATGTTATACGCTACTTTGATCTCTTGCGTGCTCCTGGTTCGAGAGGCGGCCTCATCTCTCGAATGCGACAAACCAAGCTCCGTCGCACCCGATCCTTTTTTGGAAATGATCACAGCGCCCGTGTTGCTGATTTGGGGCTAAGACGATTCAATTATTCCGATCGAGAACGCGGCTGACTATTTAGCCGCATCAGCAATGCCATGCGCCTGGCGGGTGCCCGGAACCCGAATCTCCTCGACCAGGTCCTGGATATCCTGCGGCGGCGCTTTCGTTGCCAAAGCTGTCACAATGCCAAGCGCTCCAGCGACCCACATGAAGACAAAACCAATACCCTCCGGCGAAACACCGAGGAACCAATGGTCTGGGTTCGTATCAACGAATTTGAAATAGTAGATATAGCTGAACGTCGACACGAGCCCAAAGACCATGGAGACAATCGCGCCTTCCTTGTTCATCCGTTTCCAGAAAATCCCGAGAAAGATGATTGGGAAGAGCGAGGCTGCCGCAAGCCCAAAGGCGAAAGCCACGACTTGCGCTACAAAGCCAAGTTGGCCTGCGAAAATGCCCAACAATCCCGCGCAGAAGACGGCCCCCGCTGCAGCGCCCCGTGCGACCAAGAGCTCGGTCTTGTCATCCATGTCCTTGAAGAATGTCCTGCGGCAGAGGTCATGACTGACTGCAGACGATATCACCATTAGCAATCCTGCTGCTGTCGATAATGCCGCCGCCAGCCCCCCAGCCACCACCAGCCCAATCACCCAGCCCGGTAATTGCGCGATCTGCGGATTGGCGAGCACAAAAATATCGCGGTTCGGATTGAGCTCATTCTCGATCCCATCAGGCGTATTCGGTCCGCGATATTGCATCACGCCGTCGCCATTCTTGTCGTCGAAGCTCAGAAGACCGGTCATCTCCCAAGTCTTGTACCATTCGGGAACCGGTTTACCGCCTGCGGCTTCGATCGCCGCGGCCTCTGTCGCATAGTCGGCATCGTCAGCAATATACGTCGCTTCGTTGACGGTATCGATGAAGTTGATTCGTGCGAACGCGCCGACTGCGGGCGCAGTGGTGTAGAGCGCGGCGATAAAGACCAACGCCCAGCCTGCGGAGACCCGGGCATTCTTAGCGCTTGAGACTGTAAAGAAGCGAATGATCACATGCGGTAAGCCGGCAGTCCCGAACATCAGGGCGCCCGTAATCGCGAATATATCGAACATGGATTTGGTGGTCGCCGTATATTCGATAAAGCCGAGATCTGTGACCGTCTGGTTCAACTTGTCCAACATGGCGACATCTGTTCCGGCCGCGTTTGAGATGAATCCAAGTTGCGGAATCGGATTGCCCGTAATGATCATTGAAATGAAGATTGCAGGCACTGTGTAGGCGAAGATCAGGACGCAATATTGTGCAACTTGCGTATAGGTCACCCCCTTCATGCCGCCGAGCACGGCATAGAAGAAGACAATCACCATGCCGATCACAATGCCCCATGTATATTCGACTTCGAGGAAGTTAGAGAACGCGACGCCAACCCCTTTCATCTGACCCGCAATATAAGTGAACGACACGAACAAGGCGCAGATCACTGCAATCAGGCGTGCTGCGTCAGAATAATATCGATCACCTACAAAGTCGGGGACCGTGAATTTTCCGAACTCTCGCAAAAAGGGCGCAAGCAAAACGGCCAGCAAGACATAGCCACCCGTCCACCCCATCAGATAAACCGACCCACCATAGCCCAGAAACGCAATCAATCCTGCCATGGACAGGAAAGATGCCGCCGACATCCAGTCAGCAGCCGTTGCCATGCCGTTGACGATCGGATGAACGTCGTGCCCGGCTACGTAGAAGTCCGCGGTCGACGCGGCGCGGGCCCAGATCGCAATTCCAATATACAGGCCGAACGTGCTGACAACGAAGAAATAGGTCCAAAAGGTCTGATCCATTGCGCTAGTCCTCCACACCAAACTTGCGCTCGAGGCGGTTCATCGCCCAACAATAATAGAAGATCAGAACGACAAAGACATAGATTGCGCCCTGCTGCGCGAACCAGAATCCCAGTGGTGCCCCACCAATCGAAAACTGGTCGAGAAAGTCTCGGAAAAGGATGCCAGCGCCATATGAGACGATAAACCAAATCGCGAGCAGGCTCAGCGTCAGACGGATCGTCGCCGCCCAATAGCCTTTTGCGTCTATTTGCTTTTTCTCGGTCACGATGAAGCCCTCCCTGACATTTCGTTGACGATAGGACTATTGCAGTATCAGCGTGCCTAAGAGTTTGGCAAATGCGGAGAACTGTTTCGCGTTACAAATCTCGTTTCTCGGTTTGCGCATGCGCATGTCGTCGCTCTTTCAAACCTGCGAAAACCAACCAGGCGGCAATGACATTTCCGCCCAGAAGATAGAGCTCAAGCCACCCCAGACCTGGCACGATGATCGCATTCACCAGTCGAAATCCGAAAACCGCGGCCATTAGCAGGCCTAGTGCGATCATAATGTGATGCTTCACTGCGATACCCCGTCATGCTTTCGGAAATGATCAAGCCCCTCATCATGCCAAAGGCAAGCACTTCAGCGGTAGTTTATGAGACGAACTCGATAAGAATCAAGGAAGCAGATCGCCCCAAGTGTTCAGAGGCGCCCATAAAAAAGCACGGCGAACTCTGGAATTCCCTTGGCTACTTACGGATCCGAGCGAAGCCTTCGTCCGCACACGGTGTAATTGTCACGAAACTGCCGAAAATCCTTCAAAAAAGCATAGTGAAACCGTCACTTCTGTGTCTTGCAATCGAGGCATCTCCCCGCCATCCAAATGGAGGGAATTGCATGTCACGTCTATTTACCAGCACGGCCTTAGCGACACTAGTAATCACTGCGACCATGCCGCATGCGGCATCGCAGGTTCTTGCCGGCAAAGTCACCGACACAACGGGTGAGGCGCCATTGCAAGGCGCGATCGTCTCGATTGAGGGCCTCAATCGATCTACGAGCACCAACCGATTTGGCGAGTATCGGATGGCAAATCTTGCCACGGGCGACTATAGCGTCACTGTCTCTTACATTGGCACGGGCGATGTGACGAGAGATGTCACAATCCCAGCCGTCGGCACGAACCTCGATTTCGCCATTGGGCGTGATATTCGATACCTCGATAACATTCTGGTCGTCGGATCCGCCGCTGCTCAAGCTGGCGCCATCAACCAGCAACGCGCCGCTGATAGCATCATTTCAGTTGTTGATTCAGATGGACTGGGCAACTTTCCGGACACGACGGTTGCCGATTCGCTGCAGCGCGTGCCCGGCCTCTCAATCGTCACGGATCAGGGAGAAGGACGCTACGTCTCCATCCGCGGCATCAATACCGATCTCATCGCAGCATCGATCAATGGCGTACGCACGCCCTCCCCCGAAGATCGCCGAGGCGTGCTGCTGGACGGCGTACCATCAGACTTGCTCGACGGCATTGAAGTTCAAAAATCCCTGACCCCTGATGTCGATGCAGACAGTCTGGGCGGCATCATCAATCTGAAAACAATCTCAGCCTTTGACCGTGATGGGCAATTCATCCGCGCCAAAGTTGAAGGCCAATGGAACGAAATTACCGAGGACATTTCTCCGAAAGCGACATTGACCTATTCCAATGTGTTCAATGACCGGCTCGGGGTCGCCCTTTCAGTGAACTATCAGGACCTTCGGATCGAAGCGCATAATAATGAGATCGGCGAATTTGGCATCGACGAGACAACTGGCCTGCTCAGCCCAAATGATGATTTTGAAAATCGCTGGTACGATTTAACCCGCGAGCGTCTCGGCCTGGTCGCCAATTTCGATTGGCGTGTGAACGAGACAACCGATCTGTATCTGCGCACACTGATCAACGAGTACAAAGATGATGAGGTTCGCAACAAGTTTGAACTTCGCAGCTTCGATGATTTTGAAGATGATGACATTGTCACCCCCACCAGCACGAGCTTCGCATTAGAAGAGATTGATGCAGAAGTGCGTCTCCGCGAAGAAATCCGGCAAATTCAGACCTATGCAATGGGCGGCGAGACTTTTTGGAATGAATGGGCATTCGATTATGAAGTCTCCTATGCCTATGCTGAAGAAGATGACAGCAACAATCACGACGTCACGTTCCGGTCGGAAAACCTGCAGGATATCGTTCCTGAAATCGTGACGCTGGACTATAGCCGCGCGGAGACCCCTCGATTGGTAGCCAGCGATGCCTTCCTGGCAGCTGCCTTTAACCCGGCTAACTATTTCCTGGACTCGTTTGAGCGCGAATTCACAACCAATGAAGACACCGAGACGAGTGCGAAACTCAACATTTCCAAAGAGAGCAATATCGGCGAGATTCCGGTGACATGGAAAACCGGCATAAAACTGCGCGACCGCGAGAAAGTGCGGGATGTCAACTTCACCTTCGAGGAGAATGACGCACTCAACCTGGCCGATTTCGTCAATGGCGATCTGATCAATGGCTGGCGTCTTGGCGTCGCGCAGCCCGCCTGGCCGGATCCAAACCTGACAGCACAGTTGCGCGGAACGTTTGCGCCAGATGCGCTGGTTGAAGATGATAGCATCATTGATAGCGCAATCGAGGATTACCTGATCGAAGAACAAGTCCTTGCCGGCTATGTGCAGGGGACGTTCAAACTTGGCGCGACGACTGTCATCGCAGGAGTGCGCGCCGAGCAAACCAGCGTCGACATGACCGGTCAGTTCCTTGATGAAGGAGATACGACCCAATTTGACTTTGGATCCCTATCCGCTCGTAATGTCTCTGACGAATACACTCACGTCCTTCCCAGCATAAACATCAAACACGAATTCAACGACATCGTGATCGGCCGAGCGGCTTACTATGCCTCACTCGTTCGCCCTGGGTTTGGAGAAATGGCGCCATTTGCCGTCCTGAATGATGACCGCGACGAAATTGAGCTTGGCAATCCTAATCTCGAGGCGCTGGAAGCAGACAATTTTGATTTGTCGATCGAGGTCTATCCAACGGAACTATCCGTGATGTCGATCGGGCTGTTTTATAAGGACATCAAGAACGCAGTTTACGGCGTCGAGTTTGACGCAGCAGACGTCCCGGACAGTGTAGATCTCTCATTCTTGCCGGAAACGCTCCTGGATGGAGACGCCGTCAATGGCGAAGTCGAAGAGGTTAGGACGTTCATCAATGTTCCAAACACTGAACTTGTCGGCATTGAACTAAACTATGTGCAAAGCCTTGAGGATTTCAGTCCGGCCCTGAGCGGGTTTTTGGCATCCGCGAACTTGACCATCACGGACTCTGAAAGCGTGCTTCCAAATGGCCGTGAGGTTCGTTTCCTCAACCAGGCCGACACCGTCTGGAACCTAGCACTTGGTTACGATCGAGGGCCTTGGGATTTGCGAGTTTCGGCGAACTTTCGAGGCGACAGCCTTGATGAGCTGTTTGACACAGATCCCGGCGATGAGATCCTGGATCGAACGAATGACAGTCGGACTCTGATCGAAGCGTCGGCCAAATATAAAATCAGTGATCACCTCCAAATCTATCTGGAAGGGAAAAACCTCACGGACGAACCGGAATATTTCTACTTCGGCGATGAACGCCGGCTGATGCAATATGACGAGTTCGGCTCAAGCTGGATCTTCGGCGCACGTTACACCTTCTAGACCTCACTCTCTTCTCCGTGACCGTCCGGGGCGCGCCTCGCCCCTAGTTCGGCAAACTCAATCAGACTGGAGCTCTTCCATGATCCGCCTTCTTCTTGCGACTTCGACAGCTTGGGCAATCAGCGCCTGCGCGACGGCCCCCGAAATGCTGCCTTTTGAAATTCAAAACATTCCGGCATCGGCGGAAACCGCGCCAATGACCGGATTTGGCGACCGCGCCGATGACCCAGCAATCTGGGTCTCTGATCGCGCGAATCAGCACCCCCTCATTCTCGGCACGAACAAGCAGGAAGGTCTGCACGTCTATGACCTATCCGGACGTGAGCTACAGTTTCTGGATGTGGGCATGATCAACAATGTCGACATTCGCCGTCGCTATGCTGTCGCCAGCAATGATGAAAATGAGGTGCTCTCCTGGTTCAGCATCACCGGCGACGGCGATGCGCCCGTCCTCCATATTGGCGACACCCCAGTCGAAAAGATGGAACCTTACGGCGTTTGTCTGGGCGAAGACGCCGAGGGGCTGGTTGCGGCGACTACGTACAAGGACGGGATCGTCCAACTCTGGCGCGCAGAAATGGCCGGTGACGGGGCGGTAAGCACAACGCTGGAGCGCACAGTCCAATTGCCGTCGCAGCTGGAAGGGTGCGTCTTTGACGATTACCAGAACCGGCTTTTCATCGGTGAAGAAGCATTTGGAATCTGGTCACTCTCTTACCTCGATAATGAGGCCGAACCACAAGTCGTCGACCGGATCGAAGATAGCAATGGCCTGGTAGAAGACACCGAAGGATTGAGCATTTGGTCAGCACCGAATGGCGGATATCTGATTGCGTCTGCTCAAGAAGCAGATCGCTATGTCGTTTATGAACTGCTCCCGCCCCACGCCCCGCTCGGAGTTTTTTCGATTGGGCCAAGTATTGATGGTCTGATTGACGGTGTCACGCATACAGATGGCCTCGACGTGGTCTCATCGCCCTTGCCAGGTTTCCCAAACGGGCTGCTTGTGGTTCAGGACGACGCCAACCCCGCTGACGAAGTGGATCAGAATTTCAAACTTGTCGACTGGACCACGATTAGAGAAGCGCTGGAGATCGAGTGAGGTCACGCAGTCAACGCCTTGCAACAAGTCTGCTATTTCACGTCCGGTCTAAAAAAGGTCATCCCGCATCAGGTCATTTCCAAGCGAAGCGCCTAATTGATAGCAATAATCCAGGTTTTTCTTCCTGCCATTCGCTAAGTCCCGCAGGCCTTCTCTGATCTTGTCTAGTTTTGAGCCTTTGAGATTGTGCAGTTTCAGGCGTTCGCGAATGTCATCATTGTTCAAATGGACGTCGATATGCTGAAATCCGAGCAACGGCTCTGACGTTAAGAGCTCGCCTTCCAGTCCCCCAATCTCGCCATTGATATGTCGGGGGCGCTTAGGATTGGACAGCGCCTGGAGCATGATCAGAGTATTTCGCTCGCTCTCCGAGATCATGCTCGCCAGTGCAGCAATCCCTTGTTCTACGGTTCGCCGTCTCAGGAATTTTTCAGAATCCGCGCGCCGCCTGAACGATCCCGTCCCGATAGAGAGGATGCTGAGCTGCTGCGCTCCGCGTTTCCAATCGAACTTGTAAGACGGCAAGACCGCCACCTTCAGCGCAGCCAGCGCTGGATTGTTTTGCCCGCCAATTGCGCCGTCAACGAAAACGCCCTCTTCAGCTGGAAACCCCGCGCTTCCGTCTGAGATCGTGATACGCATGGGCGACAGATATGTCGGCGCTGCAGTACTCGCGCGGATAAGGTCTTTGAGCTTATAATGCTTGTTCGGCAAGAAAGACTGATTGAGCTCAGGTTGGAAAAATGTCGCCTTGGGATTGTTCGTTAAAAGCCAGGCGGAATCCGTATCCATACGTTTTGCGCAGATCAGCAACACGGTTTTGAGCGCCGGAGACCCTAGCTCCAGATCTTTTCCTTGCTCGTCGACCAGGTATTCTTCCAGGACTGCCTGAAGTTTGTGCGCATCAAATCGCGGCTTGAAGAATCCGAGGCGACGATTGGGGCGAAACAGGATGGGACAAAGCTGGTCGTATAGCGCCTTAATCCGCGCCACCTCCCATCCCATCGCAAGACTCACGGAAATGATTGAGCCCGTCGAAGTCCCTGCGATCAAATCGTAGTAATCGGACAGAACCAGCGTTTCATCATTGTACTCTGCGCGGATCATAGCCTCGAGGCGCGCTAATGCCCCGAGCGTGATCAGCCCGCGAACACCACCGCCTGAAAGTGACAAGATCCGTTTTGGGCCGATATCGGGATCTAGATGCTGCTCAAACGTTCTGCGCATTTGCGTTCCTCACGTGAAACTTTCCCTCAGCTGGCTCTGTCAAAGCAACTTGAACCCCTACTTAGTGGTTCGATTCTTGACCATGGCATCGAGATAAAATTTTCATGCAAACATGGCGGCTCGATGTCCAACGGCAGCGGCGAATGGGAGGCTCATCATTGCGCTGGCGGCGCCTGGAGGCGCTTTACCTCGCTGTTTATGGGGGCATTCCCCCATTTCATTTCCGAGTCAGGAGCGGTCTTATTGCCCCTGCGCGCAGGAACTGGCGCCGCACAGATGCTGCGCCAATTGAAACGCGTCGAGGAACGACTCTGCCATGACGAAACGCACCTATGTTTGCCCTAAATGGTCGAGATATCCGCCCTTAAAGGCTGCGGTTAGCAGCGCTGCGACCGATGCCACTTCGAATTTCTCAAACAGGCTGGCGCGGTGCTTCTCTACTGTTTTCGGACTGATGAAGAGGCGCTTGCCAATTTGCGTTGTGGTGCAACCGCCCGCGATCAATGACAGGACTTCGCGCTCTCTCGGCGTGAGATCCATCTGCGCGGCTTCGGTTTCCAACAAAGCAACCACATCGCGCGCAATGTATTTTCCGCCGTCTAGGATATGCCGGAGGCCGCGTCGCAACTCTTCTTCGCTGCAGGTCTTGAGAAAGAGCCCCTCTACGCCAGCAGCGACCCAATCGGCGAGCATGTTGGGCGCAGTGAATCCGGTAAACACCACGACGCGCGTATCCGGGCTCCAGCGCTGCACCTCGGCGAAGACTTCAGCACCGTTGGCCAGTGGTAAACCGACATCCAGGCTCAGAAAATCAGGCCGCAATTTGCGACACAACGCGATGGCTTCAAGACCGTCCACGGCGAAATCCGCGATTTCTATATCGTCGTGCTCTGCGAACAGCGCCGCCAGTCCATCGCGCACCATAGCGTGGTCATCCGCAATGACGATTGTTGTGCTATGAGCTTTACTTTGCTCTTCCATTTGCAACACCGATCCGGAGGTTTCGCATTGAATGTCAAAGCCTTAGCAGGTCGTTGCCTCCACGTCTTGGTTTTCCTGACGGTCGCCATATGCGTTGGGCGGCAAATGCAGGCACAAGCGCCGATTCAAGTCGCTGGGCCGGCGCAGTACAAAATTCTGGAGGGCGCTGAGATTGTTCGCGAGGACCTGACGCCATTGTCCCTGGAGACGGCGCGCGAGCGGTATGCACGCGGGGAGTATGCCGCCGCTCGCGACTCGCTCGGCGACCCAACCCGGCCTAATAGTATCGAGTCGATTGATCTGGTTTATGGACCAGTCTGGGCGCGGCTTCTGCTCGAGAACCAAAGCGACCAACCGATCAGCGCTCGGTTGGATACGCGGGCCGGCATTCTCAACAATGTCCTCTACGCACACGTGGTGCGATCGGACGCGAACTCGGCACTGATCTGGCAAAATAACTGGCTGGATGAGCCGTATCAGCTGCAATTTCCGAAAATAAGGTTACGGGCGTCTGCCCCATTCAATCTGGCGCCAGGCGAACAAGTCGAGCTTTGGATCAGCTACCCATATGGTTTCGGGATTGGTGAAGAATTGTGGTTGATCAATGAAGCGGACTTTGTAAGCCGGCGAACCGGGGATGCTGGCTATTCAGCCTTTTTCTTTGGCTGGCGCGCGGCGATCATTATCGCAGTATTCGCGTTCGCAGTCGTGCTCAGGTCGCGGCTAGCAATGTTCTATGGATTGTTCAGCACGGCTTTGTTTGCATTCTTTCTTGAGAATTATGGCTTCACTTATACCTATCTGTTCCGAACCTATGAGCTGGATCAGATCTGGTATGTCGGAACCGGCGGCATCGCCTTCACTTTCTTTGGCTTGATGACTCGGGACTTTCTCAATGCCAAGCAACTATATCCCAGACTGAACCGGGCTCTGCTTTGGGTCATGGGCGGCGGCTGGTTGATCGGACTGATCGCCATGTTTTTGGGGCCGCATCCGATCACCTACGTCATGCTGATCCCGGTCGTGCTCTCCTTCACGTCGGTCTGCACCTACGCCGCGATCCTCGGCGTTCGCAATCAGCATAGCGGGGCGTGGCTCTATTTTGTAGCGACGATGATGTTGTTCGGCAGCTGTCTCTTCGGACTGCTGGCACAGCCGCCATTTTACTGGATCTCCGCGCGCCTGAATATTGACGTGACGCACTTCACATTTTCACTTGATGCCTTCTTATTCGCAGGCGCACTTGTGGCGCAGGCGCTTTCGCTGCGACGCGAGCGGGATGACGCACATGCGGCGCAGATTGTGGCGCTTGAAGCGCAAGCTGGCCTAGCGTCTCGCCTGGACGATGTTTCGGCCGACTATGACCGAGCGGCTTCCCTCGCAGAGGAGCGACGCATGAAGCTGGCTGCCACCTCGCACGATCTCAAACAGCCGCTTTTATCGTTACAGCTTTCGCTAAAAGACCGAGCGGATATCGCGGCGGTTGCCGAGAGTGTTTCGTATTTTCAAGATGTCGTCGATCGTTCGCTAAAAGAAGCCCGGCCAAGCCCGCCCGGGCATGCTCCGCCAAGAGATGAATTGCAGCCCCTAGATCTCGCTAAACTGTTCAATAATATCGTCACAATGTTTGAAAATGAAGCGGCGTCGAAAGGCCTCAGCCTGCGCGCGGCGCCGACGTCTCTTATGGTTTTGATGGAGCCGGTTATACTTATGCGGATCCTGACCAATCTGGTCGCAAACGCCGTCAAACATACGACGCGCGGACGCATTCTAGTCGGCGCGCGGCGCGTGGGATCGCAAATCGCTGTCGAAGTCTATGACACTGGCAGCGGGATCAGCCCTGCACAACTTCAAGAGATTTTTGAACCTTACCAAGCAGGTGCCGACTCGCTCGGCGAAGGCCTTGGATTGGCTGTGGTCAGAGACCTCGCAGAATCCAATGGGTTGTCAATAACAGTGAGGTCGCAGCTTGGCCAAGGCAGCCGCTTCATCATTTCAGGAATAACACGTCACGAAGAATAATGGGGGGATCCCCCCATGCCCGAACCTGATTGATTGTGGCTCAATCTACGCATGGAGGACGCCCCATGCGACAACCGAGAAAATCAAATCGACTTACCACTCAATTGCTTTGCGCGACTGCGCTAGGCCTCAGCTTCGCGCTGGTTGCCTGTGGCGGCGGTGGCGGAGGCGGTGGAACACCGTCAATCTCACCACCACCACCTCCTCCTCCTCCTCCGCCGCCCCCTCCTCCGCCACCACCGCCAAACACAGTCGTTTTCACAGGCGATGACGGTGTGTCTGGCATTCGTCTTTATGCTGTCGAGGACGATGGCACCGGGCACCGGTCCTTAAGCGTCGCCCTGGGGTCGCAACAGCGAGGGCTCATTCCGTTCGAAGTCTCGCCAGATGAAAATTGGGTTGGCTTTATTGGCAATCCCGAGGGAGCCAATCAGCTCTATGTCAACGAGATCAGCGGCGGCACCGCCGTTCGAGTCAATCGCGTCGAGCAAAGCGGCGGCATCACGACGAGCGTAAAAAGTTTTGATTGGTCGCCAGATAGCGCGCAACTCGTCTTCGCAGCGGACCTCGACAACCGAACCCCGCGCGGGACGAACGTAGTGGGCTTTGCGAATGAAGCCTACATCGTCGGCCGTGATGGATCGAACGAGATCAAGATCAATGGCGGAATCGGCACCTCTGCAGGGGTTGATATCCGAAACCCGCAATGGTCGCCCACGGGCCCCTATATTCTTCAGGAAGTCGGTCCTATCGGCGCGAATTTCGGGCTCTCAGACGCGATCAACCTGCATGACACGCGAGGGACCAGCAATAATAGCCGGCGCGTCACCACGATGAGGTCATTTCTCATCGACGTAACCTGGGCCCCCGCCGGCGAACGGTTTGCTTTCCTGGGAGACTTTGATGCCCTCGGTGAAGCCGAAATCTGGATGGGCAATATTGCCCTAGATGGCCGGTTTAGCGGGGCCGACGATATCAGTGACTCGCAGAGTTTCGAAAACGTCTTTGCCTTTTCACCGAGCGACAGCCGTATCCTCTTCACCGAACGGTTTCCGAGTTCCGACCCGAATGGTGACTGGCGGTTTATTTTCGGCGAGCAAGGTACGACCTATTCCGCGAACGACATCATCGGACCGTTACTTCTCGATCTGTCACGCGCCAAGTTTAGTGATGCGGGCTCATTCTATGCATACCGATTGGATGGCACCCTGTTAGTGGCCAATAGCGGTAGAGAAAGTACGCCGCTTGTGGCCAGAAGCGGCAACCAGTTTGTAACTGAGTTCGAATGGTCCCCAAATGGCGACCAGCTGGCCTTCACCGCGAACCTCGATCTCGAAAGCCAGGTTGAGCTTTACGTCATCAACCGCAACGGAACAGGGCTGATTTCTGTCAGCGATGGCGTCGGCAATGAGCAAGTGACGACAGAATTCGAATGGTCCCCCGATGGAACCCAGATCGCCTTCTCAGCCGGCATCTCACCCTTCACGCCAAGCGCCGTCTATATTGCCGAGGCAGATGGGTCCGGGATCACGCGGATCAGCGACCCGTTGGTCTCAGACATTGGTCAGATCGAATACGTCTCAAACTAAGATTCAATCCATAGAAACTGCCATGAAAGGCCAACCCGATGCACACTCTTTATCGTCGATCCCTACAATCCATCGCCGTCGTTGTATTTGCCGGGCTCACTGCTTGCGCGAGCGGACCACAATACCGCACCAACACGTCCTATGTCGCGCCGCCGACCACACAGGGCGCAACTTGTGTTGCGAGCTGCCAGACCAGCGAGCAAGTCTGCCGCGCCCGCCAGGAAGACACCGCCCGTGCTGAATATCCGGCCTGCCTGCAACGCGCCAAAGACGATTACAAAATCTGCATGCAGGGCATGTCGACGATTAACTGTTCGCTCTACAGAGACCTCAGTCAGCAGCAGTGCGCGAGGGACATGGAGCCCAGCTACAAGACCTGTGTCTCGTCCTACAATTCCTGCTATCAAACTTGTGGCGGCGAAGTGAAAACAGAATCTGTCTGCGTCAAGAATTGCGACTAGAGCGCAGCGATCATTGATGCATGATCTAAGGTCTCCGGTATGTCTAGCTTGTCGAGCGGCGTGAACATCTAACCGCGCAAGTCGAGAACACTCTACCATATATTGGAGACCAGCTCGCTTTGATAAACAACTTCCAAGTTCTGCAGGGACCTCCTGGAACGGCAGGGCTTGATGGTCCGGACAAAGACTCATTCACTCATTGCAGTCACCGCGAGCTGCTATAAGTCGAGGGCATGACATCACTCGCAAAAATGCCATTCAACACCGAAGCCTTACCCGTTTGGCTTCAATCAGTCGCGCCGCAAATGTGGTTCGTCTTCATCGCCGTCAGTCTTGGCTTGGCGTCGTATCTGTTGGCCTATATTTCAAAACGCTTGGTCAGGATGATTGGGCGGCGGCGCTATTCGCATGAAGAGAAGTTCGTAGGATCGAGTTGGGATCTCGCTGCGCCGTTGGTGCAGCTTCTGGTCTTTCTGATGGCAGTCACAGCGGGCGCCGAAGCCGTCGGATTCGACTTTGCTGACCAATTGGTGGGTTATTGGCCAAAGGCGCTAGCCGGGTTGGTGATTGTCGGCGCTGCCGTCTTACTGGCGACGTGGATCAATAACTCGTTGCGATCACTTGCGCAGCGCGCGCACGGCAAAAACCGAGTCGACGACACACTGATCGGGTTTGCCGCGTCCATGATCCGATACGCCATCCTTGGTGTGGCGATCATCATGGCGATGATCCAGTTTGGATTTGCACCGGGCTCACTGATCGCAATTGTCGGTGCTGTCGGCCTCGCCATCGCGCTCGCGCTTCAGGATACACTGAAAGCGGTCGCCGCTGGTTTTATGATTGCTGCTTTCCGCCCCTTCCGAATTGGCGACTGGGTTCAGATCGCTGATGAAGAAGGTGAAATCGCCCAGATCACGCCGTTCAACACCACGATCAAACAAGTCGATAACAAAGTCGTATTATATTCGAATGATCAGGTCTGGGGCAGTCCTATCGTCAACTTCACACGGCATCTCAGACGGCGGCTCGACCTGTATTATGGCGTCCACTACGACACCGATCTCGATCAGGCCATTGACGTTCTGAAAGCGATCGCAAACCACCACCCGAGTGTGACCATGAAAGACGAGACCTGGGTTGGTGTCCACGAATTGGGAGACTGGGCGATCACGCTACGCCTACGCGCCTGGGTTCCAACCAAAGAGTTTGTGCAAGTGCGCGCTGACATCACCAAGAGCGTGAAACAGGAATTCGATAAAGTCGGCATCGAGATCCCATATCCGCATCAAGTTGAATATGTTC
>Ga0316204_10006919_pt1 | contig 17014 bp, 16 predicted proteins | sample 6monrhotite_MG_2_FD_205661 | JGI IMG/M metagenome (GOLD analysis project Ga0316204, IMG submission 205661) | Microbial mat bacterial communities from mineral coupon in-situ incubated in ocean water Damariscotta River, Maine, United States -... | ecosystem: Environmental > Aquatic > Marine >... | reverse complement strand
CGCATCAACCTTTGCCGCGACGGATTGCCCCCCTTGCGAAGTATTACATAACCAATCTCCTTCTGCTGGTAAACGACACGAAGCTCCAATTACTTCTCCATCGATCACCACAATTCGCTTATCTCCGGCGTCCACATTTTTCAAGAATTGCATCGCCAAGTAAGCTTGTGGATCCTGATCATAATAATCCCAAAACGCTTCCAGGCTCATTTCCGTTTTTCCTACCCAAGCTTTATCTTTTTGCAAGCGGATCAAGCCTTTCCCTCCATAGCTTTTAAAGGGTTTCAGTACCAAAGGAAAGCGTTCTAAAAAAGTCTCGATCGCGAGTCGATCCTCCACAATTTCCATCGGCGGGCAAAACGACTGTAAGTCCATTAAAAAAGCCTTACTACTCGCTTTTAGTATCCCTTTGGGTTCATTAATCAAAATCTGTCCAGCTGTATTTTGCCCTAAGAAGGTCCAAAACTGATTGGATACGGGAGCGGGGAGTCGCAAAATAATGGCTGCAAAGTCTTTTAAATTGACCTGCTTCAAGGATGTTGTAAATGCAATCCCATTGGGGTCAAATCCAAAATCCGCCTTGACTATGGTTCCCCATAATTGGGTGCTCGAAAAGTCTTCAAAAAAGGGTTTGTTTTGGGAGACCCCACGGCTAACCACAAATAATGAAGAACAGTCAGGATGCGCATTTACGGATTTCAACAATTCATAAATTGAATTCTGAGCAGTATGCGTCTGATGATCCGTCAATACTAAAATGTTAACTGGGTCCATTAGATCATGATTTCATTAAGCAAAGCAGGATCTTCATTCAAACTTTTGAATAGCCGTAAACGGAATTTCCCTTGCTTACTAATCAAATTAGTAGCCATTTTATCGATCGCTACCATAGACAATACGGTTTGGATATAGGCTTCAATCATGTCATCCAGTCCAATCCCTAATCGATTAAAGTCTCTCCGATCCATTAGCATTAAACGGTTGGTGTCAGAATCCCAGGTTCCATCAGGATTTTTAATCGATAAATTTGTCCCTAAAATACTCCAGGAATCCTGCCCATGTTCGAGATGATCGGGCAGAGGTTTAGCGGCTCTCCGTGCATAAACACATAATGGGCGAATCCCCCCAACACCCCCGGAAACCATCATCCGAATATCCGCCACATAAGTACGCCCTTTGGCGTTGGGGATGGTACCTACATGATAAAGGCGCCCGGCCTTAGTCGCAGAACTCCAATTGTAGTTCCCAATCAAACTTTGGACGATAAATTGATCATAATCAAACTCCAATTCCATAAAGGCCTCTAATTCTTCTGGAGTAACAATCGTATAAACACCTTGCCCAGCATTACTATAAGGAACTTTTACTACTGCCTGCCCACCCATTTTTTGAACCCAAAGTGGAATTTCATTTTTCCGAACATCCCATATGGTCTCTGGGGTATTGATCTTGAGGCCATCATTCTCTAGCGTTGAATTATAAAGGTCATAAGCCTTCGCAGCGATCATTTTATTACGCCCGCCCGCCAAGCATGCAATCACAGGATTTAGAATTCGAGTTTTAGTGTGGAGTGGAATTCGATTCCAGGGCTTTTGAGTAACGTAACGAAAAGCAGCCCTTACTGGCAACCATTCTCCGGCCTCGGTGCGAATTTTCATCACCCCTTCTTCAAACTGTACAGGAGGATCTGGATCATCTTTGAAAAAAGGCACTAAATGGACAGGCTCCTTCATTACGTCCGCAATAACTGCGGCATACCCGGAAGCTTCCATGTGGTTTTTATCAAAAATAACTGCCAATCCGCCTTTAACTTGAGTACGCATTTTTTTGAGCAGCGGCTGAAAGGTGCGCTCAATTAGCAGTCGATAAGAACCTTGTTCCAGGTTTTCGTCTACCAGAGGCATTGACTTTTGGCCGCTGGGGCAAGAGTTATTTTCAATCACAACCATTTGCCGCTTTCCCCCTGCAGAAGTTACATTGAGTAAATCAGCCCCGCCCCAATGAAAAAAACGCGTTTGATAAGAAAGAATCTCATTCAATGCCTCAGGCTTCACCATCGGATGCAGGTGGCAGTAACGGGTGACGATCCGGTCTTTTTCTAAATTTAAAAAGAAATGGATCATGGGATGGATCGTAGCATTGAGTGCTTTGGGGTACCAATGGTCGTGTCCTTCAAACTCGTCCGGCTGGACAAGTACCGAAACCAACTTTTGTTGTTTCAACATGGTATTTAGTAGTTAGGTTTTAAAGGGTTAATTTGTATCTAAATTTGTTAACAGTCAAGCAATTTTCTTTAGGTATTTTTTTTATTAAAAAAGGAGTCCCAGCTTAGACTAAAATGAAAAAGCAAAGTCACCTTTTTTTTATTTAAAAAGGAGCATTAGAAATAAATATTTTTCGAAGGATTCTTTTTTCTTATTGATAAAAACCTTACTTTTGCCCTCCGATAAAAAAAGGACTTTCAAATTATTATAGAAAAATACAAGCATGGCACAACATAAGTCAGCAAAGAAAAGAATTCGCCAGGACGCTAAGAAGCGTTTACAAAATCGTTACTATAAAAAAGCAGCGAGAACGGCGATCAAAAAATTGAGAGACATGGAAAACCACGAGGAAGCTACAACGTTTCTACCTAAGGTGGTTAGCATGATCGATAAACTGGCTAAGAACAACACCTGGCACAAGAACAAAGCTAGTAACCTAAAGAGCAAGCTGACCAAATTCGTCAGTCAACTAGCGAAGAGCGCTTAAGGTGATCTTACAGGTTTTTTATAAGGGTAAAATAGTTTAAGCACTATTTTACCCTTTTGTACATTATGCTTCAGGGTATTGTGATGAAAACCCTACCTTGTAAGGATCAAAGTAAATGCTATGCGACGACTCCTATTTGTGTTGTTTCTCTTGCTAGGATGGAGTTCTAAGGCTCAGTGCCAACTTAGCCCCAAAACGCCCAATGTTATTTTGATCATGGCAGATGATATGGGATATGAATGCCTCGAAAATTATGGCAGTACGGAATATCAGACTCCCGAGCTTAAAGATCTAGCCCGCACTGGAATCCAATTTAACAATTGCCAATCTCAACCACTTTGCACCCCCTCCCGAGTCAAAATCATGACCGGACTATACAATTATCGCAATTATGACTTCTTCGGTAATTTACAAGAAGGTTCACACACGATCGGCAACCTGATGCAGGATGCTGGTTATCAAACTTGTATTGCCGGGAAATGGCAACTAAATGGTCTGGCTTTTGATACCCTATCCAACCAGTGGGAAGATCAATCCCGCCCGAATCGTTTTGGTTTTGACCAATACTGTCTCTGGCAACTTACCCAGACGGTAGCTAAAGGAGAACGTTTTTCAAACCCTCTAATTGAACAAGATGGCGTATTGTTACCCAGAGATTCCGAAGCCTACGGCCCAGACATTTTTGCCAACTACATTTTAGATTTTATCGAAAAAAATCAAGAACAGCCCTTTTTTGTGTATTACCCTATGGTGCTGGTTCATGACCCTTTTGTACCAACACCGGAAAGCTCAAGTTGGGAGAACCCTGATTTGCGTTACCAATCTGACACCAGCTACTTTAAGGACATGGTTTCCTATACAGATCGAATTGTCGGTAAAATCCGAGATCAACTCGAAAGACTCGATCTACTCGATAACACCATCCTTATTTTTACAGGCGACAATGGCACACATCGTAGTATCCGGTCAGAGACTACCCAGGGTACGATTACCGGAGGAAAAGGAAAAACTACGGATTCAGGAGTACACGTGCCATTGATCATTTCCTGGCCAGCCAAAATATCCGAGGCTCAAGTCTATAATGGCCTAATTGACTTTAGTGATTTTTTTCCAACACTAGCTGATTTAACTCAACAAAAGGTAAAATCGGACGGTCTAAGTTTTTGGCCTCTTCTAAGTGGCAAAAAATTCAAGGCTCGTAAAACGGCAGTGGTCCATTACGACCCGCAGTGGAACCAAAATGTAAACCGTTTCCGAAATCGTTTTATTAGAAATTTACAATATAAGTTATACCTTGACGGGCGATTTTTTGATCTAAACCGTGACATTGAAGAGCAATTTCCACTTCCTCCAGAACAACTAAAAGGAAGATCTAAACGAGTCTATAAAAAATTACAAAAGGAATTGAAGCAGCATCCATTTTGGAAAAACGCCCCTCAAGTCAGCAAATCTAACCATTCATGAAACAATATCTACTAATCGTTTTATGCCTTGTCTGCTTACCCCTTTCCCAAATGCATGGGCAGGCACAGAAGAATTGGAAAAAAGGTTATTTCCCAAGCGGCATCAAGAAATTACAACTAGGGATGCCTTTTACTAAACTAGTCAAAAAGCACCCCGCGGCTAAAGCCCAATCCGATGGCTATAGCTTTCGTACCGTACTAGTCGAAGAGTTAAATCTCGGCAACCTTGCCCGCATCATTTACTATGTAGATAATGACGGAAACAGACCTGTTTATGAAACTATTTTTGAATACCAACCCAACATTGATGTAAAAACGATCGCTACCGAGCTCTATGGCCCTCCTAATAAAGAAGGAGAATGGTGGTTCGCACACCGAAAAGGCCCGCCGGTAAACATTTGGGTTTATCAACAAAAATTAGTCATTGCTGCCCATTTTCCTAATACCGAATGGACGGACGAATAATTAAAGGCCTAGAAATCCATCTAGTAGGTCTTTTCTCTGTAAACTGAATTCACTATATTTGCCTAACGAACATTCATTCGTATCATTAATCTAGGTAAATGAGCAGATTTCATTCTTTACAGATCGCCGAAGTACGGCACGAAACTCCAGACTGTGTTTCAGTAGCGTTCCAGGTTCCTAAGGACCAAATGGATCATTATCAATTCACCCAGGGGCAATATCTAACCCTAAAAACTGAAATCGACGGAGAAGAAGTCCGACGTTCTTATTCCATTTGTGCCAGTCCTTTTGACCAAGAGTTAAGGGTAGCTATCAAAAAAGTACCCGGAGGTAAGTTTTCTACCTTTGCGAACGAAAAACTTCAGGCAGGAGATAGCCTGGAAGTAATGCCCCCAATGGGCAATTTTTTCACCAAACTGGATTCGGCTCATCAAAAGCACTATTTAGGCTTTGCCGCCGGTAGTGGGATTACCCCTATTCTTTCCATTGTAAAGACGGTTCTAAAAACGGAACCCCAAAGTCATTTCACCTTGTTTTATGGTAATCGGACGGTGGAGTCTATTATATTCCGAGAAGCACTAGAAGCTTTAAAGAATGAATACCTGGATCGCCTTACCATCCACTATCTATTGTCTCGTGAACATCCTGGTTCTGATTTATTCTATGGCCGGATTGATGCCCAGAAATGCGGCGTATTCTTTGACCGATTAATAGACACATCGACTGTAGATGAAGTCTTTCTATGTGGCCCCGAAACCATGATTGAAGCGGTTAAAAGCAGTTTGACACTTCAGGGCGTCCCTAAAAAGAATATTCACTTTGAATTATTTTTTAGCGCAAGCGCTGAAAAAGCCAAACAGCAAAGAATTGACATTATCCAGGAGGATGACAGCCCCGAATCGGCCACCGAAGTCACGATTCTGATCGATGGTAATCGACAAGAGTTCCAAATGCCTAATTCTCGTAAAAGTATCCTAGACGGAGCTATTGAAGCTGGAGCTGATCTTCCATATTCCTGTAAAGGAGGTGTTTGCAGTACTTGTCGAGCACGTTTGATGGAAGGAGAAGTGGACATGCCGATTAATTATGCACTCGAAGAAGACGAACTTGCTGCTGGTTATATTTTAACCTGCCAAGCGCATCCCAAAAGCGATAAAATTTATGTAGATTTTGATGCTTAAATAATTTACAAGTAATTTACATCCTCTTAGAGGAAATAAACCCTATTCAAATAGCTTTTTAAAACCAAAAAAGACACCCCTTATCAAATTACAATAAGCAACAACAAACACGATTGACTCCCTTAAAGTCAAGAAAATCGGATTAGAAATGACAAGCACTGTCGCAAAATCAAAGAAAAAAATTATAATGGAAGCTGCTGCCCGTTTATTTCGGGACAAAGGCTACTCTGCTAGCTCCATGCGGGATCTTGCCAAAGCGGTAAACTTGAAAGCCAGCAGTTTATATAATCATATTCAATCCAAAGAAGCCCTCTTACAAGAAATTTGCTTCAATAATGCCCATCGCTTTTTACAGGGCATGAATGAGGTAGAAAAGATGGAGGCTTCTCATTTGGAGAAAATCAAAGCGCTCATTAGGTTACATATCGAAATTGCAGCTACTGACATCACCTCTATCACTGCTTTTAACGACGAATGGCGCCATTTAAAAGATCCACATCTCACCCGGTTTTTGCGCTTACGCAAAAGTTACGAACAACGCTTTTTAGTCTTGATCAAAATAGGAATAGAGAAAGGGGAAATCAAAGATATGGACCCACAGCTTATCCTATTTACCCTATTCTCTTCCGTTCGTTGGTTATACGATTGGCATCGAAAAGACCGAGAAACTGAACTTTCAAGCCTTGAAAAGCAAATTACAGAACTTTTACTAGGTGGAATAAAAGCTTAAAATGAACGTTTAAAGCAGATTAGAATATTATCCTTTTCCTTACGAACAAATGTTCGTTTTTTATGTTAAAAAGTCATATATTTGCCCTGTGTAAAATCAGTAAACATGCAAGAACAACAGCTCTATAAGCAGTTCCAATCGCGGATTGATCAAGAGGAGAAGATCGAGCCTAAAGACTGGATGCCTGATGCCTATCGCAAAACACTCATTCGACAAATCTCTCAGCATGCGCATTCCGAGATCATTGGAATGCTCCCGGAAGCTAACTGGATTAGCAGAGCACCTTCTTTACGAAGAAAGGTGGCCCTTATAGCAAAAGTTCAGGATGAAGCGGGTCACGGTTTGTATTTATATAGTGCCGCTGAAACGCTGGGGATTGACCGATCAGAAATGTTGGAAGACCTCTTTAGCGGAAAAGCAAAGTACAGTAGTATTTTTAACTATCCTAGCCTATCCTGGGCAGATATGGGTGCCATTGGTTGGTTAGTAGACGGCGCCGCTATTATGAACCAGGTGCCACTTTGCCGTTGTTCTTATGGGCCTTATTCCAGAGCGATGATCCGTGTTTGTAAGGAAGAAAGTTTCCACCAACGTCAAGGTTATGAAATCATGCTAACGCTTTGTCAAGGTACTCCCGAGCAAAAAGCCATGGCACAGGATGCGCTTAATCGCTGGTGGTGGCCTTCTCTAATGATGTTTGGCCCTAACGATAAGGACTCTAAGCATACTGCTCAATCTATGAAATGGAAGATCAAGCGTTTCACTAACGATGAACTTCGTCAGCGTTTCATTGATGCGACCGTTCCTCAGGCTGAGATACTGGGAATAAGTATCCCTGACCCTGATCTTAAATTCAACGAGGCTACCGGTCATTACGAACACGGTGAAATCGATTGGCAGGAATTTTGGGATGTCGTTAAAGGAAATGGACCTTGTAATCGTCAACGCTTAGCTGCCAAAAGCAAAGCCCATGAAGATGGCGACTGGGTTCGGGAAGCAGCGGCAGCTTATGCTGAAAAAAGACAAGCTCGTAAAAATGCACAACTAACTCAAGTAGCCTAAGATATGAAAGCAAATTGGCCCCTCTGGGAAGTTTTTATCCGAAGTAAAAATGGCCTTAGTCACAAGCATGCTGGAAGCCTACACGCTGCCGATGCTGAAATGGCCATTGAAAATGCCCGTGATGTTTATACCCGTCGAAATGAGGGGATCAGCATATGGGTGGTGGAATCCAAACACATCACTGCCTCCAGCCCTAACCAAAGCGAATCGTTATTCGATCCGGCAAATGACAAGGTTTACCGCCACCCTACTTTTTATAACCTGCCCGACGAGGTCAAGAATATGTAATTATGCAAAACCCACATCTGCAATACGTATATAGGCTTGCTGATAATGCCCTAATTCTGGGGCAACGGCTTTCAGAATGGTGTGGTCATGGCCCAGTCCTGGAACAGGATATTGCCATTACCAATATTGCCCTGGACCAAGTAGGACAAGCCCGTACCTTATTTCTTTATGCGGCTGAATTAGAAGGAAAAGGACGCAGTGAAGATGACCTCGCCTACTTACGAGATGCTCATCAATATTTCAACCTACTCTTGGTAGAACAACCTAATCAAGACTGGGCACATACGATGATCCGGCAATTACTATTTGATGCCTTCAATTTCTATTTTTATCAAAGCTTACTCAAGAGTAAGGACGCTAATTTAGCAGCCATTGCCGAAAAGGCCATTAAGGAAATCACTTACCACTTACGGTTTAGCTCAGAATGGGTCATCCGACTAGGAGATGGAACTGCCCTCAGCCATGATAAGATGCAAGAAGCTTTAAATAACCTATGGCCTTTTTCGGGTGAACTATGTAATCCAGATAAACTAGATCTAGCCATGCTAGAACAAGGGATTGGGGTTGACCTTTTGGCGATCAAGCCACTTTTTGAAGCTAAGGTCCAAGCGATCTTAAAAGAAGCAACCTTACAAATTCCAGAGAATGACTGGATGCAAAAAGGAGGAAAGCAGGGTATTCACACCGAACATTTAGGGTTTTTATTGGCCGAAATGCAGTTTCTGCAAAGGGCTCACCCCGGAGCTACTTGGTAAAACACGGATTTCACAAAGGTCCTTTTGCTACTTAGAAGCGATTTGCTTGCTAATAAGCCTTTATTGCCTTGAAGGTGTCGAACCATTTGTGAAGCGCGCCGAAGACATAATCCATAAGAATTGACCCGGTAGATTTGAATTCCCAATCTGAAGTAATTAACTTGCTTTGGCAAAATCCGTTCAAAGCAGTCCATCATATGAAGAAAATCATCGAACAGTATCGGGATGTCGTGATACAAATTGCTACACCGCATAGTACTGGTACTGGTTTCTACCTCCGAGGAGATGCTTTGATTGTGACCAACGAGCACGTGGTTCGCGACAATCGCTCCGTAATTGTTTTTGGTAATAAACTTCAAAAGCAATTGGCAGAGGTCATTTATGTTGATCCTAAATACGATCTTGCTTTTATTCGCCTCTCTCACGAGATCGAGGTGCCATTCGTTGCTTTACGCTCAGACCCTGAACCAATAGAAGGAGAACCCATCATTGCGATCGGGCATCCTTTTGATCTCAACTACACCACAACCAAAGGGATTATTTCCAATACCCAACATTTACTAGAAGATGTTCCCTATTTGCAACATGACGCAGCCCTTAACCCTGGGAATAGTGGAGGACCATTAATTGATGCCGACGGTAAAATTATCGGGATTAACACCTTTGTGGTGAAAGATGGTAATAATATTGGATTTAGTCTCCCTGCACGTTTATTAGCCAACACCATTACTGCCTTTAAAAACAAAAGCAATACCATTGGGATGCGTTGCCATTCCTGTTCGAATATTGTAATGCATAGTGAACTGGATGCGGGTTATTGTCCGCATTGTGGCACGAAGCTACTCATGCCAAATCAAGTAGCAGAATACGAACCAATTGGAATTTCTAAGACCGTAGAAGACATGTTGACCCAAAGAGGTTATACGATTGCTACCTCCCGTCGAGGGCCTAATGCCTGGGTTATCCAGAAAGGGTCTGCTAAGATCAACATTGCCTATTATGAAAAAATGGGCCTTATCACTGGAGATGCTTATTTGTGTATGCTCCCTAAGGAAAACATTAAAGCAATTTATGAATACTTACTCCGGCAGAATAATGAAATTGAGGGCCTCACATTTAGTATTCAAGGGCAGGATATCATTTTAAGCCTGCTGATTTATGACCGCTATTTAAACGTCGAAACGGGTTCTAAACTATTAGAACACCTTTTTGAAATGGCTGATGCTTATGATAATATTCTAGTTGAGGAATATGGTGCTCGCTGGAAGTATAGTGAATCTGAAGCCATTGAATAAGGCAATCCTTATTTTTTGTATCATAACTTTAAAGTTCCTGACAATAAGTAAGAAACTATCCTCGTTTTTGTCTTGCGCAAGCTGTTAAAATATATTTAGGAAAAATAAATTTCTTTACCTTAGCTAAAAGGGGTAACAGACATTACTGATTTCCTTAATATTACGTAATATTGCAGCGAATGCAAAAGCCGATATAAAACAATCATTATAAACCAAAAGCAAACCCTGCTTTTATGAAGCAAATAAAACTCCTTATTGTCGCCAGCTTATTGACTTTCAGTGCGGCGATACTTGGTGCGCAGGACATCCATTTTTCCCAATTTTATATGTCACCTCTCAATCTGAACCCAGCCATGACTGGGGTGATGAATTGTAACATAAGACTGGTAGCCAATTATCGGAACCAATGGGCTAGTGTACTTCGCTCCAATTCTTTTCGAACTTATTCTGTATCCTATGACCAACGTATCCCAGTAGGTCGCTATGATTATTTGGGAATAGGTGGAACCTTCTGGGGGGATCGAGCTGGTGAAGCAGACTTCGCAACCCTTACCGGAAAGTTATCGTTTTCTTATAGTAAACGAATGGGAGGTTACCGGGAGCGCGCCCAATACCTCGTTGTAGGCGCCGAAGCAGGTGCCGCGCAGAGGAGTATCGACTTTTTAAACCTCAAATGGGGTACTCAACATGATAACCGCGGAGGGTTTGATCCAACACTCCCCTCTCAAGAAAATAAATTTGACCGGGATAATTTCCTTTTTGCGGATTTAGCAGCTGGTCTATTATGGTTTATGGTTTTTGATGAAGGAACCAACTTTTACGTAGGAGGAGCCTTCCATCACCTAAACCGATCCAACCAATCTTTCGTTAGCCCGGATAATCCTTTGGTCACCGATGGTACGGTAGAAGAAGATTTAATCTACAGTCGGTATACCATGCACATGGGAGGAGAACTAAGGCTTAATCCTAAAGTTGGATTACTCCCCGGAATAATCTATATGAACCAAGGCCCTTCTTATCAATTGAATGCGGGTGCCAGTTTGAAATTCTTTTTAGGAAATGCTCAAGACCAACAATCATTTCAGATTGGATTATGGACGCGGATTGCCAGCGAACTAGATCAAGGATTCCTTACGGATGCGGCAATTATTTCGACCCGTTTTGACTTCAACAACCTGAGCCTTGGCTTCAGTTATGATATTAATCTTTCTCCTTTGCAAGCGGCAAGTAACTCTCAGGGATCTTTCGAATTCGGAATGATCTATAAGATTTGCGGAATGCAGCGGAAGAATGTTTACTGTCCTGATTTTTAATATAATTGTAGTAAATCTAAGCTTGGACCTAATCTTATGAATCCAAGCTTAGATTTACCAATCCAAAATAGCTTTTTTGAAAGCTTATTTTTTTATACCTCAATGTGGCCTTTCCCTTCCACTATCCAAAACAAATCCCCCGAACAATCACTATCGTAACCGAAACAGAGATTATACGTATATAATAAATATTAAACTAAAAGACCGTCGTAAAAATGACTCGACAAATAAAATCGACGGCTAACCAAAACTTAAAAAGAAAATGTTTGGGAACAACAAGAAAGAAACTACAAAATCTAAAAACGGCTCATTAAATTCCTCTGGCGCCTCTTATGGCCTCAATAGCCTGGTTAAGGGAACCGTAGTAGAAGGGACCGTCAACTCAGAGAGCGATATCCGTATTGACGGTAGTATTAAGGGCAAATTATTTTGCCAAGCTAAAGTAATCATCGGCCCTTCCGGATCTGTGGAAGGAGAGATTCGCTGCCAAAATGCAGTAATCGAAGGGCAGTTTTCAGGTGAAATTATAGTCAAAGAGCTTTTGATCGTTAAAGAACAAGCCAGTATTCACGGTGACGTTACCACCAATAAACTAATCGTTAATGCAGGAGCAATTTACAATGTAAACTCTCACATGGGAGAAAATAGAACAGCTAGTACTAAGGTTAAAGCTAATTCTAATACTCCACAGACATCGAGTAATGTCAAAGAAACCGCCTCTTCCGTCCGATAAGGACCGAAAACCACGATTTGATTCCCAGCAGGCAAAAGCGATAGCCAAATATTCTGGCTTAGCCGTCCAGATGGGAATCATTATCGTGTTAGGCGTTTTACTCGGCCAAAAACTGGATAGCTGGCTACACACCTCCAAACCTATCTTCGCAATGGTCTGCTCACTACTCTCCGTATTCCTAGCCATTTATTACTCCCTCAAAGATTTTATTACTCCAAAGGATAAGGAAACATAAGTTACCCCACACTTATGACTTAAGTCATGTTTTATTTTCCCGCGTTCTGTAATTTGCATGCTGGTAATTCGATAGGGATCACAAAGGCTGTTTATCTTTGTCCCTCTACGAAAACCACTTGTATACAATGAATTTCAAATCGTTTTTACAACAGCTACTTATCCTTACCGCTGCCAGTACAGTGGCGGCTTACTTTGTCCATCAAATCCCTATTCTACAGGATCATAAATGGCTATCGTGGGGAAGTATTATTTATTTTGTATTGCTTAGCTTGATGATGTTTTTTGTTGGCCGAAAGGCTGCTCTAAGTGATAACAAAAATGACTTTACGAATGCTTTTTTATTATTCTTGATGGTAAAGCTTTTTAGCTGCGCTATTCTGGTCATTATTTATCTAAAAACAATGGAGCCACAAACTAAACTCTTTGTGCTTCCTTTCTTTGGGCTCTATATTGTATACACCTCTTTTGAAGTCTATTTTTTATCAAAACTCGGCAGAATGAAACCTGCTTAAATAAACCGCAAAGCTATGTCAAATTTTAGCTACAAGGCTACCGTTAATGAAACCCTTGAATTAGATGAGGTAAACGCAAAAGACTTAGATTTTGTGCGTACAGGGGACAATAGCTATCATGTAATCTATCAGAATCAGTCTTTTAATGCAATGATTCTAGAAACGGATCATCAAAACAAAACTTTCCGAATAGAGGTTAATGGGAGTATTTACAATATTAGCCTGGCTGACCATTATGACCAACTCGTCAATAAACTAGGGTTTAAAGTAAATACCGATGAAACGCTGAATGATATCAAAGCTCCAATGCCCGGGCTTGTCCTAGAAATAGATGTAAAAGTCGGCCAGTCTGTGGTAAAAGGAGATGCTTTATTGATTTTGGAGGCTATGAAAATGGAAAATGTCATTAAAGCCCCCGGCGATGCTGTGATTAAAAAAATTGTGGCCAAACAAGGTGAAGCAGTAGAAAAAAACCAAATCTTGATTGAACTAGAATAAAATTAAATAAGGAGGCATTCCGAATTTCGGGTCGCCCTAAAATTCGGAATGCCTCTAATTAAAACGCTTATTCTCCTGACACTTGCTTAAAGGTTGTCAAACCACATTCTAAGAAGCTGGCATATTTATCTACATCAGGCGTATAGGCCGTAGGATTATTCAGTAATTCAAAATCAGGTGACAGCAAAACATAATAAGGCTGCGCTACCGCATTAAAATAAGTTTCCTGGAAATAAGACCACTTACTTCCATAGGTCCGCAGGACTTTCGTCCCCTGGAACGTTTCAACTCTTAATTGTTGCTCTTCTGGCAACTCTTTTTTATCATCTACATACAAGGAGATCAATACATAATCGTCTTTGAGGTAGGGATAAATTTCAGGTTCAGGCCATACATGCTCTTCCATTTTCCGGCAATTCACGCAGGCATAACCCGTGAAATCTAGCAGAACGGGCTTATTTACCTGTTTAGCATATTCCAGGCCGTCCTTTAAGTCTTTAAAGCAGGTTAATTGCTGAGGGCAGTCACAGGGTTTAAAGAAGCTATAACAAACCGGAGGGGCTAAACCACTCAGTAATTTTAATGGCCGATAACTATTCATTTGCGGGTTCACCCGAAAACCTAAGGCCAAATAAATCATAAAGGCCAGAGAAAGTCCACCCAATATTCCCCTCCAAACAGGAAGGCGTTTCATCGGACTGTCATGGCGAAACCGGATGACTCCAAAAAGATATAAACCAAGGCCGAGGAAAATCAAAATCCAAAGCCCGAGGAATAATTCCACTTTCAAAAAGCCCCAATGTTTAACCATATCGGCATTGGATAGGAATTTCAATGCCAATGCTAATTCCAGAAATCCTAGGGTCACCTTTACGGTATTAAGCCAACCACCCGATTTGGGCAAGGAACTCATAAACCCAGGAAATGCTGCAAAAACAGCAAAGGGTAAAGCTAAACCTAAACCAAAGCCTCCCATCCCGGCAGTTAATTGCCAGGCTCCTCCATCAGAACTCATCGCACCGACTAATAAACTTCCCAAAATTGGGCCTGTACAAGAAAAAGAAACCAGCGCTAAGGTTAAGGCCATAAAGAAGATCCCTACAAAACCTCCAACCCCTTCCGCATTAGCGGATTTATTGGTCCAGCTAGCCGGTAAGGTGAGCTCATAATATCCAAAGAAGGAAAAAGCGAAAGCCAGAAAGACCACAAAGAAGCCAAGGTTTAACCAAACATTCGTTGAAATCTGATTCAAAATATCCGGACTAACCGAATCTAGTAAATGGAAAGGAACACTTAGTAATAAGTATACCAAGACAATACTCCCTCCATAAAGCGCCGCATTAGAAATCCCTTTAGCCTGTGTATCACTACTTTTTGTAAAAAAGCTAACCGTCAAGGGAATCATTGGGAAGACACAAGGGGTCAATAAAGCAATTAAGCCTCCTAAGAAACCCAGCGATAATATCTTCCACAAACTGGTTTTTGTTACCTGCGGTGCCTCGGTAAGACAATCCCCTAAAGGAGCATCCAAATTAGGTTTTTGTAGCGTTCCGTATAGGGTCCCGATGGCATCATCAACCTCAACAATAGCCGTCTGCGGGGCACCAAACTCTTCGGTTTGTAACTCCGTTTGCCCCGTACTTAAATTAACCCGAAAAAAGCGCAAATCCGAAGGATAACAAAGTTCGTCATTACAGGTCATAAACTCCAGTGTCCCGGTTATCGGAATACTGGCATCACTGGTAGTAATGCGTTGGGTAAATACCGCAGGGCCTTCTACTATTTGTTTGACATCGATACCAAAGAGCGGATCGAAGCCTTCTTTAATTTTCTCCCCTGCTTCGTCAACTAAACCTTCCTTCTGGTAATGGGCGGCTTCATCAAAAATGAAAGTAGTCGGCGTTGGGCCATCTTCCTCAATGAATTGGGAATATATTTTCCAGGGTTTTTCAAACTCTGCGATTAGTTTAAGCAAGTAATTGGTCTCATCTATTTGCTCTACAGCTGCTCTCCATGTTACGGGTGAGCCTGGAGACTCCTGATTAAGATCAGGAATGGTGATCAAATCTCCTGCAAAATCTCCTATGGGAACTATTCCTGCGGATGCTATATCGAATTCGAAAGGCACATCATTAGGAGGAAGGCACATTTCATCATTACAGGTCATATAAGTGATGTACCCTTTAATCTTTTGTGCAGAGTCATTAATAATAATCTTCTGGCGAAAAACAGCCTCTGCACCAAAGATTTTAATCACCTGCATTTCAAACACCTTATCATAGGCCTCTTTTATAGTGCCCTCTTCTTCTATCCTTCCCTCAGTAGTAAAGTGCGTCCCTTCTTCGAAGGTAAAAGCCGTAGCAATGGGACCGTCATTACTTTCCAGGTATTGGCTATAAATATTCCAGCCAGCATCGATACTCGCTTTAAAGATCAGTTCGTACTCGGTATCGTTTATTTGTTTCCACTCTGTTTTCCAAGTAACAGGGTTTTCAAATTGTGCCACCAAGGAAAAGCTAAACCATAGGGCTGCGAATGTTAAAAGTAGTATTCGTCTCATATTTCCTGCTTCAAAGAATGCATACAAATAATAGTTCCACTAAACCTAAAAGTATTAATTAAGATTGACCTCAAACTCAAAATCACGGGGGGGCAAACAAACCTCATCGTTGCAACTCATAAAAGTTACATAAGCACTCAATTTATCTAAACCTTCTGGTAGCTTGATTTTCTGAGTCAGAACAATGGTCTCTTTATATTTAGCAATATCCATTCCAAAGACTTTATCATAGCCTTCCACTTTAGTACCACTTTCCGCTGTTTCGCCTACTAATTGCAAGGTCTCAGCTTCATTAAAAACCAATTCGGTAGCAATCGGGCCATCCGTACTTCCCAGGTTTTGAGAGTACACATACCAACCGTCTTGTATCTTTCCTTCCAGTATTAAGGTGATGTCTCCGGATACTTCAGATTGTACGGTGATCGTCCAATCGACGACTTCAGGTTGAGCCAATAAATTGAAAGGCATAGCGTAAAGTAAAAAGAATACGACCAGGTAACGCATATTGATATTTTTAATAAACTTTAAATCCTTTAGGCACTCTACTTAAGGAACACCGCTTCCGTAGATTTAGTGCATAAAAGTAACACCTCCCAAAAGGATTGAGATGTGATAGCGGACACTATAATAAAAGATTAACACTTAATTAGCAAGTTCATAACAAGTCCAAGGCGAAATAACCTGTGGAGCTATTCAATGGATCAGATATTTCCTTTTTTAGCAGCTCTTCTTAGTTTCTTATTTGCCACAATCGCAATCTCTACCCGCCGGTTTTTTTGCCGACCACTAGCGGTATTATTACTGGCAATAGGTTCACTCTCTCCGAGCCCCATCGTGATCAAGCGGGTATTACTTACGCCTTGACCGACCAAATAGCCATAAACGGCCCGAGAGCGATCATTGGAAAGGTTCAGATTATGATCAACACCCCCGCTGCTATCTGTATGTCCTTGTACCAACACTTCCGTATCATCATATTTCTTTAAGACCCGTGCCAATTCATTCAGATTCGTTTTGGTGCTGTTCCGTAAACTATAGGAATCCACGCCAAAGAGTAAGCCAGAGTCAAAAGTAATAAGGATCCCCTCCCCTACTCGCTCTACTTTGGCGCCTTTCATATCTTTTCGAAGTTCCTCTGCCTGTTTGTCCATGTACCTACCAATAACAGCTC
>Ga0316204_10006918_pt1 | contig 17016 bp, 15 predicted proteins | sample 6monrhotite_MG_2_FD_205661 | JGI IMG/M metagenome (GOLD analysis project Ga0316204, IMG submission 205661) | Microbial mat bacterial communities from mineral coupon in-situ incubated in ocean water Damariscotta River, Maine, United States -... | ecosystem: Environmental > Aquatic > Marine >... | reverse complement strand
GAGCACCGTAACTGCAGTGACGATTTCTCCTTCATGCACATTGGATGAAGCAAATGACCGCATGAAGAGAATGAAGATTAAATTGTTATTTGTCACTGATGCAAAAAACAGGATTATTGGACTCATCACCTTCAGTGACATACAGGGAGAGCGGCCAATACAATTTCAACAAAGTAATGGTGTGTCTCGATCAGAGATTTGTGTGCTTGATATTATGACGGGCATCGAAAATATCGATGTTTTGGAATGGTCTGTCATCGAAAATGCTAAAGTCGGCGATATTGCCATGACCATGAGAAAACTTAACCGCCAACATGCTCTGGTTCTGGATAATCCAAGCGATAATGCCTATCGCATTCGGGGAATTTTTTCCACCACCCAACTGAGCAAGTTGCTGGGTGTATATATCGAAACCAATGAAATTGCACAGACATTTGCCGAACTTGAGCGAGTTCTCGGAGGCAAATAGCTTATGTCAGAGATTCTCTTTTTCCAGATTGGCAATAATTTCCAGGTATTGCCTTTCTTTCTTATGCCATGAATTCATAATAAAACTTAGTGAAATAATAATAACAAACAGTGCCGATACGGCAGTCGCTCCGGTTACTGCCAGAACGGCGATATCAGTTAACTGTGTTAAATCAAGGCCACTATTACTTTTTTCCTTTAAGAGCGCTAAAACCGCCTGAGGACTCACCATTTCAGGTTTGAGCCAATACATTAGCCCCCATGCTAAGGCACTCGAAACACCGATACTCCAGGTAATATAACCAGAAATTTTCTGAAACAAAGAGCGCTTGAAGATGAATTGTTTTTGTGCTTCTGAAAGCATAGAATTACCTATTCCAATTTAGCTGTAAAGATACTAAAAAAATACATTCTAAAGTACGATTCAGACTTCTTATTTGACCAATGAAGCCCCATATTATAACTTAAAGAATTTAAACGTCTAAGAAACTTAATATTTATAAATAAAATGCCACAAAAAGACTATTACAAGGTTTTAGGTGTCAGCCGCAATGCCAGCGATGCTGAAATAAAAAAACAGTACCGCCGTCTGGCCAGAAAATACCACCCGGATGTCAGCAAGCACAGTAATGCTGAAGCACGTTTTAAGGAAATAAGTGAAGCTCATGATGTCCTGAAGGATAGAGAAAAACGCTCCAATTATGACCGATTTGGTACTACTGATGGCAACCCCTTTCAGGGTGGTTTTACACCGCCTCCAGGTGGGGGCAGAAGCAATTTTGGTGGTTTCAACCAGGGCAGCTTCAGTGATATTTTTGACAATATGTTCAAAAATTCCCGGGGTGGACAATTTAGTAACGATTCATTCTCTCAACGCGGCCATCAAACAAGAAGTCCTAAAGGCTCCGATCAAACCGTCAGCATTTCAGTGGATCTGGAAGATGCCTACCATGGTGCGAATAGAACGGTCAACCTTCGGGTTCCCGGTGAGCCCGGCAGCAAAAAGCTGAAAATCAAAATCCCTAAGGGGATTAAGGAAGGTCAAAAAATTCGTTTAGGTGGTCAGGGTAGTAAAGGCCATCAGATTAATGGTGATCTGTTTCTTGAAGTAAAATTTAATAAACACAAACATTTTACCATCGAGGATAAAAACATTAATCTGGTCCTACCCATTACTCCCTGGGAAGCGGCATTGGGTACCACATTATCCATTCCTACCCTGGGTGGTACTGTGGAAATGAAGCTGCCGGCCAATACTCAAGGCGGCAAAAAGTTGCGTTTAAAAGGACGTGGTTTACCAGGAAAAGATCCTGGCGATCAATATGTGTTGTTACAGATAATGACACCAGAAGCCAATACCGAAGAATTAAAGAAACTATACAAAAAAATGGCAGCCATCACACAATTCAATCCCAGGAAAGGTTTCTAGCCTTATTGAACTAAAATAATTTCGACAGGTCTCATATTTTACGGTTTAAGAATAAATGACATAGGATATTATGAAAACAAAAACACTTATTTCAATTTTATCTATCCTGCTGCTTACATCATTACTTCTGAGTAATCTGCAAGCGCTACCAACTCATGACAGTCAGAACAGAGAATTACCCAGTCTGGCCCCTATGCTGGAGCAGGTTACTCCTGCAGTAGTAAACATTTCCACCAAAGGCAGTTATCACGGCCAAAGCCAATTGCCCGAATTTCTAGATGATCCTTTCTTCAAACGTTTTTTTAACTTCGATATTCCGGAACATCGACAACTACCACAGACCCGTGCTCTGGGTTCAGGCGTTATTGTTAATGCCACAAAAGGTTATGTATTGACCAATAATCACGTTATCGATAATGCCAGTGAAATCCTGGTTACGTTAAAGGATGGCCGTAAGCTGGTTGCTGAGCTAATTGGAACGGATCCACAAACTGATATTGCTTTACTTAAAGTTAATGCTTCAAATTTGCAAGCTGTTAAATTATCTGACTCTGACAAACTGCGTGTTGGAGATTTTGCTCTGGCCATCGGGCATCCTTTTGGCCTGGACCAAACAGTGACTTCCGGTATTGTCAGTGGCCTGGGCCGTAGTGGCTTGGGCATAGAAGGCTATGAAGATTTTATTCAGACGGATGCGTCAATCAACCCGGGAAATTCCGGTGGCGCACTGGTTAATCTGCATGGCGAATTAATTGGCATTAATACCGCTATTTTCTCCAAAAGTGGCGGCAACATTGGTATTGGCTTTGCAATTCCTGTCAATATGGCCAAATCGGTTATGGATCAGTTGATCAAGCATGGCACCATTCAACGCGGTATACTAGGCGTACAAATTCAAGATCTCACTCCGGAGCTTGCTTCTGCTTTGGGCGTAGATGCGACTACCAAGGGTGCCATTGTCGCTCAGGTGATACCGGGTTCTTCTGCCCTCAAAGCCGGGGTGAAAAGCGGTGATATTATTATTGGTGTCAATGGCCGAAATATTGATAATTCAACCTCACTACGTAATTACATTGGCTTAAAACGTCCTGGAGATACAGCCAAGCTAAAAGTTCTTCGTGGTAAAAAGACCATGACTCTCCAGGCCGTAATTGGCGGAGAGAAAACACTATCATCGGCAGAAAGCAAAAAGAAGAAAAAAAGCGGCTTTGATGCCAAACGACTAAATCCTTCACTTGAAGGCGCTGTATTTGAGCAAAATATCAATGGTCATGGTATTCAGGTAGTCAGTATTACCAAAGGTTCTCCCGCCTGGCGTTCCGGTCTTCGGGTGGATGATGTCATCATCGCTATCAACCGAAATAGTGTCAACTCTATCAAGGACCTGAAAGCAATCAGTAAATATAAAAGAGGTCAGACCATTGCCTTAAATATTCATCGCGGTAACTCTGCCCTGTTTCTGGTGCTGCAATAATAAACCGTATTTTTCAGCGTCATTGAAGTTATTGAAAAATTAACAGGGATTTAGCATCGTATTGAAGTGGTTTATGCCATTAGACCAGTTCATACTTTTATAATAGCCTTTTTATTGATCTCATTTAATATTTCAATTGCTTTATCATAGCCAAGCTCAGCAGCCTTCTTTAAATAGAAATAAGCCAGTTCCGGATTAGCAGTTACACCATTGCCATCTACATAAATAAAGAACAGCATTAGCATGGCATGGGGATGATTGTTGTTCGCTGCCTCAGTATACCAGTATATGGCTTTTTTAACGTCTTTCTGGACACCTAAACCATTATAAAGAATCTCGGCATAGAGTGTTTGACCACTACTTAAATTCGCTTCAGCCGATCGTTTGCACCAAAAAGCTGCATTTACATAGTCTTGTTTAGTTCCTTCGCCATACAAAAACCGATAGCAGGCAGCATGAATTGCTTCTCTGTCACCCGTATTCGCTAAGGATAAAACAGTTTCGATGCGGTCATCTTTTTTGTTGTCGGCAGTTGAGCATCCAACAAGCATGATGAAAAATATTAGCACATATCTCATAATTTCCAGGTATCACGGTCACTTGATGATAAAATTTACTTAAGTGAGTTTTTAAAAAAGGTAAATTAAAATTCCTGCTCAATTTTTTTGATAACCGCGATTAATTCATTCTCAGGAACAGGTTTTGAAAAATAATAACCTTGCACATCATCACAGCCCATATTGATCAAACGCGTTAACACGTCCTTGCATTCCACGCCTTCAGCAACCACGCTATGACCCAGGTTATGCGCAAGATCGATGACCGATTTCACAATACTTTCATCATCTTCATCGTTGGCCATATCACTGACAAACGTTTTATCTATTTTTACTTCATTGACGGTTAATTTCTTTAGATAACTTAAGGAAGAATAGCCGGTACCAAAATCATCAATAGAAAATTGCATTTTTTGCAGATTGGGATCGTCCATAATATTCATTACCACGTCGATATTGGACATAACTGCGCTTTCTGTTATCTCCGCCTTAATTCCTCCGTCTTTCATTTTATAGCGGTCATTAAGATTAGAAATATAGCTTGGTAGATTGGGGTCCACGAGATTCCGTGCAGAAAGATTAACGGCTATTTGTAGATTTATCCCCTGGCTCTGCCATTTTTGCCATTGTGAAAACACATGCTCTAAGACCCAGTAACTTATTTGATTGATCAGATTGCTATTTTCAGCCAGAGGAATAAATTCATCGGGGGGTATCCAGCCGTGTTCGGAATGATGCCAGCGAAGCAACGCTTCGACTGACAATACTTTCCCCGCACCTAAGGAAACCTTAGGCTGATAGTATAATACTAGCTCATCCCTTAACAGCGCTTCATCCAGGTCATTCATTAACTGAAGCCGTGATCGGGTATATTTATCCAGTTCAGTGCGGTATACACAGATATGGTCATTACTTTTTTTTGCTTCGTACATAGCAACATCGGCAAGCCTGAACAATGCAGTATGATCGTTACCATGCTCGGGATACATTGCAATGCCAATACTTGCTCCGATTTTCATAACATGATCTTCCAGACTAAAGCTTGGCGCCAGCTTTTGTAAGACTTTATCTGCAATATTTATGGCCTCTTTCTGATTTGCCTTAGGTATCACCACGGCAAATTCATCTCCGCCTAAACGCCCGACCGTATCACTATCCCTTATGGATTCTTTCAGCCGCTGCGCCACATCTTTTAACAGACCATCACCAACTGGATGCCCAAGGGTATCATTGACATCCTTGAAGTTATTCAGATCAATCATAAATACTGCCAATGTCGTTTGTTCACGTACAGCCCGACTGATTTCTTTTTGTAACTGATCAACTATTAATAAGCGATTGGGTAAGCCCGTAAGAGGATCATGCATGGCCTGATGAGCAATTTTAGAGTTCAACATTTGCAGCTCACGCGTCCGTTCATTAACCCGCTCTTCCAATGAATTATTTAAATCAGAAAGTTCATTCATCACTTTGTCACGGGATTCTATGGTGTCTTTAAGGCGACTACGCATTTGATCAAAAGAATCCGCGAGAATAGATAGCTCACCTTTACCTTTAATCACCACAGGATTTTCAAACTCAAACTTGGCGATATTCTGGGTACTTTGTATCAACAAGCCTATTGGCTGAAATATCTTAAATCTAAAAAGTAAATAAATCGCACTGCCGACAAAAATACTCACAATAAAGGTAATAATAATTATCTTTACCAGGGTCTTGAATGATTCCTCTTCATAAGGCTGCCTGTCCAGTCCAATCCAGGAGTAGGCGATGGTTTTGTCTTTAAAACGGATTGCTGTTTCTACAAACAAAATACTAGGATTAACTCGCAGTTTATCGAGTATTGGCTGGATATCAACTGCCGTTTCAGATCCTGGAATACCCTGGATATAACTATTTTTACGATTCAGGAAATGTGTCAACGAAATTTTATCGGTATTGACCACTGCTGCAAAAACTATATCTTTCTGACGACTGGTAAATTCTGCATAGTCATTTAAGGTCACATCATCATAAATAAGTAATGATTCAATGCTTATGGAGGCCAATAATTCACTCAGTGATTGACCATGAGAATGTAATGATTTATTAATATTACTGGTTTCATTTTTATATTGCACATAGGCAATGACACTCATCGCCAACATAATAATGACTGAAATAAAAGCAAGAAACTGGCCGGTAAGACTGGTGAATTTTTTATTTATCATCGTAATACAGAAATATCATAATCTTCACCATAAACATCTGTAATAATTTTTCTGTGCAAATCATACTCACTATCAGTCGCGGGTACCAGGGCATCCAGTTGGGCATTACGAAGAATATCCTGACCTGATTCAGTAGTTGATAAATCGATTAATGCCTGTTTGATGGCTTGTTTGAGATCATCCGCCATTTCGGAACGAATAGCCCAGGGCAAGTGTGACATTTGCTCGGTTTTGGCGAGAAATTTGAGCTGTGAAATATCAATACGTCTGGTAACATTATCAAGGTGCATTACGACATCACCTGAACCTGAAGCATCGGCACGTTTAAAAAATGTAGAAATAATGGTGTTAGGCGGGTTTATAGCAAATTTTTCAATATAATCACCTTGCTTAAGACCTCCTTGCTGTAATAACCAGGTGGCAGCGATATAGCTCTGCATAGCGCTTCGATCGCCACCAAATAAAACAACCTTATCTTTCAAATCGGTAATATGATTAATACCACTATCTTTACGGACGATCAAAGAACCTGCTATGGTCGATTTGCCCAACTCCTTATTTTTCAAAAACACTTCATAGCCGTATTTCAAGTGCGAAACAATATAATGATACTGGTTAAAATGTACCACATCATATTTTCTCAGTTGTACCGCACGCCAAAAGTCTGAAAAAGATTTGGTTGTTTCCAATCTGACTTCGCGTTGCAAAACCTGACCTAAATAATCTGCCAGCGGAGTAAATAAACGATAGGTTGTTTTTATATTTCGCCGTGGAAAAATCCCCAATATAAGTGGTTTGTTTGTTGAATAGGCAGGTAGAGGAGAAAAGGCTGATGTTGCCGATAAACACGTTGCCAGGGCAAGCATAAAATGACGTCGATTCAAAATAATACTCCTACATTTGTATTAAAAATATATTTTTAATACAAAACATCTCAAGTACTTTTATAGTTAATATTATTGCACCATAATATTAACAGATTTCAGTAAGATAATTCATAGAATAGGCAATTAAATGCTACTTTTCAACCAAAAACCTTACTTTTTACAGTAATTTAATTCTATCTCCTTGTCTAATTTCAGCTTTATCAGAATTATGAGTCAATTGCACACAGTTTATTAATAATACGGTTTCGCATGCCATTTATAGTGCAGTGTTTACTATCGGTTCTCTTTTTTTACAGAATACTTTAATATAGCCTGATAATAGAGAGTAAATATAATCAAAGGAATAAGGGAATAGTAAATGACCAAAAACAATTCAATCATCATTGAAAGCGCCATTCAAATCGCTTTAATAGCACTGATGGTGCTCTGGTGTTTTCAAATCGCCGCCCCTTTTATTAGCCCTATAGTCTGGGCTGGCATTATTGCCATTGGTATTTATCCTGTTTTTCTATGGCTGCAAGATAAAACCGGTTTGAGTGCGGGCTGGACTTCAACGCTATTGACATTGCTTATGCTGGTTCTACTGATCACACCCACGGTGTATTTGTCCGATGCCTTAATTGCTAATGCTCAAACCTTATCCACTCACATTGAAAATGATGATTTGAAGATTTCCCCACCACCCGCAGGTGTTGCTGACTGGCCGCTTATCGGAGAAAAACTCAATACTCTCTGGAGTCAGGCATCACAGGATCCAAAAGCCGTTTTTGGCCGTTATGACTCGGAGCTAAAAAGCCTGGCCAAGTGGGTACTTTCAACGGCAGCAGGAGCAAGTTTAGGAATTTTAATCTTTATTTTTTCAATTATTATCGCGGGTGTCTTTATGGTTTCAGCCAAAGGGGTTAAAGAAACCTTTATTGCCATATTTGACCGGGTTACTGGTAGCCGTGGTATTGAGTTAACAGAACTGTCACTGGCCACGGTAAAAAGTGTGGTAACCGGTATTCTGGGTATTGCGGTGATTCAATCGATCCTCGCGGGTCTTGGTTTCGTGGTAATGGATATTCCTGCCGCTGGGGTACTGGCTTTTATTTGCCTGGTCATGGCCATTGTTCAAATTGATATTTTGCTCATTTTAATCCCTATTTCCATCTATGCATTTTCCGTTTCAGGTACCGGTGCTGCCATTGCCTTTTTGGTCTGGAATATTGCCGTTGGTCTGGCTAATAATGTTTTAAAACCCATTTTGTTAGCCAAAGGTGTTGATGCTCCCATGGCGATTATTTTCATCGGTGCGATTGGCGGTATGATGCTTTCAGGCATCGTCGGATTATTTGTTGGTGCGGTGATTATGGTCTTGGGATATACGCTCTTTATGGTCTGGTTAAAACTGGATGTGGCCAGTACAGAGTTCAACGAAAGCAAGTAATACACTCGCTTAAAAGGCTTTCAGATTATTGGGTGGTCAACATCACCCAATAAAATTACTGCTTGTTTGCTGATGGCCAATATCGATCGAGCACCTTCAAGGTAATAATGACATAGACGCCTGCCAGTGACATCAAAATAACCCGCATCGCAAAGACGCTGGTAAAATCTTTATCTTCCCCCATACTGCCATTAAACAGAATAATCACTGCCACCAGTGCGGATGAATAATATTTAGCATCGGCTCTATCAGAAAAAATAATTGAGGCAAAAACAAGGGACATAAAAAAGGTTAATAACACAAAAAAATAATATTCCGGTACAGCAACCAACAACCAATAGAAGCAATAAGCGGCAATACCGCCGATTAAAGTTGAAATCAATGATTTATTGATGGCCTCAGCTCCTTTGCTCAACTCGGGAGACAGAGTAAAAATGGCAGCAAATATCATCACCAGGACATAGTCCATCAATTGCAATGCGATCAACAAAATTGCCATAGGAAATGCCACCAATGTACTTTTCAAGGCTAATTCCGCCGCCGCAGGGACATACTCCTTAACCATTCGGGGTCTTGGCGGAATTACACTGGATTCGGGATCAGGTACTAGAAAATGCGCCAGAAAAATCATCCACACCGCGACCCAGCTGGACCAGATAAAGCCCATAGAGAAGCCAACAGCAAGGCTGCCATGAAGATTTGCCAACATAGGCATTAACAGTATAGCGATGAGTGACATCAGTACCAGCCAGAATGAGCCGCCACGATTCATATAATAATAGATATGGAACAGTGCCAAGCCTAAAAGCAAGATAAAAACAAATGGGAAAGGCGATAAATACACGCTAAAAAGCACACCAATGGCAAAAGCCATCAAGGTTTGCAACATATTTTTAAAGCCCTGAAAAAGATTGGGCCGTGGCAGTGGAAGTGATAAAAACACCACTGTAAAAACAGGTGTCAGAAACGCTAAAGGCCAATTGAATGCATAAGCCAAAGCCATGGCAAGGGTTGTAGCTATCGACAGACGCAAGATTCTGACCGTTTTCAAATCCTGCATCATTGCCTGCCAATTAGCCAGTAATTTTCTGACTGGGCCGATAGACCATTTTAGAAAATTCTGGCTGTTTTCCAGGCTAGTAGACATAAGACAGCCAACTTAAGAGGCGTATCCAGATCCAGCCGATTGCATTTACTATAAAATTACTGCTCGCGTATACCTGAATATCAACCTGTCCCCCAACTCGGCGTAGGCCTCGAGAATTGTCATCAGCAAATTTTATGGTTACCGGAAATCGCTGGGAATCACGTAACCACCCAGTTTTTCCTTCCACTTTAAGCAGTTGTCCGGCATCACCCTGGGAAGAATTATCCACGGCAAAACCAACACTGCTGACTCTGCCTTTAAAAATTTTACCTGGAGCAACATCAAGGGCTATTTCAACTTCATCGCCTGCCTTAATATTGGCAATACTATTTTCGCGAAAATCAGCACTAATCCAGACACTTTCAAAATCAACAAAGGTCATTAATGGTGTGCCAACACTGGCATATTGGCCTGCATTGATAACCAGATTGGTAATGCCTCCTTTTGATGGTGCCACCACCGTCGTCCGGGAAAGATTTATCTGTGCCTGCTTTAATGCTGCTATAGCAGAGCGTATTTTAGGATTCTCCTGCCCGACACGACCTAATTGTTGTTTGGTCTTTTCCAGTTCAGCACGAGCGCTATCTACCTGGGTTTCCGCCTGTTTGATGGCCGCTCTCGCTTTGTCACCATCTGATACCGGTAAAACTTTTTCTTTTTCCAGTTCAAATACTCGCCGACTCTGCGCCTTGACATAATCCAGAGTGGTTTGCGCTTCAACCAGTTTTGCCTGGGCAGTACTGACTGAAGCGGTACTGGCACCAATATCCTGCCCAGCCAATTCCAGGGCGGATTCTGCACTTTCCAGTGCCAGTTGATAGTCGGAAGGATCGATTTCAAACAAAATCTGACCTGATTCAACAAGCTGATCTTTCTCAACATTAATTTTGATCACATTACCCGAAACCTGGGGCACAATGGGGACAATATAGGTTTGAATTCTGGCCTGATCAGTCCATGGAGCCAGACGGTCCATAACCAGATAGAGAACAAAAACAGTCAAAGCAATATAAAGTACTCTTTTGGTCATCCGGTGCACCGGATCAGTTTTTAGCTCAGACTTTTTATCAGTATGCGTTTCATTTTGTTGTTCATTCTGTTGAACGGAGGCATCGGTTTTCACCTCATCAGGCAAGGACTCCTGTTCGTCGTTCTCTTTGGCCATGAATTTCTCCTGCACGATTCCCTTGGTAATTATTCAATATTATATGATTCTGGCCATTTTGCCCGACAAGACTGGAAATCACAATGAGCATTTAAAAAAGTTATCTTTCGCAGATATTTTTCCTCAAAGGATAATCTCCCGAATGTTTATAATCACTCCCTGAAAATTCTTTGAGCGGCATATTGTTTCAAAGCCGGATTAATATTTTTAGATATTACTGCTTTTTTAAAAGCCCTTTGTGAATTGTCAATTTCTCCGGTACCTTGATAAGCCAGGGCAATACCTATCCATAACTCACCTTTATCAGGTGTAATTTTCAATGCTTTTTGGTAAAAGATTATCGCCTCATCAAACCTTTCCTGGCGTTGGTAAAGATTGGCCATAAGTGCATAATAATCTGAGTCCGGTGTTGTTTTTTCCAGATTATGTTCCAGAAATTGAATAGCGACAGTATAATCATCCGCCATCAATAAGCGAGCCTGATGGATCAATTCAATATTATCTATTTCAGGTTGCTTACTCTTGACCGGAATTTTTACCAGAGATTTTACTACTTTTTCGCTATTATCTGCTGAGATTGTTGCTGTTGCTTCTTCTGAAGCAGACACTTTGGTTTGTGTCTTGATAACTGTTTTTATTTTTGCTGATGGTTGCCTCAAAGGTTCATCAGAAACCGAATGCTCTATTTGGCTGGGTGATGGTGCCATTGTTTTTGGTATTAATGTTTCTGACGTTGATATTTCTGGCTTTGAAGCTTTTGCCAGTATCGCTGGGTTATTTTCACGATTCATTTCAATGCTATCAGAAGGCGTTTTCGCAACAGAGTTGACAGGGTTCTGACTAATTTCCGATAGTTGATCGGGTAAATCAGATAAAATATCTGCTCTAATAGTGTCCATCACTGATTGTTGTGTTTGTATCATGGCATGGTTAGCCGTCTTTTGATTACTAAAATGTAGATAAACATTTACGGACAATATGGCAACAATCATCGCAGGTAAAACAAGCCACCATAAATTTACAGATTTAGGGGCAATAATATTCACTTCATCAATATAATGTCTGGAAGTTGTAACATTACCATTACGACTTTCCAAATCACGGAGCATCTGGTTAATGACACTCATCGAATCATCCAATAAGTCATTGCCAAAGTACAGGTCAGGATAAAGCTGACAGTAATAAAGCGGGAAAGATAAACACTCTGGTTCTGCTCGATATAAGCGTCCTCTGTATCGCTGATGGCCTGCTTCATAATGGCCTTGGTGATTTGTTTATCTCCTTTACCATAACAGAGAATTAAAGCCTTATGGACAATCAGATTGATCAGGCGAGGGATACCCCGGCTATAGCGATGCAATAATTTAATGGCGGATATCTGGAACAGCTCTCCGCCAACATAACCTGCCATAGTAAGGCGATGACTCAGATAATCAATCATCACATCCTGTTCCAGACGTTTCAACTCAAATGAAAAACTCACTCGCTGTCGAAATTGGCGAAGATGCCTGGATTGCAGTTTTTCATCCAGTTCCGGCTGACCGAATAATACCACCTGAAGTAATTTACTTTGTTCGGTTTCAAGATTGGTCAGTAACCTTAAAGCTTCCAGTGTTTTATCCGGCATAGCCTGAGCCTCATCAATACACAGAATGACTTTTTTATTGTCATGATAATATTCAATCAGTTTATTGGTGATTAATTGTTGCAGAGTGTATTCATTGGTTGATGCTGGGAATTTAAGTCCTAATTCTTTGGCTAAGGACAGGGTCATGGTTTTAGAAGAAATATGGGGATTTGGAATATAGGTGGTTACGATATCCTCAGGCACACTATTGAGTAATTTCCGGCAAAGCAGAGTTTTTCCGGTGCCCACTTCCCCGATTATTTTGATGAAACCTTCACCGTTTGTAATGGCTACCATCAAAGTTTCCAAAGCCTCTTTAAATGGTCCTGATTCGAGAAAAAATCGGGTATCAGGTGTCAGGGTAAAAGGGGCTTTGTTTAAATTAAAAAATTCCAGATACATTTTATTTTGATCTAACTATTATTCCTTAACCGCATCACTTTCCTTCGATTGCCAGGGAAGCCATTTGGAAGGCTCTTTTGTTGATGGACGGCCGCTGACATCATATTTCTCTAAACTTTGAAAACGCTGCTGAGATTCCTCAAGCGCCGCATTAATAGAGCCATCATTCAGGTAAGTCGCTTTGAGCATAATTACCAGTTCTGATTTTACTGCCAGTTCCCGCTGATGTTTAAAAGCATTACCGATGACAGGAATATCTCCAAAAAATGGTACACTGGCATTATCATCCGTGGACGTGGTACTCATCAAGCCACCGATAATAACCATCTGACCATTTTTGGCCCGTATAATACTGTCTGATTCCCGGATGGTACTTCTTGCCATTGGTAAGGAGATAGCCAGATCTTCCGAGAAACTTATGGTCCGCTGATCTTCTGTAACATTACTGATTGAAGGATGAATATGTAATACAATTTCACCATTGGAATCAATCTGTGGTGTCACGTCCAATGCCACGCCGGAAAAGAAAGGCGTCAATTCAACGTCAGGGATATCACTGGCGCTACCATCGTTGTTTGAGGTATTACTGGAGTTCAAATCAGTGACAAAAAATCTATCGGTGCCCACTTTAATGACGGCTTTTTGATTGTTCATCGTGGCAATTCTTGGGCTGGACAACACCTGAACATTTCCCTGAGTTCCTAAAAGCTCGATCATGGCCTTAAAATCGTTTAAATCCAAAGCCAAAGCAAAAACACCACCAAAGGGACCGGCTAATTCACTACTAAGGGTTTGAAATTGATTTCTATCGACAAAGCGAGGATCGACACCTGGCGTATCAATAGCAATTTTATTGGCAATGGTATTGATCCCTATCTGACCACCAGTAATTGTTTTTCCGTCTCCTGGCCTACCCAGAGCTGCCCAGCTGATACCTGCCTGAAAACCATCGGACAATTCCACCTCAACAATTTTAGCTTCCAGCAACACCTGCCGTCCAACAATCATTTGAGTGGCTTCCAGAAATTCCTGAACTCTATTGAGTTCAGACGGCATAGCCTTTACCAGCACAACACCCGTTTGCGGGTTAACAACAATTTCACGGCCTTCCTTATTTCCAATAATAGTTTGCAAGGAAAGTGTCAGTTCTTCCCACAAATCCCCTTTGAATTCGGTTTTCAACTGTGTTCCGAATTTAGTATTCACCGTTCCTCCACTTGAACCGAAACCTGATGAATTTGATGAATCACCTTCAGTTTTGGTGATTTGTCCTGAGCTGACATCAATAGTAGAAGTGCCCGATCTGGCTAGATTGATGTAATTAATGCGAAATAATCGGGTTTGCATGTTGTTTGGATAGACAAAATAATTATTGCCTTTTTTCTTATAGTCAAAGCCATAAACCTCTCTGATTATCATCATCACATCCGCAATAGTGACATCTTTGAGATTCAGGGTAATACTACCCGACACTTCGGGATGAACGACAATATTGATGCGTGTATCTTCTACCAGCCCCATGTAGAATTGCCTTGCTGGCAATTCATTCACGGCAACATTAAATCGATTTTCTCTACGAGTTGAAGCTTTCTGAGGCACGGGCGGCAATAGCGCATCTAATACTCTTTCATTGTCAATCTGGCCTGTAGTCTTTAATTGAATTGATTTTTTTTCGTCCTGTTCTTGAGAGTTTGACTGCTCAGTGATTTTTTTATTCGCTTCCAATGCACTACTAAAGGTTTTGTCAATTTCACTTTGATCTCTTGCTGGCGGTAATTCTTTTTCCAATGCACATCCTGCCAGTCCAATTGACAGGATAATACCTGATAGTAACCAACTGCAGAATGATTTAAATTTTTTCAACATACCTATAACTTCTTTAAATAAAAATTACCCTGGCTATTTTTTCAAAGATATTAACCAGAGATAGACTATTTACGATACTGTTTGATTGACGGCATAATGCCAATCGTTTTTATTTTGCCATCGACTAATAACTGCACACTATATGAATTTATGGCGACGATTTCTGCATGTCCCATCCGATCTCCCTGCTTCACCGTTTGATTATTAATTATAGCCATTCTCGTTTTAGAACTAATATAAATTTGAGATACTATATAATTACTGACAGGCTTTTCAGTCTGCTTATCATTGCTTACTCTGGTCGAATAATCTGCTGGCCGTGTTGGATCCGATAAAAATTCTTCAGCTGAGCTGATCGAAACATCGATGAAAGCTATTATAAAAGCTATCAACAGTTTGGAGGATAATCCAATTCCCGATTTAGACACTAAGCCAACCTTCCTTTAAACTGAACGTGTGGACCCTTATCTGTACTTTTACCTTTGGATAATCCAGAACTTCCAGTTTTACCTGATCCCAGAAAATTTTCCATTGCAATGCTTCAAGATCCTGCAAATACTTCAGTATGTCCAGATAGCTTCCCTGCAACTCAAGTTCCAGGGAATGCAAAAAAATCCCCATAAGCTTCGAATCAATGATCTGGTGGTCTGTTGCCCTGGATTTTTTGTCGGCGTCTTTTTTATTTTTCTTGATAAAGGGTTCTGCCGGTAAATTATTGACTCTAATAAGCTGCAGTCTTTGATTTTTCTGCAACACATCATTGAGCAGAGATGACATATATTCCGGAGCCACTCTACCCTGTAAACGTTCCAGAATTAGCCCGTCAAAATTTTTAATCTTTTGTTCAATCTTCTTAATTTCTTTTATCACCTGCTCGCGTCTGGAATTATTCAGTAAGCCACTCGCAAGAATACGCCGCCTTTCAAGATCAGAGTTTTGTCCTTGTATATTCAGATGTTCATTAGTCAATTGTTTATATGACTTTTGGGCTGGAGCAATAAGAAAGTTATCCCATAGGATATAAACGATAGCGATTGCACCCAGCAATACCAGGATCCTCTCTCTGGTCGATAGATTGTCAATTAAACTTCTTAGCGCATCCAGGTGTTTACTCATGATTGACCTATTTTTACCGAGACTGGCTCATCTCTGTTTGCAACTCTGTCTGTAAAACGAAATCAAGTATCGTGCCTGTATCATTTCGCCGGGCGTTAAACAGTCTGAAATTGACACCACTAAAAACTGTTTCTTCTTTCAATGAAGCAATAAACTGGGGAATAGAACGCGCATCTGTTGTTTGCCCTTTTAATATAATTTGTTGTCCACCGGAATAAATATTAATATCACTGAACCATACCGGTTCAATATTTTTTCGGGCTAGAGCTAAAAAATAATCAGATACACCTGCATTATTACCTTTAGCCATAGTAGACAATTCATCTAAAGCATGTTGTTTACTATCGTAGATTTTTTTCAGGTAACTTAATTGTTGTTGTTCTTTTTTTGCATCCGTCAGTTTATTCACGGTTGCTTCTAATTTTTCAACCACTATTCGAGTTTGTTCATTTTGTACTTTAAGTTCGTTGACTTCAGCTTCCAGGCTGGCCTTTTTTCCAAACAATATGCCATAAAAAATCACCATCAAAATTAAGGTCAGGCCTAATATTGTCAGCATCATCGTAGCAGAGAACGGCTCCTCTTTTGCACTGTCAATCGGTTGATATAAATTAATTTGCTGTTGCATAAACTCTTCAAATTATCCCTGGGCAACTTCCTGACGTAACGCCAGGCCAATGGCATCAAAACAACGAGCCTGTATTTCTTTGTTCAGTGGTTTGGACACTTGCAGATACTGGTTAAAGTCCAGGACTTCAGTTTTAATGCCCAACATTTCACTGATATATTCAATCGCTCCAGGTACGTCCCTTGCCACTGGCGCAAAATAAATTTTGCTCACCGGTCGTTGATTAAAATGACTCACGTAATAATCCAGTGAACGTTGAATTTCCAGGATCACTTCATCAATAATCATTTTACTCTGGTCATTTAATACCGAGTCATTGTTTTCAGAATCAATGTTTTCAGAATCAATATCGGCAGATGAATCATTGAAGCCATCATGTTCTTGATCAATATTATCCAGCTCATCCAGTGACAATTCGATGTCATCATCTGTTGCTGTTGGGACATTTAAAGCTCGTGTCAGTCGTTCATAGTCAAAATCAATTTTTCTGGTCAGATACAGAGTACCATTTCGGGTAATGGTCACAAGCCCACTATTTTCACTGAGTCTCAGTATCACCAGACCGTCTTTGTCTTCCGGTAAAATTGCAGCGACATTTCTCTGGGCCAGTT
>Ga0316204_10006917_pt1 | contig 17017 bp, 12 predicted proteins | sample 6monrhotite_MG_2_FD_205661 | JGI IMG/M metagenome (GOLD analysis project Ga0316204, IMG submission 205661) | Microbial mat bacterial communities from mineral coupon in-situ incubated in ocean water Damariscotta River, Maine, United States -... | ecosystem: Environmental > Aquatic > Marine >... | reverse complement strand
CCGTGATCGCCAACCTGGAAGTCGAGGCCAGTCGGGCTCGCAAGGAACTGATCGAAGTCACGGGCGCGCTCGAAGAACTCGAGCCCGATGTTGTTCGGCTCGCCGAGAACGAGGCGACGCTGGCCGCCGACCGGGCTGCGTTCCAGCAGGAATGGGGCGAGGGTGTCCCGGTCCCGAGCGGCAAAGCCTCCGAGGTCCGTGGTGAGCTCGGTGCGCTTCGTGCTTCGATCGAGCGCGGCACCGGTGAGTCGGGACGGCTCGAGGCTCGTTTGGGCGAGCTGAATCAGCGCCGGCAGGACCTGGAGGCCGACGCCGCGCAACGTCGCGGTGATCTCGGCGCTCTTCACGACGAGGAGGAGCCGCTCGTGGCGGCGCACGAAGCGGCCGAGGCGGCTCGCCACGAAGCCGATCAGGCTCTCGCCGAGTGCCGCGAGGCCCAGGCCACGGCTGAGACCGATCATCAACGGTGGGTCGCCCGTGCTGACGCGTTGACTCTTGCGCTCGACGAGGCGCGGGCCCGATCGGGTGTCGAACGACTGGCCGAACTCGACGGCGTCCTGGGCACATTGCTGGATCTCGTTTCGATCGACGACGGGTGGGAAGCGGCATTCGAAGCCGCGGCCGGTGAGGCGCTGAGCGCCGTGGTGGTCGACTCGCCCGCCACGGCCCGGTCGGCGCTCACGACGCTGAGCAATGGTGATGCCGCCGGGGCGGTCTTGGCGCTCGGCGTTCGCGGCGAGCCCGTGGCGCAGCCGTCCGGACTCCGGTCGCACGTCCGCGGGACATCGCCTGCCGTCGATCAGCTGCTCGACACGCTGATCGGCCATGTCGCCATCGTCGATGGCGACTGGTCCGACGCTGCCGAGGCCGCCCTTGCCGCTCCCGGCACGATCGTGGTCACCAGGGCCGGCGACCGATTCGCTCCCAACGGGTGGCGGATCGGTGGCGGCTCAGCCGGAGCGACTGGTGTTGCGCTGGCCGAAGCCGAAGACCAGGTCGAACACACCCGCACGGTCTGCGCCGCCGCCGCCGATGCAACGACCGCCGCCCGGATCGAGGTCGACGAACGGGTTGCCCGCTCCAATGAACTGGCGCAGCGGCTCGATGCAATCGACACCGGCCTCACTGCCGCGGCCGATGCCCTTCAGCGCACCGAGGCGGATCGCCGTGACGTCGTCACGGAGGCCGACGGATTCAAGAGCCGGTTCGAGGAGCTCGGCGTCCGGCTGGAACGTGAACAGGCCCGTGTGACCGCGTTGGAGACTCAGCTCCCCGAGCTCGAAGCCGACGAGGAAGAGTCGCTCGAGAAGGGCCGCCAGCTGGCGAAGGCACGATCCGAGATCGAGGAGCGCGCCGCATCGGTTGGGTCGCTTCGCAGCGACGTCGAGGTTCGAGCCGCCGGCCTGCAGGAACGCGAGGCGTCGCTGACAAAGCGGTTGGCCGAGTTGGACGAACGCCTGGAACGCGACAAGGACCAACGTGATGCTGCTGAGGAACAGCGGCTTTCGCTCGATCGTCGGGCCGCGGTGCTCAAGAGCCTTCTCGCCGCGGTCCAGGCTCGCACGGCGATCGTGGAGTCCCGTCTCGCCGATGTGCGTGAGCGTCGACGCCGTCAGTCCGAGGCCGCCCAGGCGATCACCCGTCGACTCGACTCGCTCCGCCGCGACCGTTCGGCGGCCGAGAAGCGACTCGAGGAGCTGCGCTCCGTCCTCATGAAGGCAGAGATCGAAGAGGCCGAACTGCGCACCCGTCTGCAATCACGGGTCGATCACCTGCGTGCCGATCATGATCTGGCACCGGATGTGGCCGTCTCCGCGGCATGCCCCGAACTTCCTGATGGGATGGAGCCGGCTCGCCGCGTCGAGATGCTCGAGGCCGAGCTCGACATCATGGGTCCGGTCAACCCGCTGGCGCTCGAAGAGTTCCAAGCCCTTCAGGAACGTCACACGTTCCTCCAGGGCCAACTCGACGACATCCGGTCCACCCGCCGCGAACTCCAGAAGGTGATCACCTCCATCGACGAGGAGATCGTGTCGGTCTTCGCCGGCGCGTTCGCCGATGTGTCGGTGAACTTCACCCAGCTGTTCGAGACCTTGTTCCCCGGCGGGCAGGGATCGATCTCGCTGACCAACCCCGAGGATCTGCTCAACACCGGTATCGAGATCAGCGCACGGCCTTCCGGCAAGAACGTCCGCAAGCTCTCGCTGCTCTCCGGTGGTGAGCGCACACTCACGGCGCTGGCGTTCCTGTTCGCCGTGTTCCGCAGCCGCCCCTCACCGTTCTACGTGATGGACGAGGTCGAGGCCGCCCTCGACGACGTGAACCTGCATCGCTTCCTCTCCTTGGTCGAGGAATTCCGGGCTGATGCACAGCTTCTCCTCGTCAGTCACCAGAAGCGCACCATGGAGGCGGCCGACTGTCTGTACGGCGTCTCGATGAAGTCCGGTGGATCCAGCCGGGTTGTCAGTGAGAGGGTGGCGGAGACCGCCAACACGCCTGCGGCCTGATCGCGGCGAGAACTTGGAGCACATCATGGAATTCGGCGTTGCCATCTTCCCGACCGCGTATGCGATGCACCCGACCGAGTTGGGACCAGCGCTCGAGGAGCGCGGGTTCGAATCGATCTGGGTGGCCGAGCACACCCACATTCCGGCCAGCCGGACCTCCCCGTGGCCGGGCGGGGCCGAGCTTCCCCAGATGTACTACGACAGCTATGACCCCTTCGTGGCCCTCACCGCCATGGCGGCGACCACGAAGACGCTGAAGGTCGGCACCGGAATCTGTCTGGTCGTGGAACGTGATCCGATCACGACGGCCAAAGAGGTCGCCAGTCTCGACGAGATCTCCGGCGGTCGGCGCGGGCTGGAATCTCGAGGAGATGGCGAATCACGGCACCGACCCGTCGACGCGCTTCAAGCGGATGCGAGAGAGCGTCGAGGCGATGAAGGAGATCTGGGCGAACGAGCAGGCCGAATATCACGGCGATCTGATCGACTTCGACCCGATCTTCTCCAACCCCAAGCCAACCCAGTCACCACCGCCGATCCATGTCGGTGGTGGATCTCCCCACGGTGCTCGACGCGCCGCCGCGTACGGCCATGGATGGATCCCCATCGGCGGCCGCGACGGTGACCCGCTCGATCATGTGGCCACCCTGAACGAGGAGTGTGACAAGGCCGGTCGTGACCGCTCCGAGGTCGAGTTGACGATGTACTTCGGCCCGACGGATCCGGCGGAGATCGAGCGGCTCGCCGAGGGTGGGTACGACCGTCTCGTCTTCGGCCTGCCGCCGGCTCCCGCCGACACGCTGCTGCCGATCCTCGACGACCTGGCCACCAAGATCTGATCCGGGAGAAGTGTTCCCCGCCTCAGTTAGAGGGGCTAACCTCCCGCAATCCTTGTCGAGTGATTCGGGTGAGAACCCGCGTTGAACCGTGGAGGTCGCAATGGCCCCAACCGTGCCCAGTCAGGCCCAGGTCGTCGTCGTCGGTGGCGGCATCGTCGGATGCAGCATCGCCTATCACCTCACTCGTCGTGGGATCACCGATGTCGTGGTGCTCGAACAGGGAACGCTCACCTGCGGCACCACCTGGCATGCCGCCGGTCTCGTGTCGCAGCTGAAGTCCACCCACTCACTCACGAAACTGGCGACGTATTCGGCGAGGCTCTTCGAGGAACTCGAGGACGAGACGGGCCAGGCCACCGGCTACCGCACGCCCGGCTCGATCTCGGTCGCGGACAATGACGAGCGCTGGGAAGAGATCCTTCGTGGCGCCACCATGGCGGAGGGGGTCGGAGTCGAGACCCAGGTGATCGACCTCGACGAAGCGACCGAACGTTGGCCGCTGATGCGGACGGACGATCTCGTCGGCGCGCTCTACATCCCCCGGGATGGTCAGACCTCACCCGTCGACACGACGATGGCGCTGGCCAAGGGCGCCAAGGCTCGGGGGGCCACGGTGATCGAGGGGGTGTCGGTCACCGAGCTGAAGGCATTCAACGGAAAGGTCACCGGCGTCGAGACCGAGCAGGGTCCGATCCAGGCCGAGATCGTCGTCCTCGCGACGGGCATGTGGACGCGCCATCTCGCGGCCCAGATCGGTGTGAATGTCCCACTCCAGGCCTGTGAGCACTTCTACATCGTCACCGAGCCGATCGAGGGCGTCGAGATCGGCATGCCGACGCTGCGGGACCCGGGGAACTACACGTACTTCAAGGAGGAAACCGGCAAGATCATGGCCGGCTTCTTCGAGCCACGAGGAAAGGTCTGGCGTATGGATCAGATCCCTCGTGACTTCTCATTCGATTCGCTGCCCGAGGACTGGGATCACGTCGGGCCGATCTTCGAGCGCGCCATCCACCGTGTGCCCGCGCTGGGGGAGTGCGGTCTGCAGTTGTTCTTCAACGGCCCGGAGGCGTTCACCCCCGATGGCGTCTACTACATGGGCGAAGCCCCTGAGGTCGACAACTGCTACGTCGCCGCCGGATTCAACTCCGTCGGCATCCAGAGCGCGGGCGGTGTCGGCTGGGCCCTCGCCGACTGGATCGCGGACAAGCACCCGCCGATGGACCTGAACTCCGTGGACATCCGTCGGGCCCAGCGCTTCCAGGGCGACGAGGACTACCTCAAGGACCGAGTGTCGGAGAGTCTCGGGCTTCTCTACGCGATGCACTGGCCGTTCCGCCAGTACGAGAGCGCGCGTGGGATCCGGCTCTCGCCCCTCCATGAACGAATCGATGCTGCCGGCGGGGTGTTCGGCGAGACCGCTGGTTGGGAGCGCCCCAACTGGTTTGCCAACGACGGTCAGGCCCGCGAGTACGAGTACTCGTACGGGAAGCAGAACTGGCAGGACAACATGGTCGCCGAGTGCATGGGCGTGCGCGAGGCCGTTGGCCTGTTCGACCAGACCAGCTTCGCCAAGTTCGTCGTGAAGGGACCCGACGCGCTCGAGGTGCTCAACACGATCAGCGTGGCGGACATCGACGCTCCGATCGGAAAGTCGGTCTACACCCAATGGTGCAATCGCAGGGGTGGGATCGAGGCCGATCTGACGGTGACGCGCACGAGTGAGGGCGCCTTCTTCGTCGTCACCGCCGCGGCCGCCGAGAACCGGGATCTCTCCTGGCTGAAGCGGGCGGCGCGCGGTCGCCGGGTCGACATCACCAACGTCACCCATCGCATGGCGATGATCGGACTGATGGGTCCCAACGCCCGCAAGGTCCTCTCGCAGCTGACGAGCGCCGGCCTCGACAATGACTCGTTCGCATTCGGCACGAGTCAGCGGATCGAGGTGGCCGGGGCCGATGTCACCGCGATGCGCATGAGCTATGTGGGCGAACTCGGCTGGGAGCTCTACATCGGCAATGACGACGCCGTTGCCGTCTATGACGCCCTGGTCGAGGCAGGATCCGGCCATGGACTCGTCCACGCCGGTTATCACGCGATGAATTCACTTCGCCTCGAAGCGGGTATGCGGCACTGGGGCCACGACATCACCGATGAGGACACACCGCTCGAGGCCGGTCTCGGCTTCGCCATCGCCTGGGACAAGGATGCCGATTTCATCGGTCGCGAAGCGCTGGAAGCGCAGCGGGGCGAGCCCCGGAGCAAGCGTCTCATCCAGTTCCGGATCGAGGATCCGGAACTGTTGACCTATCACGACGAACCCATCTATCGAGATGGTGTCGTGGTCGGCCGCACGGCATCGTCGATGTGGAGCGCAACCCAGGACCGCTGCTGCGCGATGGGCTACATCGAACACCCCGACGGCGAAGCGGTCGCCAAGGACTGGCTCGATGCCGGAACCTGGGAGACCAACATCGCCGGGGCACGTGTACCGGTGTCGACGTCGATCCGGAGCTGGTACGACCCGCAGAATCAGCGGCCGCACATCACCGACTGATCACGTCATGGGTTGATGGCGAGCACGGGGCAGGTGGCCTTGGCCACCACCTCGGCCGTGCAGCTTCCCTTGGTGAAGCGGTCGAGCCCGGACCGACCGTGGGTCGCCATCACGATGAGCGTCGCCGACGCCTCGTCGGCCCGTTCGGCGATTGCGTTCCCGGCCTTGCCCGAGTGAAGGACACTGAAGTCGATCTCGGTGAGACCCGTCGCCTTCTCGAGTTCGTTGGCGAGACGATGGGCGCCCACCGAATCCGGCGGGAGGTCATAGCCCCCGGCCCCGGCTCGCGCTTTCTCCATTTCGCGTGTGCTGCGAGGATCGAGCACATTGACGACCTGGGGTTCGAAGTCGAACGTCTCGATGGCTTCCGCCGCGAGCGAGAGGGCCGCGGCCCCGTAGCTGTCCTCCTGGGCGGCAACGACCATGGGGCCGTGCAGACGGAAGCGACCGGGGACGCATTCGGGTCCGATGAGGAGGACCGCACGGTGGGACTGAGTCAGGATCTCCTCGGCCACGCTGCCGACGACCGCAGCCGAACGGCCACGCCCGTGCGTGCTCATGACGACGATCACGTTGCCTCGGTCGGCCACGAAGTCGGTCAGCTCGGTCGCAATGGGTCGGTCGAGGGGCAGGATGTCGACGAACCGTTGCACTTCACCGATGTCGTTGACCTGGCCGAGGATGGTCTCGCTCAGCGTCTCGGAGCTGTCGGTGGGGCCGTGGAAGGCGACCACCCGCATTCCGATCCCGAGATAGTGCGCGATGGCGCTTGCCGGACCCAAGGCACGGGCGGACTCGTCGGAGCCGTCGACCGGCACGATCACTTCGGTGAACATGACATCCTCCTGCGACCGGCGACGTTCAGACCGGCCACCGTCATCGTGCAACGGCGCCGCTCGTTCGAGAAGGGTCTGAGGTCCTGAAGCGGCGTTCCCGCTAGGTTCCGCAGGCGGGCTACGTTGCGCTGGATGGGTGTTCGCGGTGCGATCTTCAGTGTCCTGGTGTTGATCGCGACGGCGTGCACCCAGGTTGATCCCGAGGACCTGGTCATTCCGGGGACTTCGACGCCATCCTCGTCCACGACGGTTCCGAGCACCTCTGCTCCGACGGATTCCGGCGACTCGGACCCGGCTCGTGAATCCCCCGGTGGCGTGATCGCCGTCGGCGGAGGCGCGGACGGGGCGGTCGTGGACGCTTCTGGGAAGATCGAGGTGGCGACGCCGGACGGCGTGTACTTCCGGCAACCCACCTGGTCACGCGATGGCCGGAGTGCGGTGATGATCGACAGTGGGGCGCCGGGCAGCGGTCGGGTGCACGTCACCGATGCACTCGATGGTGATCGCTCGATCTCCGATGCCGCTCGCGGCTACTTCTTCTTCTCGTGGAGCCCGGCCGGCGACCTCATCGCCGCGTTGGGCCCCGGCCCGGAAGGCACGAGCCTCGACATCCTCGACGCTGATGGCGAGGCACTGAGTGGTCAGACGCTGGGTGCCGGGAGCTTCTATGTGGCGTGGGAGCCGGGAGGCGACGACCTGCTCGTGCACCGCGACCGCACCCTCGAACTCGTGCGGGATCCGACCGATCTCGCCACCCGGGAATCACTCGGTGAACCCGGTCAGAGGTTCCTGGCTCCCGCGTGGATTCCGAATTCGCGTGACGCCCTCGTCGTGGTCGACGGGGGAGCTGGGTCTCGCCTCATCTCGCTGAACGTCGACACGGGTGAGGAAGTTGATCTGGGGCCGGTCTCCGGCTCGGCCGGAATCGTGGTGTCACCCGACGGTTCCCGGGCACTGATCGCGCATGGGGTGACCGGCGCGGGCGCCGACATCGAGATCGCCCACGCAGCCGTTGATCGACCCAGCGCAGACCGGCCCGTCCAGCAGGTCGTGGCGCCGACGGAGCTGGTGGATCTGGCGTCGGGCCACCGAACCATGGTGTCGACGGAGCCGACGTTCTGGGCCGAATGGTCGCCCGATGGCGCGAGGATCGCCCTGATGCAAGCGGCGACCGGGGCGGTCGAGTGGGTGATCTGGGAAGACGGGGCCACGCGCCGTCTGGGAGACTTCCGCCCCGCGCCGGTGTTCTTCCGTGACTACCTCTTCTTCGCATGGCAATTCGTGGAGTCGCCGAGAGTGTGGTCACCCACCGGCGACGCACTCGTGTACGCCGCGCTCGACGAGGAGAATGGCTCGGCGATCTTCGTGCACCATCTCAGCGACGACGACGCAGAACGGATCGCCGCCGGCGACGTCGCCTTCTGGTCTGCCGAATAGGACGTGAACGCGAAACGAGCGGGACTCGGCGGATCAGCGAGGACGCGGACCACGCCTGTGGTCGTCGTCATTGTCGTCACCCTTGAGGACCCAGAACACCGGATGAACGTCAGTCGGCGAGCCGGGCGGCGATGCGATCACAGGCGTCTCGGACCGCTGCAGTGATGTCGTCGCGTCGGCGATCACCGGGGAATCGATAGGTCGGGCCGTACACATTGATGGCGCCGACGAGGTCGCCATTCGGGCCCGTGATGGCCGTGCCGATGCCGTTGACGTCCTCGGCGAAGTCCTGCAGCGTCCAGACGACACCGGTGGCTGCCAGCTCGGCCATTCTCGAGGCGATGGCGTCGGCGGTGGTGGCGGTCCGCTCCGTGAACGACTCCAGGCCGGCCGCGACATGGGTATCACGTCGATCCTGGGTCCACCCCATCATCAGCGCCAGTCCACCCGCCGCGGCGTGATGCGGGAGCCGTTCACCGGTCCAGTCCTGGACCTGTACGGCCACCTCGGTGGGCATGGCCGTTTCGACGTAGAGCACGTCGTCGCCGTCGTCGACGACCAGGGCTGCGTTCTCGCCGAGGAGGTCGGCGAGGTCGGCGAGTTCGGGACGGGCGAGCTCACGCAGTGACCCGACAGGAGCCGCCGCCGCGGTGAGCGCGGCGAGACTCGCGCCGAGTCCGTACCGCTCGCCGAGACGCTCGACCATCCCGAGCGCCTCGAGGCTGGCGAGGATCCGTGAGGTGGTCGATTTGGGAAGTTCGGCGCGCCGGGCGATCTCGGAGATCCCCGCCCGTTCCTGGCCGTGGGCGAGCGCTCGAAGAATGGCGAAGGTTCGCTCGATGGACTGCATGTTGTTGGCTAGACTAGCATTCACTGAATGGAACGTTCCAATGAATGGAACATAATCTGGGGATGGGAATGGCTGCGACAGGAACGGCTGCGACAGATCTGCCCGAGAGCACACGCTGTGTGATCATCGGCGGTGGAGCGATGGGGGTCGGCCTGCTCTACTTCCTGGCCCACGAGGGATGGACCGACACGGTCCTCGTCGAGAAGGGCGAACTGACGTCGGGTTCGACCTGGCACGCCGCGGGTCTGGTACCCAACTTCATCGGCGATCTCAATATGGCCAAGGTCCACCAGGAGGCGATCTCGCTCTACCCGGTGATCGAAGACGAGACTGGTCTCTCGGCGGGCTGGCACGGCTGTGGGGCGCTGCGTTTCGCGATCACCGACAACGACGTTCACTGGCATCGCCAGGTGCATGCCCAGCTCAACCAGCTCGGCTACGAGAGCCACATCGTGGGCCACAAGGAGATCCGCGAGCTCAACCCGCTCTTCGAGAACATCGACGACGTGCAGACTGCGCTCTACACGCCGAACGACGGTTGGGCCGATCCCACCGGTTCGACCAATGCGATGGCCAAGGGCGCTCGTCAGCTCGGCGCCACGGTCTCGCGCAACAATCGTGTCGTCGACATGAACCAGCGTGCCGACGGCATGTGGGAAGTCGTCACCGAGAAGGGCACGATCGTCGCCGAACACGTGGTGAACGCGGCCGGCCACTATGCACCGCAGCTCGGCGCCATGATCGGACTCGATGTCCCGATCGTCTCGGTGATCCACCAGTACATCGTCACCGAGCCGCTCCAGGCCATGATCGACCTCGGCTTCGAGCCGCCGGTGACACGCGACCCGCGTTCGTCGTCGTACTACCGCCGTGAGATCGACGGCATCCTCATTGGTCCGTACGAGACGGCCAACGCCCAGACATACGGTGTCGACGGCATTGACTGGAACCTCGACTTCTACCTGACGGCTCCGGACATGGACGTCATCGCCGACTGCCTGATGGACTCGCTCGACCGTGTGCCCGCATGGGCCGAGGTCGGCATCAAGAAGGTCGTGTCGGGCCCCATCACCCACACCCCCGACTCGGGGTACCTGATGGGTCCCGCGCCCGGTCTGCGCAACTACTGGCACTGCAATGGGGCGTCGATCGGCATCACCCAGGGGCCGGGCGCCGGCAAGTACCTCGCCCAGTGGATGGTGCACGGGCAAACGGAGATCAATGTCCGCGGGATGGACCCCCGCCGATTCGGCACCCACACCGGACCGAAGAGCGTCTTCGCCATCGACAAGGCGATCGAGGAATACCACCTCATGTACGCCACCCGCCCGCCCGGGGAACATCACCCCGCCGCACGCAAGCAGAAGACCAACCCGCTGTACGACGCCCTCGACGCCAAGGGAGCGCAGTGGGAGGAGGTCTACGGCTGGGAGCGTCCGCAGTACTTCGGCGAGGCCGAGCAGCACACCTTCCTCCGCTCGAATGCCTTCCCCATCGTGGCCGAGGAGGTGAAGGGCACCCGCGAGCGCGTCGGTGTCGCCGACCTCACCGCGTTCGCCAAGTTCGAGGTCACCGGCGCTGATGCCGCGGCCCTCCTGAACCGGGTGTCGGCCAACAAGATCCCGGTCAAGGACGGTGGCATGCGCCTCGTCCACATGCTCACCGACCTCGGCGGCATCGAGTCCGAGATGACCATCACCCGCTTCGGGGAGAACCGCTTCTACCTGAACTCGGCGATCATGGGCACCACCCACGACGAGGACTGGCTCAATGACCACGTTCTCGACGGCGAGGACGTGACGGTCACCGACGTGACCGATGCCCACGGCATCATCGCGGTCACCGGGCCCCGAGCCCGTGACGTGCTGAGCGGCCTCACCGACGCCGATCTCACGAATGCCTCGTTCCGTTGGTTGACGGCCCAGGAGATCGAGGTGGTTGGGGTACCGGTCAAGGCCCTGCGGGTCAGCTACGTGGGTGAGCTGGGCTGGGAACTCCATGTCCCGATCGACCGGATGCTTCCGGTCTACGAGGCACTGGTCGCGGCCGGGGAGCCCCACGGGATGGTCCATTTCGGCTCCTATGCCATGAACGTCATGCGGATCGAGAAGGGGTACAAGGCGTGGGGGAGCGAGCTCACCACTGAGATCACGCCGATCGAGGCCCGAATCGAGCGCTTTGTCGACTTCGACGGGGACTTCATCGGCAAGGACGCCACGGTCGCCCGCCGCGACCAGGCCGAGCCGCTCTCCACCGTGCTCGTGTACTGCGAGATCAGTGACGGCGAGAGCGACATGCGCGGCAACGAGCCCGCGTATGACGCCGACGGCAATGTCATGGGCATCGGTACCTCGGGCGCCTTCGGTCACGCCGTCGGCAAGAGCCTTGGGTTCGTCTATGTGGCACCGGACTTCGAAGCTCCGGGCTCCACGTTCGAGCTCGACATGCTCGGCACGCGCCGCACCGCCACCGTGCTGGCGGCGCCGGCGTACGACCCGAGCAACGACACGATCCGAGTCTGAGATGACCGACGAAGAACCGCGCCGACGTCGTTCCGGTGGGCGGTCGGGTCGCATCGCGGCTCGCCAGGCGCCACTCGAACGCGACGACCGGCCCGTGCGTCCCGGTCTGCCCGGCGGCTCGTACAGACCACTGTCGGATGCCGACATGCAGCAGGTGTACGACGCGGCGATCGACCTGCTCGAGCGGCTGGGCATGGGTTCACCGATCCCGGAGTTCGTCGAGGTCGTCACCGACGCCGGCGGGTGGATGGATGATTCGGGTCGGCTCCACTACCCGCGAGCGATCGTCGAAAACGCGATCCAGACGGCCGCCAAGGAGTGGGTCTGGCACGGCTGGGACGAGTCGAACTCCATCACCGTCGGGGGTGATCGGGTGCACTTCGGCACCGGCGGCGCTGCGGTGTTGATGCACGACTACGCCACCAACACGTTCCGGCACTCGACCGGCGACGATGTCTACGACTGTGGCCGGCTCGTCGATCAGCTGGACAACATCCACTTCTACGTGCGCACGGTCGTGGCCCGTGATCGCGAGGACTCGCGAGAACTCGACCTGAACACGGCGTACGCCACGATCGCGAGCACGACCAAACCCGCGGGCACGTCGTGGTTCGAGAAGGAACACGTCTACGACACCGTCGCGATGTTCGACATGGCGCTCGGCGGTGACGGCGAGTTCCGCAAGCGTCCGTTCATCGCTGCCAACAACACCTTCGTAGTGCCACCACTGCGTTTCGCCGAGGAGTCGATCCGCTGCATGGTGGCGCAGGTCGAGTGCGGGATGCCGATCAATCTGCTGTCGGCGGGCCAGGCCGGGGCCACGTCGCCAGCGGCGCTGGCGGGTTCGCTGGCCCAGGCGTTGGCCGAGTGTCTGGCCGGTCTCACGACCGTCAACCTGATGTCGCCGGGTCATCCGTGTGTGATGGGGCTCTGGCCGTTCGTGTCGGACCTTCGCACTGGCGCGATGAGCGGCGGTTCGGGCGAGGAAGGCGTCCTCAACGCTGCCGCCGCGCAGCTCGCCAATTGGATCGGCCTTCCGTCCGGCGTCGCCGCGGGCATGAGCGATTCGAAGGTGCCGGACAATCAGGCGGGCTACGAGAAGGGTCTCAACATCGCGCTCGCCGGCCAGGCCGGCGCGAACCTGGTCTACGAATCGGCCGGGATGCTCGGGTCGCTGCTCAGCTGCTCGTTCGAGGCACTCGTCATCGACAACGACATGCTCGGCTCGATCAACCGCACCGTCCGCGGCATCGAGGTCAACGAGGAGAGTCTCTCAGCCGCAGTGATCGAAGAGGTCATCAACGGCCCCGGCCACTTCCTCGGGTCACAGCAAACGCTCGATCTGATGCAGAAGGAGTACATCTACCCCGACATCGCCGATCGTGAGACGCCCGACAACTGGGTCGACGCCGGCGGGAGAGATGCCCTTCAGGTCGCCCACGAACGGGCCAAGGAGATGCTGGACACCCACTGGCCCGACCACATCCCGACCGACATCGACCGCCGCATACGCGACACCTTCGACATCGTCGTCAAGGAACGCCCCGCCTGAGCGCCCCTGCTAACCGACGACGGCGGCCTCGATGACGTCGTAGAGCTGTGCACTGAGGGCCTGGCCCTTCTGCGAAGTGGCTTCGATGACCAGATAGACGCCGTAGCCGTCATCGAGGTCCAGCCAGACCTGGCTGCCGAACGCGCCTCCATCGGTGATTCGGTCACTCACACGACTGATCCACCACCCCATGCCGTATCCATTGTCGGCCGACCAGGCCTCGCCGTCGTAGACCTCGGCGATCCGATCACCGTGGGCTCGGGCGAGGGACTCCGGGCTCAGCACCTGGTTGTCGCCGCACCTGCCGGCGCGGAGATGCATGAGGAGCAGCGCGGCATAGTCCGGCACGGTGACGTATCCGCCGCCCTCGATGTTGGGGTTGGCCGACTCGGGCAGCACCGACAAGTCCCCGTCGAAGCCCGAGGGGTAGCTGAAGTCACCTCTGCCGAACGCGGTCGGGCTGGTGAAACCGAGTGTGCCCAGCTCACACGGTTCGATGTAGATCTCGTCGATCAGTTCGGCCCACGTTTTGCCCGAGGCTGCTTCCGCGACCGCGCCCGCCACCTGCCACTGTGCACCTCCGTACCGGAACTCGGTGTCGGGGGCGGCGATGTCGCGGTCGTCATCGGCAGTGGTGAAGATCGTCTCGGCACACTCGGCGAGCGAGCCCTCATGATTCCACTGGCAGAGATAGGGCGAATAGCCGGGGTTCGGGAGCAGGCCAACGAGTCCCGAACTGTTGGAGATCAGCTGGGCCGGAGTCACACCGGGGTTGCCGCTTCCCCAGTCCACGACATCGCTGACCGGGGCATCGAGATCGAGGGCACCGTCTTCGTGGAGACGGAGGAGAACACCGGCCGCGATCATCTTCGATGACGAGGCGATCAGTGACACATGGTCGGGTCCGAACTCGCCCCAGTACTCCTCGTGCATGATCCCGTGATCCCGGTGCACGATTGCGATTCCGGCGCCATTGAGCCCCTGGCTGTCGACGTAGGCCGAGACGATCGGTGAGATGGCGGCAAAGCCTTCGGCCTCGGTGTCATCGCCGTCGGAACACGACGCGGCCATCAGGCTCATTGCGGCGGCGAGGACGATCAGGCGCATCCGGCGACGGTAGCCCGCAGAAACGAGTGCCAGTGTTCGGGATGCAGTGATGGTTCACCTGCTCGTTTGTCGGACCCGATGCAGTCTCGGTAGTTTCGGCGGGCCATGATGTGGACGCCCGCAACCGGCACGAAAGGTGACGACTGTGAAGATCGTGGTCGACTTTGATCTCTGCGAATCCAACGCAATCTGCATGCAGATTGCCCCCGACCTCTTCGAGGTTCGCGATGACGACTTCCTCTACGTCCTCAATGAGGAGCCGGGCGAGGGCGACCGGGCACGCGTGGAGGAGTGCGTGCAGCGGTGCCCGAAGCAGGCCATCGCCATCGAGGGCTGATTGTCCCGCCAAACGATTCACATCGTCGGCGCTTCGCTCGCCGGCATCCGTGCCGCGGAAGCAGTGCGACGCGAGGGCTTCGGTGGCACGGTCGCGTTGATCGGCGACGAGTCACATCTTCCGTACGATCGCCCACCGCTCTCCAAGCAGCTGTTGTCCGGGGCGTGGGATCCTGACCGGATCGGGCTCACAAAGCCCGAGAAGTACGAGGAGTTGGATCTCGACATCCGGTTGTCCACACGCGCGACCGGATTCGACCTCGCCTCGCGGATGCTGACAACCGTCGGTCCCGCCGGCGAGCGTTCCGAGGTCGTTGACGGACTCTTGATCGCCACGGGTGCACGGTGTCGCACGCTTCCCGGTGCCGATTCACTCGCTGGCGTTCACGTTCTTCGCACCCTCGATGATGCGTTGGCGTTGCGAGCAGATTTCGAGAAGGGTCCCGAGCGCGTTGTCGTCGTCGGTGCCGGCTTCATCGGGGCGGAGGTCGCGGCCACGGCACGCGGCCTCGAGATCCCGGTCACGATGGTCGAGTTCCTTCCGACCCCGCTCGGGCGAGTGCTCGGCGAACAGATGGGCTCGGTCATGGCCGAGGTGCACCGAGAACACGGCGTCGATCTCCGTACCGGAGTCGGTGTCGAGTCGATCAATGGCACCGACGCCGTCGAGGGCGTGACGCTGTCCGACGGTTCGATCATCGAGGCCGACGTGGTTCTGATCGGGATCGGGGTCATCCCCAACACGGAGTGGCTCGAGGGCTCCGGTCTCCAGATCGACAACGGCATCGTCTGCGACGCCACGATGTCGGCCGCCGCCGGCGTCGTCGCGGCCGGCGATGTCGCTCGTTGGCCCAACCATCGCTTCGACGAAGTGATGCGCGTCGAGCACTGGGACAACGCGATCGAACAGGGTGTGCACGCGGCCAAGCGGCTGCTTGCCGACGACGCCGCTGCCGAGCCGTTCACCCCGGTTCCGTGGTTCTGGTCCGACCAGTACGACCGCAAGATCCAGCTCGCCGGGCGGGTCCGTGCCGATGACACGATCGAGATCGTCGAGGGTTCGCTCGACGAGCGACGGTTCGCCGCGCTCTATGGACGCGGCGACAAGCTGGTCGGCGTACTCGGGTTCAACCGGCCCCGCCACGTCATGCAGTACAAGACGATGATCCAGGACGGGGTCTCGTTCAGCGAGGCCCTCGCCGCGGAGATCTGACATCGACGTTCTGGGGCCATGACGGACACCGCTGCCCTTCTTCTCGCGCTGGCAGTCCTGGCGGCCACCATCGACTGGTGGGCGGTGCTTCGCGATCGGCTGGGCGTGGAGTTCCTGGCCAAGCCACTGGTCGTCATCGCGCTGATCGGCGTGGCGCTCGCGGTGGAGACCGACGACAATGTCGTGCGCGGGGTCGTCCTCGCCGCGTTGGGCGCATCGCTCGTGGGCGATGTCGTCTTGATGACGCCCGACGCTCGCTTCGAGGCCGGGTTGTTCGCCTTCCTGGTCGCCCATCTCCTCTACATCGCCGCCTTTGCCCGCGACTTCCAGATCGAACCTGCGCTGGCAGGCGGATTCCTGGTCATCGGCCTCGCGTTCGGCGTGGTTCCCGAGTTGATGCAGGGGGTGCGGCCGAGAGGGCCGCTCATCGCCCGCTCCGTGAGCCTCTACATCGGGGTGATCTGCGTCATGGCGGTGTTCGCCGCCGGCACGGGTGTCATCATCGCCGCGGTGGGTGGCGCGCTCTTCGTGGCCTCGGATGCGCTTCTGGCCTGGAACCGGTTCGTCGGAAGGGCCCCTGGGGGACGGGTTCTGGTCCACGTCCTGTACCACGGCGCCCAGGTCTGCCTGGTGCTGTGGCTCACCGTGTGATGGCCGCCCGTTCTGTTCTCGGATAGGCGCCGATATCCTTACCGGGTCCCGAAAGACGGGCATCCGCTGCGGGCTACGCACTGCGAGCACTGCGGCCGGGAACCAATCCCAAGGAATACGAATCTACATGGCTGTCAATCTGCGCCCCAAGGCCGAAACCATCGCCGAAATGGCGAAGGCGTTCGACCTCAAGGAGAACGACACTGGGTCCCCTGAGATCCAGATCGCTCTGCTGTCCGAGCGCATCAATCACCTCACCGAGCACCTGAAGGACCACAAAAAGGACCATCACAGCCGGCGAGGCCTGTTGATGCTGGTCGGTCAGCGCCGTCGACTCCTCGACTATGTCAAGGACAACGACGTCGAGCGGTACCGTGCGGTGATCGCACACCTCGGTCTGCGACGCTGAAATACTCTCGGGGCGGTCCTTCGGGGCCGCCCTTTCGGTTTCCTCCCAGGATTCGCCTGCGAGGAAACCCGACGAAATCCCAGTGCTGGAACGTCCAGCAAAAACGAGAACCTGACATGTTGGTGTTAGTCGAATGAGCCGGAGCTCCGCTCCGTTTCATTCGACTGGGAACTGGCAGTCGGGTACTCAGGAGTAAGTACA
>Ga0316204_10006916_pt1 | contig 17018 bp, 30 predicted proteins | sample 6monrhotite_MG_2_FD_205661 | JGI IMG/M metagenome (GOLD analysis project Ga0316204, IMG submission 205661) | Microbial mat bacterial communities from mineral coupon in-situ incubated in ocean water Damariscotta River, Maine, United States -... | ecosystem: Environmental > Aquatic > Marine >... | reverse complement strand
AAAACACTGGCCGAAGCTGTAACCTGGTGATTATCTTTAGTTGTAAAATTAACCTGAGATATAGAACACTCCTGAGTTCTTTTTGGTTTGGCAAAAATAGAATCCAAAAAAGGTATTTTAAAATATAAGCCATAGTCTAATTTTCTAATAATACGCCCATTTCTTAATTGCAATCCATTTTCCCACTCTTTGATAATAAACCAAAATTTAAACTGGTTTGTTAGATATGTTAAAAGCTCTTTAATACCATTCATAATTTTTCTATTCTATTCATCACTACCAATACCAAAACTAATATCAGTATCAGGATCATTATATTTACTTTCATTCGTTTCAACTTCTGAAATAGTCGCACTGAATCCCATGATCCAGCCTATAATTCCATCAATCCGGCCTTTCGGATTTGATTTTACATATCTTATATCTTCATTGTTATTTACATAAGCTTTCACACGCGCCATCATCCAGCGTAATATTGGATGGCCACCATGCCGCCATTTAGCCATAAATAACAAGCGCTCAAATTCTTTTGTAGGATGACTGTAATACGTAACCGTTTGCGGAAATGGCACAAACAAAATACCTTCAGCTGTTAATCGCTGGACCAATTCTGTGCTTTTCCATTTATCATAATCGAACCATTTTGCTTCAAACAACCAATATGTTTGCAAAAACACCTTTTCAATAACCGCATAGTCAATTTGATTACCTTCAGTGGCGGTTAATATTTTAGTGTTTATGATCACATCATAAAATTCACGTTCTTCATCATTCTCAAAATGACAATAATCAGCCAAATCAACATTTTGCCAATGGCTATACGGTACCCGATCTTCTTTACTTCTTTGGTTAATGGTATCTTTAGGACAAAAAATAAGCGGCAGCACATCACGAAAACCTTCAGGATCAGGATTACTTACATACACCATAGCACTTAAATCTATAGTACTACTTAAATCTAAACCACCAGCGCAACCATATTTCAAAAAATTACCAATCCGGATCTTACCGTTATTTTTCATATAATCTTCATCAGGTATACGAACTTCAGGAGCATCAACCCAAATATTCAATGACTTGGTTTTAAAATTTGGTATTTTACTACTTTGAGATTTCGCTTTTTTATATGCTTCTCGTATATTATCAATCTGTACAGAAACGCCTAAATTTGGATTTGCTTTTTGCCAATTATCTTCATTTTCCCAATCATCAGTAGCATCCATTTCATGAATCATCATAAATCGCCTATCATCATCAGGAATTACACCATCGAGCATATCCTTACACACATCTTCATATAACTTACAGGGCCCAAAAAGATCAACACCCTTAGTAGATATATGCCAAATGATTGGCTGACTACGAGCTACAGAACTACTTTCAAGATTTTCCTTTACAGAATCATCAGGATGCGCGTGATATTCATCGATTATCGCCAAGCTGCTATTAATACCATCCTGAGTTTTACTATCACCGCCGAGCGGCCGCATCATACCACCTAAAGGATCAAACAACAATCTATTTTGTCGGACCGTAAAACCGTTTTGATTCAACATAGAATTACGCTTTATAAAACTTACAGCTTGATTAAAACATAATTTCGCCTGGTCCTCTTTTGTTGCACCAATATATACTTCAGCTTCACTTTCATGATCAGCGGCCATATGATACAAACCAACGCCAGCCATAACGGCCGTTTTACCGTTTTTTTTAGCCATACTTTCGTAGACCTCATTAATACGGCGCAGATCTGTTACTGAATCAACCCAGCCAAAAACATTATACAAGGTAAATTGCTGAAATGGCGACAAAATAAACGGCTTGCCAGCTGTCTTACCCTTGGTATGTATTAGATACGTCTCGAAAAATTCGATAATATCCATCCCATAACTGTGATTTAAGGTATAACCATCGGCTTCAGAATCTTCTATCCACTTAAAAAAACGCTTAACAGCCAGGATCACATATTTACCGGCCACAACTTTACCACTCAGTACGTCATTAGCATACTGAAATGGTATAGAATTAAGCATTTCTTTAGTTGGTTTCATTAACTATCTTTAGAAATTAGCACTACTTTATGCGTGATATATTCATTTATAGAGACAATTTTAAATGAGGTGAATTGCGTATCTTTTTCAGGATCTTCAGAATTATTTTTACCCATCAGGACCATCTTAGAATTTACTCCACAAACACCACCCATAAAATTCCTGAGCAATAAATAATTACTGATTTTAGCCGCCGCCTTAATTTGTTTAACTTTTAAAAGTGCCATAACTATGCTACTTTCTTTTTTGCTGGTTTTTTACGAACCGATTTTTTAGCAGCTGGTTTTTTAGATTCACCTACTTTCAACGCTTCCTTCAGATCCTTAACACGTTTTGTAGACCGGGCAATTCGTTTATCTGCTTTTTCTTTTTGATCAGCTTCAATTACTTTCAAATCTTCAGGATGATATAAATTCACTAACTGATACAGTGCTTCAGAATACCCACTATGACCACGGTCCGAAACCTGTCTATCGGTCAATACTCCAAGACTAAAGCGCATTAAAATTTCAAAAAATAATTTTTCATCTACGACTTTTAAAATCTTATTCCATGCTTTACGATCTGAAGAGTGCCACGGAATACCTAATTTTTTAGCAACCCACTCACGTGTTTCATGCCGTGATTGCTGAATGATTGTAAAAACAGCAACCGCCATTTCAATTTTAGATTTTAGTATTGATTTAGAATGAAAAATTTTATGATCCTTATCTAATATATTTGTTCGTATAGCTGCCTCAATTTTTTCATTATCTAATTCAACAGCTCGTTTCGCGCGCGATTGAATTTTTTCAATATCTTCTTTTATCACATCGCTTTTAGAAAAGGAAGTTTTAACAGTTTTCGACTTTCCCTGTATGTAGATAAATTTATATTTTCCAACATCATCACCGGAAACATAAAAGGCTTTTTTCTTTATTGAATTATTACGCTCACTTCTATTAAAATGATCATATTCTTTAAGGATTTTCAACTTATAAGATTTACACAATTTTGTGATATAAGCCGGAATATTACCATAGGATGCGGCAATAACTATTTTACTACCATCAGCAATTATATTTTCAAGTTCACGTTTAACATAAACTTCAGATTTAGCCGTATAACATTTTGAATCGAAGCAATTATCTTTTTTATCATCCTGAAATTCTGAGAACAATAACGGATTATTTAACGCTCGTTTTGGACAGATATCACAAGCACACACACCTTTAACTAAATCCTTTTCAGATTTATCAAATGGTGCATCTTTCATGTTATACAAACCTCGATTAATTGTAGATATTAATTCTTTGATCGTTTTGTAATCTATGTCATATGCTTTGGACCAAGGCTGTGCGTTTTTGTAAATTTCTTTTTGTAGATCAACTTCACATTTAGCAATTAACACCGCATGGCCAATCCCTAAAAAATCATTTTTAAAATCCTTTCTAATTGGATCTATTAGGTCCACAAGTTTTAACCGGCCTAAAATAAAGCGCTCAGTTTTCGCCAATTTAGCCGCGATATCTTCTAACTTATATTTACCACTATCTAACATTCGTTTAAATGCATCAGCTTCTTCTAACGGATGCACATCTTTTCGCTCTAAATTTTCTACGATCTGAAATTCAAAAGCTTCATCATCTGTTAATTCTCGAATGTTGGCCGGTATCTCTTTTATGCCAGCTGTCTTTGATGCTGTCAATCTACGTTCACCACAAACCAATTCAAACTTTTTGCCCTTTGGCCGCACTAGAATTGGCTGCAAAATTCCGTTTTGCTGAATACTTGAAACAAGTTCTTTTAAAGAATCCTTATCAAATGTTTTCCGCGGATTGGTTTTTGAAATTTCGATATCCGAAATTTTTAAATTTTGTAATTTATTAAGTACATTCATAATTATAATATTGGTTATTATTCTGTTATTCTCAATTAGTTTTTTTCTTACCGAAGCCAGGAAATTCAATACCTAACTGGCCAGTATCAGCGTTTAGATCTTTTTCACTTTTAGGATCTAATCCAAACTGTTTAATGCATTGCATAATTGCTTTTTCGGCATCACGTTTTACAGTTAGTTCAACGCTTAAATTTTTTGCACCAGTTGTAAAAGTTTGTATATATCCGGTACCAGGGTTATTACGATTTTTTTTACGCATTGCTTTAATTGACCATTCCCATTGTTCCCAATTCTCAGCCATAATTTCTAAGGCCGGTAGATGTAAACTTTTTAGAATTTTGTTAGAAATTAAAATTGTACCCAATCGCTTAAAATGGTATTTGCCCCTGGTACCTAATGTAGTTGGCGCTTTTGGCAATTCACTTAGCACATTCAATTTTGTATTTATTCCTTTCACACTCATAACACTATTGTTTAACCCCCCCCTTCACTTTACACCTCTAAGTAAAATTCTCACTAGGAGGCGATGTATATCGATATGGACCTTCGAGAGAATTTACCCCATACCCCTTATTATTATCTACTACCGATCAGACAGCATTTTTTATACTTAATACCGCTCTTACAAGGGCATTTTTCGTTCCTTCCAACCTTTCGATCACCTCTAACGTATTGCTCCACCTTTTCACCATCATACTCACCGTATTTATCTAATTTAATACTAAGGCAATCAGCGCACCAAACACGACTTAAACCATCAGTTTTATACCCTTTTGAACCGCATTTATGACAGTTAAAATCTACAAATTCACCAGTAAGTTCAACCTCTTTCATACTTTATATTTATCTTTTCGCTCCTTAGACAGCTCCATATCATCGTTATCATCATAACCATAACAATCAGGACAATAATGCTTATCACCTTGCTTTAACCAATCTGATTCCATTGCATTCTCTTCAGCATAACTATCATCACTCCAACACGAATACTCTTCATTCATTCCGATATTTAATTGACAATGATCACATATGATCGTAAACATTTCTACTTTTTCTATACTCATTCTATAATTATTTATTGGTTAAAACTCTTCTGCAAACATTGGTGTGCCTTTTCTAATTCCTATTCTTAAATCTATAGGCTCAGATTCAATTATTTTCCAATCTTCAAGGCTTGAGCATCCGTTTTCAGGCATTTCCGAATCATAGTATAAATCCTCGGACGCATAGTCCATATAGTTTAACTTACAACCACTTTCCTCTTGCTGTATTACAAATGGCTTATCTAAATACTTTTCGTCAATTTCATTTAAAAAATCTCTTAATTCTCTGATTGTTGTTCCTTCCATATTTTCTATTTTTGATTACTTCTATTTACCGTGCGCTTGCTTGCCACTTCTACTATTATGATGATGATCGCAAAGCGGATTATAATCTTCATCTTTTAAAGCTTTCAAATCCCACCCAGCAGCACCAGGCGCAAACTGTTCTTTATGATCACATACTTCAGTAGGACCAACAATACCTTCACGATCACATTCGATACAAATCGGATGCCGCTGCACGTAACCCTTTCTGAATTTCTTCCATGCCCAGGTATTATAAAACCAACTATTATCAACTGACCTTTGGTGCTGCACCTTTTCAGGTACCCAGCTTCTTTTTTTAGGTTGTGGTTTGTCCGGCATCTTGTTTCGATTTTATACTCTTAGCTGTATTTTTATATGTTTTAATGAGCGCCGTGGCAACCTCTTTTTGGCCAATGAGCTTTTCATAAGTTGTTATATCACCATTATCATCAACTTCAATAGCGAACTTCACACCTCGTATTACAGGATAAACACGCACACCATTACGCAAGCAAATAGCCATTGCTGAATTGATATCGATATTTAATTCTCTTTGTCTCATTTAATACGGGCAATCATCTTGATCAACGCCTGAAGCAATACCCACCACTTCAGGAATACCATTTTTATTAATTTCAAATGCAAACTTTGCAAAGCCTTTACCACGGCCAAAGGTTTCTTCGACATAACTCACCGAATGATCAGTTTCATCACGTTCAATTTTTATAACCGTTTCTGCCTTATTTTGCAATTCAGATCCGATATGCCCACGAGCATTACCATCACCTTTATTTTGATGTAGTACAGCTGCTATATGTAAATCATAATCAGCGGACCATTTCATAACTTTAGATATCAAAATTGTACTTTCAACAGGATCATTAATATTCATCACCAAATCACGAATACCATCGATAATAACAGCAGTAACATCTTTTTCATCATTAAGCACTTGCTCAATTATTAAAATTCTCTGTTTTGGAGTATATGGCCTTAAGCAAAACACTATTAGGTTTTTTTCATCACCACCAGCTAAGTGCTTTATACGCTTAACCACGTTCTGCACATCATAACTCGATTGCTCAGTATCAAATACAATCACACGACCAGGAGCATTCGCATTGAATTTATCATACATCTGTAAACCACCGCAAATAGCACCGGTAAACATCGACAAGGCAAACGTTTTTTTACTTTTTGCTCTACCAATCCAAGCACTTATATTTCCTTTTGAAAACTTATTAGTATTCTCAATTTTAAGTATATAATTAGCCGGATCTATTTGATCAGTAGACTTTATACGAGACTTAGAAATTGCACCAGCAACATCAAAGTCATTCGCTTTTTCTTCATCTGATATTTCAACTAATTCATATGCCATTTAACTAAATCGTTTTAAAGCCTCATTACACATACTCACCAGCTCACCGCTCACCGTTTCTAAATCATACGTTTCTTCAAAGATCTTTTTGATATCATCTTTTGACATATTAGCGAGGTTCAAACGCTCACTGTTAATTTGAACCTGAGACTTCACAGATCTTAAATTCAATTCAACACCATTTTTTTCAAATACATTTTTTCTAATATTGTGATGCATCGATTGGTGAAAAGCAACAAAAAACAGATCCAAAGGAGTATCTAACAAAGCGCTAAGCTCTTTTTCAGGAATAGAATAGAATACAGTCGAACCAAATTCTTCAATCTTTTTATTCAAAAAATAGATGTAGAGCTTTGCAAACAATTGATTGTTTTGAACAACTTTTGATTGCTGGTGATTCACCCAACCTAACACGGCATTAAAAGCCTCGATATCGGTTGGACTCGGTTTAAAAGAAGCGTTTTTACTAAAACGCCAGGTTAATCGATTTATCGCTTTTGGTAGCTCCATTTCAATAATTAGCGTTTAGATATTTATTAAGATTTTCACCTTTTAGCAAATACTCAGGCGTGGCAAACTGGTAATTGTTGCCTTTATGCCATTTATTTTTGTCAGAAGATGAATATAAATTACAAATAGCCTTAACAGTCTGAGGTCCTGTAAAACCATTATCTAAAACAGCATCAAATAACCTTTGAACCGATTCGGTAGCAACATATTCTTTTTTAGATATCGCATTGAATTTATCAATGAACCAGGCAAATTCAGTATTACGATCATTTTCTTTTAAATTCTGTTTTCTAATCCAATTACCAAAATGCTGATATAGCTCCTGGTGATTTAGATATTTTGAAGCAATCGAAATTGAATGTTTTATAAATACTTCAATTTTAGATTTTATGGTTTCAATTTTAACCTTCTTTTGCATTGCTAATATTTCAAGTAACTCCTGATTATTTGAAATATTTTCAAACTTCCCTTTACTACTATTAATATTATTATTATATATATAGTTATTGTGTAAAGTTTCTTTACTAGTAAGTGGTAAAGTTTCTTTACTAGCAAGTGGTAAAGTTTCTTTACTAGCAAGTGGTAAAGTTTCTTTACTACCTAAAACAACATCTAAATACTCAGAATTTTGCATAAACCGATTACCAGTACTGTCTTGAAATTTTATAATAAAATCTTTCTGCTCAAGCTTATTTATCAAACTTGTAGTTGTTGGTTTAGAAATTTTTAAGGCGCCGCCGATATAGCTCAAACTACCCTTAAATTGACTTTTACCATCTTGGCTAAAACCGTAAATTAGAGCGAATAAAACCAGCTCATTACCCTGAAGCTTCAGTACATTTATCATCCAACCTTGAATACTTATAAAATTTTCGTTCTTCATTAAAAAATGGTTACCCTTTTTGAGTTCTTGAAATTATAAACGCGCTCGATATTGTAGATATATTCTTTTACTGAAGGCTGCGGATCCATACCTTTTGGATTTTCTGAAATTTTCGACTTAAGCTTTTCAAAATCACAAATACCAGCGTTTTTAATCTTTTGCACAGCACCCATTAAATAACGATTTTTAGAAAACGTATATCTATTAAAAATAGATTCTGTCAACTCAGCTATTTCTGAAGCTAATTCTAAATGATTGACAGCAAATTCACCATCACGAAATTTTTGATTTGATTTCATACTCCCATTTGGATTACCATCCATTAGAAAATAAATAGCACAAGAATAACCCACCTTATACTTCTTAACGAACGCTTTTAGTGTCTCGTAATCTTTCATGCCAATTTTAATATAGCACTCCAAAAAATCGACTGTTTTCCATTTATCACTACGACTATTCATTCGCGCGATTTGCTTCAATTCAAGCTCTTTACATTCCACAAAAAATACCGGTGATTCAATCTTTTTTGAAGCTTCAAATCGATGCTGACCATCGATAATATGATAATGATCATCTTTTTTATAAACCACTATCGGGCAATATGGTAATAGGTTTAAACCAGCCTCAATATCTTCAGTTAATTTATTTACTTTTTGCATGTTGATCACTCGATTACCTAAGATGGTACTGAATTGATTGTACTCGGTACTTTGTTGTATTTTCATTGTATATAATTATTTAAAAAACCAGCCAATCGATTTCAGGGGAAAAAGCGAAATTTAGTTTAGTCTTGATCAGCTGGCTTTTATTATCTTGTTTCTATTGGTTCAAAATGAACTTTTGCGCTATTTTTATTATGCATACTTTCAAGCGCTAAAAGTTGCTGCTCATTAGCCTCAACCCACACAAAGCCAGAACCCATGCCAGACAGATACACCCGATGCACTTCAACCATACATATCAAACCACGCCAAAAGCGCTTTTTAAAAGCGAATCGACCAGTTAACTCAGTACTATACATTGCCATTGTATTTTTCTGTTCTTAGTAATAAAACCACACTTATATTTACGATATCAGCATATTGAATAAATTGAGGCCTGAAGCATCTACTATGAAAATATTGAACTCTATTTTCAGCATCAACAGCAAAATCCTGAATAACAATACCCCAATCGAAAACAGCAGATATAACTACCTCACTTTTTGTTTTAGGCATATACGGGATATCCCTAATTTTCACATCTGAAGGCATCGTAAAAATTACCTTTTGCCCTGGTTTAAATTCTTTCATTGTCTAAGTTTTTAATATGATTGACTAAAATCCCGCTCAATAAACGAACTTCAGATAATGACAAAACAAAACCAACTTCTTTCGAATTATGCCTTATCCCAAAATCCAAATTACCATCAAGCTGACCACAGGAAACCATCAGTTTATTCTGATCAGAATTTTTAAAAACAATTTCAAACTGACTATTATCATTCATAATTTTTACAATTAGTTAATATTTAGTGCTATTAAAGCGACTGTTTTGTAATTTGACAAATTCAGGCCTTTCGTTCGTAGGCTTAACTTCACCAATATTTTTTCGAAATGAGTGCCAGCCAGTTATCGGATGTATATTATGCTCCCAAAATCTTCTTAACATTTTTTTCGTGATTTCACTCATAAGATTCGTTTACAATTTTTACAGCGCTCAACAGTATCGAAATGGTTTTCAGGAATACACTCTCCAATACAATCAGGAATTTGAGCCGCTATACTAGGATCTCTAGGGCACCTTTTACCCACACGACAATTCTCACCTTTTATAATATCCATAGTGCCATTAGTATAAAAATTACAATAAATACATTGAGCGCCAACAACCCAATAACAGTTGCAGTAAAACGACCCTTGTTACCTGAATTATACGCCCGTTTTACGGCTAAAAAATTCAAGCCAACCCATAACGAACCAAATACAACAACCGCAAATATTAACTGGGTTTCATTCATTTCATCAGCCTTTTAATTGCCACTATCGATATCCTTTTAGGCATCCCATCTTGAGGCATTAAAATTTCTTCTGGTCGTATATGACCCTCTTTAATTTTATAATTAATCGCATGCCTGGTGCCAACATCTAAAAGCCTAGATTTAACAATTTCATTAATCGTTAAAAATGGCTTTTGTAAATATTTCTCTTGTAACTTCAGTAAAACAGCCTGTTTTTCATACCAATCACTTTTCGGCACAATCATCAAATCATTATCAATTAGATCTTGCTTAAAAGCTTGTAATATTTCAGCTGCTGCGCTCATTAACTAGCCTTTAGGTTTCGTTCAAAATATCTTTTAGCATCACGAGCTTCTTTTGCTTCAACCATGCAATTTTGTATTGCAATTCGCATCAATCCAATAATTGCTTTTGAATTTACCTGAGTAATAGGCGTATTCATTAAAACCACTTCACGCACGGTAGAAGCACTAACACCGCCATGAACTGCGGCGCTCGCCTGGTCCAACATAGTTGCATACTTTCGCAAGTAATCTGAAAGTAATTTACTTATTGGTTTACCGTAATGATGTTGCTCAAATAGCGCCATTAGTCTTTTGCTTTACGTACGATACGCGATGTTTGCGTTCGTACTGGTTTAGGATTTCTTAAGTCGATAGTTGACATATTGAACACAATATGTAACTGAATCATTAAGAAGAAAACAGCCTTTAAAACATCTTTAGGATTTGAAAGACTGAGTATATATTTTCGGGTGATATCGGCTATATTCTTAGCACATATTTTTCTACGAATATTACGAGTATGCGTACTGACCGTTACTGGACTAATACATAATATATCTGCAATTTCTTTTTCGATAAACCCGTTTGCAACCAGGTGCGTAATTCGTTTTTCTTGGTTTGTTAATTGCTCCATAATGCTTAAAAATTACACTACTACTTTACTAGTATTTTGATTAATTAAGTAGGTTTACATTCTAAGATTTATATATATTTGCTGTAAACCATTTACAGTGGTGTAAATATATGTAACTTTAGGTTACAATGCAACAAATTGTTTCATTTAAAGAAACATTATGTTTCATTTTATATACTATATATCTAAATATGAATAGTTTAGAGTTTAAAAAAATTAGAAAAAAACTTAATTTAACGCAGTCAGAACTAGCTGATTTGTTAAAAATCACCCGAAAAACGGTTGGTATTTACGAGACAAAAGGCGAAATTCCTGTAATTGTAAGTTTAGCATTACAGCAACTTGAATATAAAAATGCAACTAAAAGTTACATACCACTTGAAAATCAAAAGACGTCCGAATTAGAGAAAAATCAAATGGTTTCTGAAGAAGATATCACGGGTATTAAACCCTTGAATAAAGGCATTGAAAATTTTGATCAATTTTTAGAATCTGCTCAATTTGAAAATGCGGTTCTTAAGATTATAGACCGAAAGGAAGTGAAAATTATGAAAGACGAATTGTTAGATTATATTGCTGACTCCATCAAAGAAGCACGGGAAATTGAGAAAGGAAGAAATATATTAAAAAAGAAGGATTAAAGCTTATTCTCTAGTTTTTTTTATTTCAATAATGCTTTTATTATCACGTAAAATATCTGATACAGACACGGCAATTACATCGGCCTCTTCTTCAAAAGCATGTAGACTAATTTCCCCGCTTTTATAAAGATCAAACATTACTTTAATATATTTACGGCGCATTTCTAGTATTCTTCTTTCTTCATAGCTCATATAGGGTTGTATGTAGGTTATTTCTGTATCTTTTCAATCGATCGTAAATGCTGATCAGCATGTGTATAAATTTCTCTAGCTTTTTTAAGCGTTACAATTTTCCACGCCTGTACATTATCATTAGGCTCAATGGCTTTTGATATAATTTCAATATCTCTTATTTCTTCAATTACGTTATGAAATTCCAATGACAGATCATCTAATTTATCGTTTATTTCTTCTTTGGATGCCTGTATTGAACTTTTTCTGTTTTTTAAATAATAATAGGTTAAAAGACCACCAACAATAGACAAAACAATAGAACCTATCCGATAGATATAAGTGTGATTGTCAGAAGGCAACAAATACCATATATTAAGATAGATGCCTTCAGCAATATACACTAGAGCTGCAATTTTTATAATTTTTTTTGAGATCTTATCCCTAACAAAAAAGGTACATAGAACTAAAATAGATAGAAACAATATTACAACCCTAGTCCCGGCCCCAATCATAAATACACGCATTGATCGAAATCCAAACACGTTGTTTCTAGTTTGAATCTCACCTCTTTTTGCCCAGTTTATTTTTCTAGTAGCGGCATATTCATTTTCGATACTATCATTCAACCTTATATATACAGATAAAGGCATATTTTCTTCAATTGCCAAAGTCCTCAAACTATCTATATTCTGAAATTTAATAGCCTTAACCTCTTTTAAATAAGCATCAAATTCCATTAAATTTTTATCCTTTTTTGGAGGAGCCCAAAACTCATTCAACAAGGGTGCAGAAAACAAAATACCTACACCCATAATGATGAATAAAATTTTCAGTTTTTTTATTATTTCCTTAACCATCAGGATCTTCTTCAGGATCATTTTTATCGTCCGGATCCGGCTCTTCTTCTGGATCAGGCATTAATAACTGCATTTCTTCTAATAAATTCTCTTGATAATCCATAAAATTTAAATTTTTAAATTAATACTTAAGCTACGTGTTTTTTGACTAACAATCAAAGTTGAGCATAATTTTATAGAAAACCAACAGTGTTTCTCCTATTTAACAATAGGAAAAACACCCTATATAAAAAGGGTTTTTCCTATAAAATCATTTAATATTTTGTGTTACAACGGAATAACATTAAATTTCAGGACCCTTTCATTGAATAAATTTACGACTATATGAAAAATTTTATTGGTATTCTTTTAATCGTATTCACCACCGTTACTCATTCTCAGAACGGTTTTAAATTAGTTGATAATAATTTAACTTGGCAAAAGGTATTTAATGACAGTATCGAGGCGCAAGAACTTATTAAAGACTTGAAAACGGCAAAAGGTTTCATTTTTGCAGATCCTAAAGAAAACACCTACACCTTCAGCAAGAGCTTTGAGCCTTTGGGACTTAAAAAACACGGTTACATAAAAAGCAAATACCCCTGGTACGTAGCCTCAGATGGCGAAGCAAAAGGATATATTGAATTTAAAGAAAAACGATATCGTGTTACGGTCACATCAATAAAAATTTACGCTCCTTTTATGGTAGGTTTAGAAGTTTCCGATGAATTGAAATTAGAAAATATCACCTATTACGTAGCAAAAAAAGATAAAATAAAAACCAATAAAGCAACCACAAAAGTTTTAGCGTTGTACGATACATTTTTCAATGATCTATTTACAAAAGATCCGGTTAAAACTGATGATTGGTAAGAATTCCATTAACCAAATACTGAAAATAAAATGACAACACAAGAAGTTTCTAGCGCATTTAAAGCGACACTATACGAAAGAGCCAAAAGACCATTTACAGGCACTTTTACGCTCGTTTGGTTAACCATAAATTGGCGAATTATAGTGGCTCTATTTTTCACATCAGAAGATTCAATTAATCAACAAACAAGAATAACATACATCACATCGCTGCCAGAATTCGAAATATGGCATTTGTTTTATTGGCCTTTGATATATTCAGCAGTTGTACTTTTTGCAGTTGGCATTTTAAACATATTGGCTTTAAAGCTTAAAAGTGAATTTACAAAAATTGAGTTTAAATGGTCCACAAAAAATAAACCCGTGTCCGCCGTAGTTCATAATAATTTACTAACCAAAATGAGAACTATCAATCAAACGTGGGCAGATAATTTAGAAACACTCACCAATTCTCAAGCTGAACTATCCACAAAAAACAGTGAACTTCAGACAGAAATCACACATAAAAGAACGGAATTAATTGAAATGAAAACTGAAAAAGATCAGGCAATTAGTCAAAGAATAGCCATTGTCAAACAACATGACGATCTTTTAGCCACATTAAAGAATTTGGATCGCGATAATGAGGATTTGACAGGCAGATTAAAAGAAATTGAAGAACAAAAACTACTACTTCAGACAATTAGTAAATTTCATTCACAATCAAACCTAGTTAATCAAAAACAACTCCGAAAAGCTAAGGAAATCGCGCGCAAATTTATAGACAGTACATCATTGACTAGCGATAGTGAGGTAGAACTAGCAAAAATTATAGATTTAAAAATTGAAGATTCGAAATACTTAGATGAAAAAACTATAAGGGAAAGATTAAATCCTTACGACTCCAAATTACCTAAAAAATAAGTTTGGAAATTTTACCAACCTTTTAAAAAATCACCTTCAACAACATATAAATTTGTTTGGTAAAATTTCCAAACTCATCAAGAAATAATTTTTAACAGCGCATTATCACGCTTTTTTTCGCTAAAAGTATCTTTATACCTGTTATCCATATCATCACGCTCATGACCCATTAATTCACGAATTAAATCTACATCTAACATCAAATTTTTAGCCATATTAGCAAACGTATCACGCATACATTTAGAAGTGAATTTTTTCTGCACCGGATAAACCTCAATTTCGTATCGATTGAAGATGATGGCCAAAGACCTATTAAAATTACGATAGAAATTATCATATCCTTGATCATCTTTACGCCAGGGAAAGACATATTCACCTTCCGGATTCCAAAATTCATCAATAATTTTTTGCGCCTTATCGAATACCTTCAAATCAAATTGATACCCCATGCCGCCACGTTTAGTACGCTCAATATATACACGCCCACCACGCAGCTGGTCCTTTTTTAAATAATATAGATCTATGAGATCTAAACCACCAAAATAAAACTGTAATAGTGATAATTTTACGGTCCGCATATGGCTAGGATATTCATCAGTTAAAGATTCTAAAAAATGAATATCAGGCTTTTTAATATAAATAATTTTCACACGCCTACGTGGTACCGGTATATCCTTAAAAGCGCCTTTAAACGGCTGCTGATCCACAACACGATTCAAACGTACACATGAATTATAGATCGCTCGAATAGCGGCAAAATATGTGCGTATCGTAGAATTTTTAACCGATTTTTTCTTATAACGTTTGAAGCTCTCAATTAAATAGCGATCAACATCATTAAAATACAGCGTTGGCCGGAATGCTTTTAATTGATTGATCGCATCCTGATACGCATCAGCATTACCAGGGCGCTTTAGATCATTGCGCATATAGGTGATTTGCTCAGCTGCAAATTTGTAAAAATCCAAATTCCCGGCATTGGCAGCATTTTCACCTTTCAAAAATCGAAACGCATCCGGTAGATCCTGAAGATCCTTAAAATCACTTTTTGCGGACAATGCGCGGATCATTAAAATCTGAGCGTATAGATCTTCAAAATTTAAATGTGATGGACCTGGTAGATTATTTTTATAATTCCAATCAGCTGCTTTACTGTGGCCAATAGTGATTCTTTTTGATTTTCCTTTATGGGTGATTACTAATTTTATAGGAAAACCAGCGGTAGTTTCACCATCTGAAGTAAACAATTTAATAGCTGCTGTCATAAATCGTACAATTTTCGTACATTTTTTACGGTAAATTTACCATATTTTACCACAATACTACGAAAATGAAAATGAAACACAAAGGATTAGAAATGAAAAAACCCCTTTAAACAAGGGGTTTAGCGTGTTGTGGACCCAGAAGGGCTCGAACCTTCGACCCCCTGATTATGAGTCAGGTGCTCTAACCAACTGAGCTATGGGTCCATATATATTTAAAAAATCGGAGTGCAATATTACCAATAATTTACTTTAACTACAATATTTATTCAAAAAATAATATATCAAATTTTTCTATCCATTAACATCGTACCAAAGTCAATCAGTACCTTTTTATGATCATTACTGATATCCAATTCATTACAATTCTCAAAAGCCTTTTTAGTATAACTTTGGATCTCGGCTTTGATAAGAGTCGGAATTTCATATTTCTCGAACAACTGGACTACTTGCTCAATCTTTTGGGCATCGCTCATTTTAGTACTATACAGTAAGGTTAGCCTATTTTTATCATCAGTCTCCGCTACAGATAATGTTTTAAGGTACATCCATGTTTTTTTATTCTCAATAATATCGCCAGCGCGTTTTTTACCAAAATCATCCGTTCCAAAAACATCCAAAAAATCGTCTTGTAATTGAAAAGCTATCCCCAAATTTAACCCATAATCGTATATTTTTTGTGCTTCATTTGCCGAAGTCTCTGCAATCAAAGCTCCCATTTTTAGAGAAGCCGCAACCAATACAGCTGTTTTGAATGCTATCATTTTTAGATATTCAGCTATCGAAACATCATCTCTCGTTTCGAAATCTATATCTAATTGTTGCCCTTCACAAACCTTAAGGGCAGTATCATTAAAGATCTTCATGAGGCTTTTATAAATGACAACGTCGTAGGATTCAAAAAGTTGATTAGCTAAGACTAACATAGCGTCTCCAGATAAAATCCCAGTATTCAAGTTCCATTTCTCATGAACAGTCACTTTACCTCTTCTTAACGGTGCATTATCCATAATATCGTCATGTACTAATGAAAAATTATGGAACATTTCTATAGCCAATGAGGCATCAAGTGCCTTTTTATAATCTCCATCAAATAATGCACAGCTCATTAAAGTTAATATAGGACGTAATCGCTTACCACCTAAGTTCATTATGTATACCACCGGCTCATATAACCCTATCGGTTCTGAGGCCTTTACCCTTTGAGACATATGGTCTAGGAAAGCACTTTTATAATCTTTAATATTCAAAGTATGTTTTTTTGTAAAAATAATGTTTTAACATTGATAAGAAAACCCTTTCAAATAAAATTTAACACAATGTTAAATTTTTGTAAAACTTTGGAAACTTTTTTTGTTA
>Ga0316204_10006915_pt1 | contig 17024 bp, 15 predicted proteins | sample 6monrhotite_MG_2_FD_205661 | JGI IMG/M metagenome (GOLD analysis project Ga0316204, IMG submission 205661) | Microbial mat bacterial communities from mineral coupon in-situ incubated in ocean water Damariscotta River, Maine, United States -... | ecosystem: Environmental > Aquatic > Marine >... | reverse complement strand
GTGAGGCGCTGGGACGTCGCGTTCCTCAGAGGGGCCTCTTCGCAGTTGGCGCGCGCCGTGCGGCGCGTTCTGGAGGAAGGTGGGGGGGCACAGAGGGGGGCTCGCACTCTCGCGGCGCCAGCCGCTAGAAGACATGGGGCGCAAATCCTCACACCCTACTCAGAGCACTCAGTCGCGCGGGCGGGGTAGGTCACGCTGGCAGCGGACTCAACCGTTCCAGGCACGGTGTCGATGACCGCCGCGTCCCAGACCTCCTCATCGAGAATGAGCTCCGTGAACTCACCGAGCTTCTCCCCATCGATCCACACCCGCACCACCGCCGTTCCATAGCCGCCGTAGCCATGTACGCGGACCTCATACGTGCCCTCGGCGGGCTCGCGGTAGATGATGCGCTCAGTCTTGAGGATGTCCAGGGCGTCCCAGAGATGATCCGGGCTGCCCCCCCAGCGTCAGACCAGTCGGGGTTGGGGTTGCACCAGCTCAATCACATCCACCTCCCCCGAATGAGCCTCGATCCGCGGAAGAGTGTAGCCTGGGTACTCCACGGAAGGAGCGCGCGCTGTCTCTCTCAACCACAACCCCCTGGAACGCCGTCGCCGAGGGCTACGATGAGACGACGCGGGTCGGGCTCTCCGAGTTCGCGCGGCGCTCTCTGGCCTGGGCTGACCTCGCGCCCGGTGCTCGCGTCCTGGACGTGGCCGCTGGCCCTGGAACCCTGACGTCGCTCGCAGCCGAGGCCGCGTCGCGGGTGCTGGCGGTCGACTTCGCGGAGGACATGCTCACCATCTGCCGACGGCGCACGGCCCACCTCGACAACGTGGAGGTGGTGCGGGGTGATGGTCAGGCGCTGACGCTGGACCGGGCCTTCGACGCGGCCTTCTCGATGTTCGGGCTCATCTTCTTTCCAGACCGGGCCGCGGGCTTTGAGAGCCTGTACCGGGCGCTGGTTCCTGGCGGGGTCGCGGTGGTGTCCTGCTGGCCGCCACCGCATCGCTCCTCCGCAATGGCGGTCGGGATCGGCGCGCTCTCGGCGGCCTTCCCCGACGCCCCCGCGCCGGAGCCCCCACAGTTTCCGCTGAACACGGCGGCGCTGCTCCGCGGGGAGCTGGAGCAGGCCGGCTTCGTGGACGTGGAGGTCCGGGAGGAGGTCATGACGTTTCAGCAGGACGCCGAGGCGCTCTGGCGCGGCATCACGGACGGCTACGCCCCCATCGCGCTGGCCCGTCAGACCCTCTCTCAGGAGATCTGGAGCGCGGCGGAGGCCCGGGGGCTGGCCTGGCTGCGCGCCAACCATGGGCCCTCGGACTCCTTGTCCTACATCGCCTTGATCGGGCGCGGCCGGCGCCCCCAGCAGGAAGGAGCCAGCAATGGATGAGCAGAGCACGTCGGACGCGATCGTCGAGCTGCTGCAGGCGCTGCAGCAGTTCCGTCAGGTGCCCCGCGAGGATCTGGTCGAGCTTGTGGCGGGCACCCGGGCGCTCCGCTTCGAGGCGGAGACGGAGGTGTTCCGCCAGGGGCAGCCGGGCCTGACGGCGCTGCTGGTCCTGACCGGCAAGCTCGAGGCTAGCGTCACCAGCGGCGGCCGGGAGATGTCCGTCGGACACTGCCACCCGGGCGAGATCGTGGGTGAGTCCGCGCTGCTCGGCCGCGAGTCGATCCGCAACGCCACCCTCCGCGCCTCCGAGGGCTCGATCTGCCTGGTGCTGACCCCCGGCCTCCTGGACCGTCGGGGGAACCGGGCGGTGGCGGTGCTGGAGCAGCACCTCGTCAGCACGCTGGCGCGGCGGGTTCGGCGCACCAACCTCGCCATCAAGCAGGTCTGGCGCAAGGATCCGGTGGCTGACGTCGCGGCTCATCTGACGCCGGCCCCCACCCTGCGTGAGCGCCTGCGCGCGATGTTCGGGGGGCTCTCATGAACCAGGCTGATCTGCTGGACTGCGCGAGCGAGCTGCTGGCGCTCCACGCCTTTCGAGGCGCCGACGAGCATGACCTCCTCGCCCTCCTGAACCAGTGCGCCCTGCGCGAGCTCGAGGCCGGGACGGTCCTCTGCGAGGAGGACACCCCGGGAGAGGAGCTGTACTTCCTGCTGGAGGGCACCGTGGAGGTGCTCAAGCGCGATCCGCGCGGTCAGGATCGGTCGCTGGGGGTCATTGAGGCGCCGGCCATCCTCGGTCACATGAGCCTCGTGGACCGCTCGAAGCGCAGCGCGACCTGCCGCGCCGGCGAGGCGCTGCTCGTCGCCGCCCTGGACCGACCGCGCTTCAACCACCTCTTCGGCGCCCCGTCGGCTGAGGGGAGCGCGCTGCGTCGCCTGCTGGCCGCCAGCATCGCGGATCAGCTCGCCCGGGGGAACGCCAGGCTGCGAGCGCTGATCGCCCCGGACGAGGAGGAGATCTCCGCCGAGCAGGTGATGGCCGTCGAGGGGCAGTTCTCCGGCTGGGACGTCTGGGGGCCCGATCGCAGCAGGTGACCGACGGCCCGGTCACTTGGTGGTCATCACGAACACCCCGTCCCAGTCCGGCGGCGGCGGGCTCACCTCGAAGGCGGCCACCCGCTCCAGGAACACGGCGGCCCAGCCATCACCGGCCTCGGCCAGCGGCGTGAGGATCTCCCTGGCGTCCGCCCAGCGCTGCTCGCGCCAGGCCTCCAGGGCGACCGCCGAGCGCGCGGCCAGCGCGCGCTGCTCGCTGGTGGCGTGCTCCGAGGGGGCGAGCACCTCGAAGATCCGAACAGGCTTGAGCTTGCCCTTCACCCGCACGCGATCCACCTCGCGCAGCACGATGTCACCGATCACCTGGGCGGCGGTGCCCTCTCCCACCATGAGCCAGGTCCGATACACCGAGTTGGTGCCCTCCAGCCGCGCGGCGAGGTTCACCGTGTCGCCCAGCATGGTGTAGTCGAAGCGCCTGTCGCTCCCCATGTTGCCGACCAGCGCGGGCCCGGAGTTCAGGCCGATCCGCACGCGCACCTCCGGCCAGCCCCGGGCGGCCCACTCCGGGCGGCGGGTCTCCAGCATCCGCTGGCAGCGCCACGCGGCCCGGCAGGCGGCGGCGGCGTGATCCGGCTGGTCCAGCGGCGCGCCGAACATCGCCACGATGGCATCGCCGATGTACTTGTCGACGGTGCCGCCCTCGTCCAGCAGGAGGTCGCTCATCTCCCCGAGGCAGGCGTTCAGCAGGGCCACCAGCTCGGCGGGCTCCAGGGCCTCCGAGATGCCGGTGAAGCCCTTGACGTCCGAGAAGAAGGCGGTGATCTCCCGCCGCTCACCGCCCAGCTTGAGCTTCTCCGGGTTGGCCTCCAGCTCGGCGACCACCGCCGGGGCGAGGTACTGGCCGAAGGCCCGCCGCAGCTCCCGTGCCCGCCGACGCGCCAGCTCTCCGCGGCTGATCTGAAAGGTGAGCCGCGCGACCCCCCAGGCAGCGAGCCCGCCCACGACGGGCACGACCGGGATCACCGCCCCGGCCCGCAGCTCGATCGCCGCAGCGACGAGCCACGCCGCGCTGGCCAGCCCGCCCGCCGCGACGATGACCGCCGGGCGCTTGCTGCGCCGGGTCATCACCGCGACCCCGAGCAGCAGCAGCACCCCGGCCCCGGCGCCGCCCCGGGTCGGCAGCCCGCTGGACTCCAGCGGCGCGCTCTCAAGGAGGTTCCACGCGGCGGCGGCCTGGATGTACACCCCGGGCACGTCGGCCTCCAGCGGCGTCGACCGGAAGTCCTCGGTGCCCAGCGCGCTCACGCCCACGAGCACGACCCGGTCCTGGAACGCCCGCCGGAGCGTCGGGTCGCCGGCCGGAACCTCCAGGACGTCGCTGAAGCGCACCATCTCGAAGGCCGCGGAGGGCACGGGGCGCAGCAGCGGGGTCGCGTCCGGCTGAGGGAGATCCGCCACCAGCGCCGCGCCCCGATCGCCGAGGGCCACCCGCGCCGCCTCCAGCGCCAGGCTCGGCCACGCCTCGCCCTTGTAGCCGAAGACGTAGGGGTAGCGGCGCACCACGCTGTCCCGATCGAAGAAGACCTTGAGGCCGCCCTGAGAGCGGGCCGTCATCGCCAGCGCGGGCAGGCTGGAGGACACCTGCTCGCAGACCATCCGGGGCGTCGGCGCGCCGCTCACGGGCGTCAGGCCCGCGCCCTTCACGGCCAGCGCGTCGCTGGCGCCGTCCAGGCAGACCGCGCCCAGGACGACCCGCCCGCTCTCCGCCAGCGCGGCGCCGAACTGCCGGTCCCCATCCAGCGCCAGCGCGGTCTCCTCCAGCTCCGCCACCGCGAGCATGCCGGCTGGCTCCGCGTCCAGGCCGAACAGCCGCAGCTTGTCCGCGGTGTCCAGCGCCAGCGCCGCCGCCTCCGAGGCGTCCGGGGTCTCGAACCAGACATCCAGGGCGACCACCGCGGGGTCGTAGCCGCTGATGGTCCGCACGAAGCGCGCCCAGGTGAGCCGCGAGAGGGGCCAGTTCTCACCGAGGCGGGTCAGGCTCTCGTCGTCCACCAGGACCACGGTGACCCCGCTGACCTCCGGGGTGGGGAGGGCGTAGCGCGCGCCCAGATCGAACAGCGCCCGATCCGGCGCCGTGGGCAACGGATCACCCAGCGTCGCGCGCTTGTAGAGGCCGAAGGCGGACACCACGAGCACAAAGACGACAACCCAGCGCTCTCCGGAGTCCAGCCAGTTCATTCGGCCTACATCTCGGTCAGCTCGAAGGCGTGGACCTTGGACCAGTCACCGACGAAGCCCTCGGTGTCTGTCGCGGCGACCCGCCAGAACCATGTGCCGGCGTCGAGATCCGGGCCGAGCCCGGCGGTCTCCGCCGCGGCGTCCTGGCTGCTGACGTCCAGCACGAACTCGGCGTCGCGGGCGAACTGCAGCACGTACCCCCGCGCGTCCGAGACAGGCTTCCAGCGCAGATCGTCGGAGCGAACGTGCTCGCCGTCCAGCGGGCCGCGGACCTCGGGGGCCTTCGGCAGCGCGCTGGGAGCCGACGGGGCGCCGGACTCGTCGACCCGGGAGCCGAAGCCCTTCAGCACGGCGACCTCGGCGCTGTCAGCCTCCAGGCCAGCCAGGGCGACCTCGCCGTCGAGGGTCTCCAGGCGCGACGCGTCGTCCTCGACGGTCAGGCGGAAGCGGGTTCCGCGCACGCCGGCGACGCCGGTGCGGGTGGTGACCTCGTAGCGGGAGCCGTCGCCGCCGGAGGTCACGTCGGTGTCCAGGGAGCCCCGCTGAAGCTCCAGCTCCACGACGCGCTTGAGCTGATCGTTGACCCGCAGCGCGCCGACCCGCAGCAGCCCATCGGACTGCAGCGTCACCCGGCTGCCGTCCGCCAGGGCGATGCCCGCCGTGGCGCCGGGGCCCGTCTGGACCCAGGTGTTGGCGCCGATGAGATCGCCGCCGGCCAGCGACGTCAGAGACTCCAGGTCGGGGCCGGCCGTCACGTCGCCGCTCACGGCTTCGCTCACGGCGACCTTGCTGGTGCTCTGCTTCTCGGTGAACGTGAGCGAGACGCTGGCCGCCTCGCCGTCGGCCGCCGCGGGCACCACCGCGGAGATGCGCGCGGCGGAGATGCCGCCGGCGGCGATGGCCTTGGTGTAGGCGCGGCCGATGCCGCCGCCAGCGCCGGCGATGCGATCCGCGTCGGGCATCCGCACCGCCACGGTGACCGTGCGCACGCCGGGGCGGGCCGCCAGCCGGGCGCCCACCTCCGCGAGGCAGGCGCGGTCGCCCTCGGAGAGCTCGGCGCTGGTCGGCAGGACGGCGCCGACGTCGACGGTGCCCGCGCCGATGGAGAGCGCGGGGCAGCTCGCCTGGGCGGCACCGAACAGCGTCAGGATCAGGGTGAGGCTCACGGCTCCTCCTCGGTCACGTTGGTGTAGTTCAGCTCCACCCGGCGGTTCTCCGCCCGGTTCTCTTCGCTCGTGTTCTCGACCATGGGCTCGTCGGGGCCGTAGCCCTCGGTCGCCATGCGCTCCTTGTCGATGCCCCGTCGGTCGAGCCAGGCCAGCACGGCGTCCGCCCGGTCCTGGGAGAGGTCCAGGTTGAACGCGCGATCGCCCACGTCGTCAGTGTGGCCTTCGATGGTCAGCATCAGCTCCGGGTACTCCCAGAGCAGCAGGAAGACCTTCTCAAGCACCGCCGTGGACTGCGGCTGGAGCGTCGCCGAGCCGGACTCGAAGGTGATGCCCCGGACCACGCCCGAGACCTCCTCGAAGACCTCGGGCACATCGTCCGGGCAGCCGTCGTCATCGTCGAAGCCGTTGTCCGTCTCCGCCTCCCGCGGGCAGTCGTCGTCGGCGTCGAGCACGCCGTCGCTGTCGTCGTCAGGCTCGGGGCAGCCGTCGCTGTCCTCGAACCCGTCCTCGTCCTCGGGGTCGTTCGGGCAGCTGTCCTCCCAGGACGCGAGGCCGTCGCCGTCCGCGTCGTCTGAGGTCTCCATGGCCACCGCCGGCGCGCCGCTCGCGCTCGTGGTCGCCGCCGCGGCCAGCACCTCGGGCGCCTCCGGACAGCCGTCCTCGTCGCGGACGCCGTTGCGCGTCTCGGCCTCGTAGGGGCAGACGTCCAGATCGTCCACGATGCCGTCAGCGTCCTTGTCGGCGGGCTTGGCGAAGGGCGTGATGACGATCCCCGCCGTCCACTCCCAGTCGCTGTAGAGCTGCCGCCCGTCGTCGGTCGCGTCGCCGATGTCGAGGGTGTAGCGCAGGTCGCTGCGGAGCCCGAAGTAGCGCCCCAGCGGGACGACAACGCCGGGCCCGCCGTTCAGCAGCAGGTTGACGTTGGGGTTCTTGTAGTTCTCCAGGCCGTCTCGCTTGGGCTCGTCCTCCACGGCGTCCGAGATGCGGTTGATGTTCTTTCGGATGGCGCCCGGTCCCGCCGCGACGAAGGGCCGCACGGGCCAGTCGGGGAAGGGGGTGTAGAGCAGATTCAGCCTGGGGGTCAGCGCGTCGTAGCGGTAGTTGGTCGCCGTGCGGGTGCTGCCTTGGAGGAGGCCCACGTCGGCTTCGACGCCGAGCTTCGGCGTGAAGCTGTAGCCGAGCCGGGGGACCACGGTCCAGGTGTCGTCGAGGCTCTCGTTGGGGGTGGTCCAGAACCAGCCGCCGCCGACGCCGAGGGTCAGCCCATCGCCGCTGCCGCCGAAGGCTGAGAGGGTGCTTAGAAGTAATAGAATCATAGGGTTCTGAGGGTACCCCGTTGCGAGTATTGTAACAATTTCCCTGCTCTCTCACCCACCCCAGGCTCGCTGAGAGTTGTGGGTGTTGGGGCGCTGTTAGTCTGAGGACAGATAAGAAGGGAGGAGCGCGTGTCGGTCAAACCCCCAAGCCGCGTGGTGCTGTTCGACGGGGAGGTCGATCTTCAGCGCGGGCTGCTCGAGCGCGGCGGTGAGACCTTCCGGCTGACGACCCGTGAGGTCTCACTGCTGGCCTACCTCGCGGCTCGATCCGGTCAGATGGTCTCCTTCGACGAGCTGCTGATCGAGGTCTGGGAGTTCTCTCCGGCCGTCGTGAGCCGCGCGGCCTACCACACCGCGCGGCGGCTGCGACAGAAGATCGAGGAGGATCCCTCCAAGCCCCGGCACCTGCTCACGGTCCACGGCGAGGGGCTGCGCTTCGAGCCCTGGGAAGAGGCGGCGCCCGCGGCGCCCGCCTCCACCACGCCGACGGTGGAGCCGGTGAGCAGCCTGCCGGCGCAGCTCACGCGCTTCATCGGGCGTGAGGCGCTCCTCGATGAGCTGGCGTCACGGCTCACGAGTGAGCGGCTGGTGACGCTGGTGGGCCCTGGCGGCGTCGGCAAGACCCGCCTCGCGCTGGCGGCCGGGGGCAGGCTCCAGGCCGCTGGCGCGCTCCCTGGCGGCGCCTGGTTCTGTGACCTCACGACCCGGCAGGGGCGCGCGGGGCTCCACGAGGCGCTGGTGACCACGCTGGGGCTCCGACAGGTCGACGACGATCCGTCAGTTCGGCTGATCCGGCTGGCCGACGCGCTGGCGGCTCACGGCGCCTGCCTGTTGATCCTCGACAACTTCGAGCAGCTCGCCGCCTGGTCCTCCGATCTGCTGCCGCTGCTGCAGCGGGCGCCTGAGCTCCGCCTCCTGGTGACCTCCCGCGTGCGCCTCAAGCTGACCGGGGCGTCCGCGCTGGAGCTGCCGCCGATGGACCCGGAGGAGGGGGCCGCGCTCTTTCTGGAGCGGGCGGATGGCGCGGGGGGAGCCTCCTGGGCGCGCCCAGGCCCGGCGTCTCCCCCCGACAGGCGACGCTGCGGGGCGCCATCGACTGGTCCTGGGAGCTGCTCTCCCCCTGGGAGCAGGCGGCGCTGGAGCGCCTGACGGTCTTCCGCGGCGGCTTCGACCTGGACGCGGCGGAGGCCGTCCTGGAGGGGCTGGCGGATGACCTGGAGGCGCCGGATGGCCCCGAGCCCTGGCCGCTGGATCTGCTCCAGGCGCTGGTGGACTGGAGCCTGCTCCAGGTGAGCGCCCCGGCGGATCACCCGGCGCATCGACGCTACGATCTGTACCGGTCGGTCGCGGACTACGCCGCGGAGGCGATCGCGCCGGAGGCGCTGGGCGCGGCGCGGGACCGCCACGCGAGGCACTTCGCGGCGCTGCGGGAGCGCGGCACGCCGGACACCCCGCGGCGGATGAACTCCGAGCGGCGTCGCCGGCTGATGTCGGATCTGGAGAACACGGCGGCGGCCGTTGAGCACGCCCTCGCTCGCGGCGAGAGCGAGCTGGCGGTGGCTTGCTGCAGGCTCTTCTACGAGATCATCATCCGCCAGGGCCCCTTCCGGCGGCTGACCGTCTTCCTCGACGGCTGCGAGGCCGCGGCCCCCTTCCCGGACTCGCGCATCTGGATCTGGCTCGCGCGCGTCTCCGTGTTCCGGGCGCTGCGGCGCGTGCCGGAGGCGATCGATGCCGCGGAGCGCGGGCTCGCCATCGCTCGCGATCAGCGCGACCGCCGCTGGGAGGGGACGCTGGTCAATCACCTCGGCTCGCTGGCGATTGAGGCGGGGGAGCTGACACGAGCCGGCGCGCTGGTGCGGGAGGCGCTCACGATCCACCAGGAGCTCGGCGAGCTGTCCAAGGAGGCGTCGGCGCTCGGGGACATGGCGACGCTGGCCTTTCGGCTCGGGGACGGTGACGGCGCGCTCAGCTACGGCCACCGCGCCCTGGCGCGGGCGAAGGCTGGTGAGGCCCCCGATCTGCTGGCCATCGAGACCTTCAAGCTGGGAGATGTGCTCCAGGCCCTGGGCCGTCTGGAGGAGGCCGAGGTGTACATGCGCGAGGGCCTCGCGCTGTTCCGCGCCCAGGGGTACCGCAGCATCACGGGGAACGCGCTGCTGAACCTCGGCGATCTGCTCAACAGCCGCGGGGAGCTGGTGGAGGCCGAGGTGCTCCTGCGGGAGTCGCAGAGCATCCACCAGCGCATCGGCAATCGGCACATGGAGGCGCTGAGCTGGGCGACGCTGGCGGAGAGCTGGCTCGCGGCGGAGCGCTACCAGGACGCCCAGGAGGCGATCGAGCGCGCCCGCGCTCTGCTCTCCCACGACGAGCGCCGCGGCATGGCTGACATCCTGCTCATCGCCGCCAGGATCCACCTCGCGCGGGGAGGGCGCGGCCGCGCGGTCGGTCCTCGATGAGGTGATCGCCATCGCGGACGGTCTGGGGGCCAGCGGCGGAGCCGTCCGCGCCGCCGCCCGGGCGCTCGCGCTCGGCTGACGCGCTCCTCTCAGAGGCCGCGGGCGTACCAGGCGTCACAGCCAAAGTGACCGGTCGCGCCCTCCGGGCCGTCGAGCTGCTTGAAGCCGAAGGCGCGGTAGAGGCGCTGGGCGGCGCGCATGGACTCCAGGGTCTCCAGGTAGCAGCGCTCATACCCGAGCTCACGGGCGGCCTCCAGGCAGGTCGACAGCATCCTCGCGCCGAGGCCCAGGCCCCGGACTTCGGGGAGGAAGTACATCTTCCTGAGCTCGCAGGTGCCGGCCCCGGCGCCCTCCAGCGCGGCGACTCCGCCGCCGCCGAGGACGCGGCCGCCGCGCTCGATGACGTAGTACCGGGCGCCGGGCACGCCGTAGGCCCGGTCCATGTGATCGACCTCCGGGTCGTGGAGGGCGAAGCCCGGGCCGTCGGCGCCGAACTCGGGCATGACGGCGCGGATGATGGCGGCGACCTGCGGGGCGTCGTCGTGGGTGATGGAGCGGACCGTGAAGGCGGCCTGGAGTCGCCGCCGCCGCAGGGCCTTCGCGTAGAGCTGCATGCCGTCGACCACCGCGCTCCGCTCCGCCTCGCCGAGCAGGCTGAGGGCCTCGCCGACCTGACCGTTCGCCTGCAGATGAACCGCGACGACCTTCGTCCGGCCGGCCTCGGTGAGGTGCCAGAGCTTGCGGCGGGCGTCGGCGGGATCGACCCGCTGCCGGGCCCAGCCGCGCTCGGCCAGCGCGTGCAGCAGCCGGCTGGCGGTCGACTTGTCGATCATCAGGGTCGCGGCCAACTCGCCGCCCGCGAGCTGGCCCCGGGTCTCCAGCTCAAGGAGGGCGTGGCACTGGGCGTGGCTCACGCCGGTCGTCTGGTAGCGATCGGACATGAAGCCCAGCTCGCGGACGACGCGCCGGGAGGAGTCACGGAGCGGCGCGACCTGTGGGAGCATTTGATTCTTCCTTATTGTTGTTGATTGCAACTAATAAGTTGTGTAATGCAACTTAAACGTCAAGGGGCCACCGGCTGATAGCATCACGAATGCTCACGTTGTTTCTGTTTCCCGCCGCGTTGGCTCAAGAACCGGGCGAGCTCCAGCTCCGCCTCACCCTGCTGGACGCCCCCTTCAACTTCGAGGGTGGCTACGCGGTCCCGAGCATGGCGCAGTCCATGGACGTCACCTACAACGTCAACCGCCACGCGATGTTCGGAATCCACGAGGGCTTCGGCGCGCTGTTCCCGGAGAACGAGGGGCTGCGCAAGGGGATCGGGCTCGCGGCGGCCTGGAGCGCGTCGATCCCGCTGGGCTTCCTGGGCGGCTGGATGCACGAGGAGTGGCACCGGGCGGTGATGACGAGCCAGGGCGTCTCGAGCCGCAACGGCATCTACTACCCGTCAGCCTGGTCCAACGGCCTCATCGCGGTGGACAACGTCTCGGATGATGACCTCGCGCGGCTGAAGGCGGAGACCCCCGCCTACACGGTCCGGCTGATGTCCGCCGGGCTGGAGAGTCAGCACGCGCTGGCGGAGCGCGTCGGCGACGAGGTCTTCTTCTACGGCGGCGAAGGGGAGGCGTGGGGGCCCCTCTACCTGGGCGACTCCTGGATGGCTCCGGTCATCGCCATGGCCGAGCTGAACAACCTCTTCTACCACCTGACCTGTCTGGGGGAGGACAGCGACGCGCTCACGGACGAGGAGAACGCGCTGCGTCTGACGATCCCCGAGCGGGACTTCACCGGCCTGGACTGCGTCGCCTGGGCGTACGACCTCTCCCGGCCCGACGAGCCCTACGAGGCCCGCGGGGCCCACCCCTACGGCGAGGGGATCGACCGCTACCGCTCCTGGAGCGATCTGACGGCTGAGGAGCAGGAGCTGCTGACGCTGCAGGCCCGGCTGCAGCTCCTGAACGTGCTGAATCCCCACCTCTACGGCTTCAACGGCTTCAACCTGCCCGGCGACGGCGACCGCTGGATCGCCCAGGTGGGGCATGGGCTCACGCCGTTCGGCTACACCGTCGACGGTCGCTTTGCCCTGAAGCGCGGCGAGCTGAACGCGCTGGTCGCGCTGCACAACTATGTGAGCGCGCTCGGGTGGTCGCCGGGGCTGGACGTGAGCGTGCTGGACCGCAGGCTCACGGACGCGCTGTCGCTGGACGCCGGCGTCGACCTGTGGCTCCAGCCGGCCGAGCTGCGCTACGACGCGGACGCCCGGCGCCCCGGCGGGCGGCTTCACGGTGAGCTTGGCTGGCGGGCATCGCAGCCCATTGAGCTCTGGGCGCGGGTCTCCGCCAAGACCGAGGGCTGGGTGCGTGGGGAGGTCTACCTCGAGCCCAACGTGAGCGGCCGCGCGGGGCTCACCGTCCACATGCGATGACGGGCCCGACGGCCCATGCTATTCGCCCGACATGAAGGTACTCGTCACCGGCGGCGCCCGCAGCGGCAAGAGCCGCTTCGCCCAGGCGCTCGCTGAGCAGCTCCATCCGCAGCGCCGCTACCTCGCCACCGCGCAGGCGCTGGACGATGAGATGCGCGACCGCATCCGCATGCACCAGGCGGATCGGGACGAGAGCTGGCGCACCGTCGAGGAGCCGCTGGACATCGCGCCGCTGCTGGTTGGCGAGGGTGTAATCCTGCTGGACTGCCTGACGCTGTGGGTCTCCAACCTGATGCACCGCCGGGGTGAGGGCGCGGACCTGCGCCCGGACTTCGAGGCGCTGTCGGCGGCGGTGAGCGCGGCGCCGGGACCGATCATCCTGGTGACCAACGAGGTGGGGCTCGGCATCGTGCCCATGAATCGGATGGCGCGAGAGTTTCGCGACAACAGCGGCTGGCTGTCGCAGTCTGTCGCGACTGTCTGTGATGGGGTGGTGCTGTGCGTGGCTGGCATACCGACCTGGGTTAAGGGCGCCCCCCCCTGAAGGAGCATTGATGCAGTTTGACGACGCCGCGGCGGCCGAAGCCAGAGCCCGGATTGATGGATTGGCCAAGCCCATGGGGAGCCTCGCGCGCCTGGAGGCCCTGGCGGTTCAGCTCGCGGGTATCCAGGGCGTGGCGTCGCCGGCGATCGTGTGCCCCCGGGTGATCGTCTTCGCGGCTGATCACGGCGTCGCCTGGGAGGAGGGCGTGAGCGCCTACCCGCCGTCGGTGACGGCCGCGATGATCCACACCTGCGTCGCCGGCAAGGCCGCGGTCGCGGTGCTGGCCCGGCAGGCCGGCGCCTCGCTCGAGATCGTGGACGTCGGCGTCCGTGGGTTTGAGGGGGAGCCCCGTGGGATCACGGGGGTGTCCTTCGTGCGCGCCCCGGTGGCCGAGGGCACCGCCAACCTGGCGACGGGGCCCGCGATGACGGCCGAGCAGCGGGACGCGGCGATCGCGGTCGGCCGCGCGGCGGCGGAGCGCGCGGCCTCGAACGGGGTGGACGCCCTGGCGCTCGGCGAGCTCGGCATCGGCAACACCACGGCGGCGGCGGCGCTGGTCGCGCGGCTGCTGGGCGTGAGCGCCACCGAGGCGACGGGGCCGGGCAGCGGGCTGGACGCCGAGGGCGTTCAGCGCAAGGCCGCTGTCGTCCAGAAGGCGCTGGACCGCGGCGGATCGAGCGAGCCCCTGGAGGCGCTGGCCGACATCGGAGGGCTGGAGCTGGCGGCGCTGGTGGGCTGCATGACCCGGGCGGCGGAGCTCGGTCTGCCGGTGGTGCTGGACGGCTTCATCGTCGGCGCCGCCGCGCTGGTGGCGGTGCGGGCGCGGCCCGAGCTGTCGCGCTTCCTGATCCCCGCGACCCGCTCGGCGGAGCCCGCGCACGTCGCGACTCTGGAGGCCATCGGCGCCGGGGAGCCGCTGCTGACGCTGGGGCTGCGCCTCGGCGAGGCGAGCGGCGCGGCGCTGGCCCTGCCGCTCCTGCGGTCGTCGGTCCGGCTGCTGGCCGAGATGGCCACGCTCCAGGATGTGCTGGACGGCAACCTGTAGATGCCGCTGTCCGCTCGATGATGCGCTCCCTGCGGATCGCCATCCGCTTCCTCTCCCGCGTCCCCCTGCCCGGTGACCACGACGCCACCGAAGCGGAGCTGGCGCGCAGCGTGGGCTGGCATCCGACGGTCGGGGCCGTGGTGGGCGGGCTGCTGGCGCTGGCGGCGGGGGCGCTCGCCTGGACGCCGCTCGCGGTGGAGCCCCGGGCGGCGCTGCTGGCGGTGCTGCCGGTGCTCATCACCGGCGGGCTGCACGAGGACGGGCTGGCCGACGCGGTCGACGGCATCGGCTCGGGCAAGGGCCGCGAGCGGGCGCTGGAGATCATGCGCGACAGCCGGGTGGGGGCCTTCGGCGGGCTGGCGCTCGCGGCCATCCTGCTGCTGCGCTACGGCGCGCTCGCGGGCATGGAGCCCGGCGCCTGGGGGGCCGCGCTGCTCACGGCCCACGTCGCGGCGCGGGTCGTGAGCCCCGTCGCGCTCTACCTCTTCGTCTACGCCCGCGTCGGCGAGTCGGGGCTCGCCCAGCCGCTGATCGCCGGCCTCCAGGGGCGGCATGTGCTGGCGGCGCTCGGCAGCGCGGCGCTCCTGCTGCTGGTGTTCGGTGGCGTCGGCGGGCTGCTGCTCCTGCCGCTCGTGATCGCCGCGGCGGTGCTGCTGGGCGGCTGGTTCCAGCACAGACTGGGCGGCATCACCGGAGACCTCGTGGGCGCCAGCATCGCGCTGGCCGAGCTGCTCTGCCTGTTCCTCCTCGCGGCCGCGAGCCCGGTCGCCTGACGGCTGGCTGCTGGACGGGCCCGGTTGGTTAGAAGAGCCCATGCCTCGCTACACCCCGCCCCCCTCTCAGCAGCGCCTCCCCGTGGCGCAGCCCCCCGAGCCGCTGGCCGCCCGCATGCGACCCCGGAACCTGGACGAGTACGTCGGCCAGGAGCACATCCTCGCCCCCGGCCGCCTGCTGCGGCGGGCCATCGAGGCCGATCAGGTCAGCTCGCTCATCTTCTACGGTCCCCCAGGCACCGGGAAGACCACGCTCGCCCGGGTGATCGCCAACAGCACCAAGGCCTGCTTCACCGCGCTGAACGCCGTGCTGGCCGGGGTGAAGGATCTGCGGGTGGCGGTGGGGGAGGCGAAGGCGCGGCGGGAGGATCGGGGCGAGCGCACCATCCTCTTCGTGGACGAGGTGCACCGCTTCAACAAGGCCCAGCAGGACGCGCTGCTGCCCTGGGTCGAGAACGGCACGGTGATCCTGATCGGGGCCACCACGGAGAACCCCTACTTTGAGGTCAACAAGGCGCTCGTGAGCCGAAGCCGGGTCTTCCAGCTCCAGTCCCTCGGGGAGGCGCACCTCCAGGCGGTGCTGCTGGCGGCCGTGGCGGACCGCGAGCGGGGCTTCGGTGAGCGCGACGTGTCACTCCTGCCAGAGGCGATCGCGCACCTCGTCGGGGTCGCCAACGGCGACGCCCGGGCGGCGCTGAACGCGCTGGAGCTGGCGGTGGAGACGACACCGGCCGACGACGACGGGGTCATCACCATCGATCTGAAGGTGGCGGAGGAGAGCATCCAGCGGCGGGCGGTGCTCTACGACAAAGAGGGCGACGCCCACTTCGACACCATCTCCGCCTTCATCAAGTCGGTGCGCGGCTCCGACCCGGACGCCTCGCTCTACTGGCTCTCGCGCATGGTCTACGCGGGCGAGGATCCGCGCTTCATCTTCCGCCGGCTCATCATCCTGGCCAGCGAGGACATCGGGCTCGCGGACCCCCAGGCGATCTCGGTGGTGATGAGCTGCGCCCAGGCCTTCGATCGCATCGGCATGCCCGAGGGCCGCTTCCCGCTCGCCCAGGCGACGCTCTACCTGGCGAACACGCCCAAGTCGAACACCACGATGTCCTTCTTCGACGCCCTGAACGCGGTGGCGAAGGAGCGCAGCGGCGAGGTGCCGACGCACCTGAAGGACGGCAGCCGGGACAAGGAGGCCTTCGGCCACGGCGAGGGCTACCTCTACCCACACGCCTACCGCGATCACTGGGTGGCCCAGCAGTACCTGCCCTCGGCGCTGAAGGGGCGGCTCTTCTACCAGCCGAGCGATCAGGGCTGGGAGGGTGAGGTCGCCAGCAAGCTCGCCCGGCGGCGCGAGGCGCAGCTCGCGGCCATGGTGGAGGGCGCCGGGCTGGCGCCGGTGGAGCAGCTCACGACGGGCCCACAGGACCGACGGCTGGAGCGCTGGCTCCAGCGCACGGCGGGCCGGGTCGGCGAGCGCCTGTCAGCGCTTCGAGAGGCGGTGTTCGAGGCCGCGGACCCCATGCGCCACCACCTCGTCCTGGACCTGGAGCCCGGCACGGGCCTCTTCACCTTCGAGGCCCTCCGGCGCTGCCCCGAGGGCGGCGTCTGGGGCTGGAGCGCCCGAGAGGATCAAGCGATGGCGCTGCGGGCGCTGACCGAGCGCCTGCCCGAGCTGAAGCGACCCACGGTGATCCATGGACCCCTGGAGACCGGGGCGGTCTGCTTCGACCGGGTGATCGGGAGGGACGTGCTGGTGAAGGCGGAGGCCCCGGAGCTGCTGCTGTCGGAGGTCGCGGCGCGGCTGCTCCCCAGCGCCCGGCTGGTCCTGGCGGAGTCGCTCGCGCGACACACCCCCCGCCTGAGCGCCCTCACCCCCACCATGGACGACGCCCTCCGCGCCGCCTGGGCAGGCGCCGAGGAGGTGGTCTACACAGACGCCTCCGATCCCCTCACGCGCTGGAGCCTCGACGGCCTCCAGGCGCTGATGGTCGCGGCGGGCTTCTCCGTGAGCGCGTCGCTGAAGTCGACGACCCACGCCCTCTACGTCACCGAGGCGGTCGTCGAGCGCTGGTTCACGGATCGCCCCGGCAGCTACGCGAGCCGCCTGGCCGAGCACCTCGACGCGGATACGCTCTCGGCGATCCAGCGAGCCGCGCAGCAGCTCATCGACCAGACCCTGCCCTGGAACTCGACTTCCGCGCTGCTCGTCGCGGCTGCCTCCGAGGAGCAGACATGAGTCTGCGGTGTTTTGAGGCTGCTCTCGGTGGGGATGGTTGTGGTTGTTTGGCTTTGTCGGTTGTCGGTTGTCGGGTCGGTACGGCTCGGTTTGACGAGGGGTTGTGGTGACGCTTCGATCGGTCTTGGCAGTCGCGGGCTCGTTGTTTGAGCGTCACGTCGAGGCGCCGTCGTTCTGCCTGTTGAGTTGTTGGACTTCCCGACCCTCTTTGGTGGCGCGGTGCCCCTGGGGAGATTCGACGTGTGCTCGCTGCGCTAACGAATCCCCGGACGATCCGTCAGTATCAAGTCGACAAGGTCGGTGGCCGGTGCCGTGCAGCTTGCGTCACACACGCCCGAATCTCCCTGGTCGGGGCACTTCGCCATTGGCGGTCCCAGGGCGT
>Ga0316204_10006913_pt1 | contig 17028 bp, 19 predicted proteins | sample 6monrhotite_MG_2_FD_205661 | JGI IMG/M metagenome (GOLD analysis project Ga0316204, IMG submission 205661) | Microbial mat bacterial communities from mineral coupon in-situ incubated in ocean water Damariscotta River, Maine, United States -... | ecosystem: Environmental > Aquatic > Marine >... | reverse complement strand
TTCAAACAGCAGGTTGAGGACAAGATGTTCGCGCTGTTCAAGGCGAGTTTCCCGGACTTGGCCGAGCTTGTGGTGTTTCGCGAGCTTTCGACGCCTTTGGCAACCGCGGCGATCACCGGTCACCACGAGGGCCGGTTCTATGGGCTGGACGGCACGCCCAAGCGCGTCATGAGCGATGCGCTCAAGGCTAAGACCCCGATCGACGGGCTCTATCTTAGCGGGCAGGATGTGGTCAGCCAGGGAATTCAGGGCGCGCTTTGGGCCGGGATCCTTTGTGCTGCCAGCGTTGATCCGAGAGTCTTCAAACAACTGAAAGGGTGATTTCGCAAAGCACTGGGTCTTGTTGGCGATAGGGTCTGCTTCGGAAACTGCAACAGGGCGACAAGCGGAACGTGAAACCAGAGGAACGGATGTGCAGGTGGTCAATGGACGCGGCGCTCCATAGTGTAGTTCCCAGTTCACGCCGAATACAAACAACGGGAATCGCCAGCGGATATGCGTTTCAGCCTTCCTAGAGCATTGGGTTATTTGGTCGGCGGGCTCTGGACAGGCTGGGGCGGGCGCACGCGCGTTGAAGCCAGGCAATTGCGCAATCTGCGGCGTCTCGTGGAAAAGGCACGGTGCGATTCCCCGCTGTTTCGCAGGCTCTACGCCGATCTGCGACCCTCAAGCGAGATCGAACTGCGCGACTTGCCGGTGACCCGCAAACCCGACCTTATGGCAGAATTCGACGACTGGTTGACGATCCGTTCTCTCCCGCTCGAGAGAGCCCGTGAGCATCTGCGGGATATCTTGAAGGTTGGCGTGCCGATCGACGATGTCGCTGTCTTCCAGACCTCCGGGACATCGGGCGAACCCGCGGTCATCGTCTTGCCCTCATCGTTCGTGGAATATGCCTATGGAATTATGATGGCGCGCTTCGAACGGTATCATCGGAAACTCATCCGGGACGTGCGCAAGCTCGGCGTGAGGGTGTCGATCACCGGGGGAAATGGTCACTTTGCCGGAAACGGGTTCAACAAACTGGTGCAACGGCTGTATCCGCGGCTGGCGAGGGGGTTTGGTCTGACCTTCATCGAGGCCGAGCAGCCGATTGATCGGCTCGTCGACAGACTCAATGCGATCCCGAACGTCGCCTGGATCGTGACCTACCCCAGCATTCTGGCCATCCTCGTCAGGGAAAAGGAGGCCGGGCGGCTGCAGATCGAGCCTGCGCTTTTCAGTACGGGAGGCGAAACCCTCACGGGTGATCTTCGCGCGCGGGTCGGGCGGGCTTTCCCCTCGCTGAAATACGGCATTGCCGATACTTATGGGTGCACCGAGTGCCTGGTGCTTTCGTTCGAGTGCAGCCACGGGCGCAAGCATGTGAACGAAGACTGGGTCATCTTTGAGGCGGTCAACGAGGCGATGCAGCCCGTTCCCGATGGCAAATTGTCGGCGACCGTGCTGCTGAGCGTGCTCGCCAACGAGGTTCAACCCTTCATCCGATACGATCTCGGCGATTGTGTTCGGTTTCATGAGGACTCCTGCCCCTGCGGGTCGCCGTTTCGCAGTTTTCAGGTGGAAGGACGTCAGGCGACGCTTGTTCGTGTGGGCGCGGTGACGCTGTCGCCGCTCATCTTCGATCTGGAGCACGAGCAGGCCCGTCGTATCCAGCTGGTCCAGACCGGCGAGAGAGATTTCGAACTGCGGATAGATCCAGCCGAAGGGGCGGCGACAGGGCTTGTCGTTCAAGACGTCATCGAGTCGGTGAAACGCGTGTTTCGCGATAACGGCCTGGAGGATGTCACGGTGCGAGAAGGCGAAGCACTTCCCGAATTCACCGCCAGCGGCAAGTTCCACGAAGTCGTGCCATTACGAAGCGCCGCTGCCAGGACAGACTCACAAGCCTAGACCTCTCCACAGCTCGCGCGCCCGCTTTTTCTTTTGAGAATTCCAGATTTCCTCTTCCGAAGGGATGGCAAGACCTGTCTTCGGCCTTGGAATATGCGACAGGGGAAGACCTGCCCAATCACCGCTGATTGCCTGTCCTTGCACGGGGCAGGGTGGCAGAACGGATGCCGTGTGCGTAAGGTGTGCATAGCGGGTCCGCTTCACAATCGGGCGGACTCCAGGAGAACGCTGAATGCCCAAAAACGCAGCCACAGAGGCCGCGAGACTGTCCGTCGCCCCTATGATGGATTGGACCGACCGCCATTGCCGTTACTTCCACAGGCTGATGACCCGCCACGCGCTGCTCTATACCGAGATGGTGACGGCCCCGGCGCTCATCCACGGGGACCGCGACCGGTTGTTGGCGTTTGATCCATCCGAGCATCCCGTGGCGTTGCAATTGGGGGGCTCGGACCCGGCGCAGTTGGCGCAAGCGGCGCGGATTGGCGCGGATTTCGGCTATGATGAGATCAACTTCAACGTGGGTTGCCCCTCGGACCGGGTGCAATCGGGCGCGTTCGGTGCCGTGCTGATGGAGCGGCCCGCGCTGGTGGCCGAGTGCGTGGCCGCGATGCGAGACGCCAGCCCGGTCGAGGTCACCGTAAAATGCCGCATCGGTGTCGATGACCAGGATCCGGGCCGGGTGCTGCCGGACTTTCTCGAAACCGTGAGCGCGGCGGGCGTCACCCGCTTTTCAATCCACGCGCGCAAGGCCTGGTTGCAGGGCCTCAGCCCCAAGGAAAATCGCGATGTGCCGCCGCTGAACTACCCGTTGGTTCATGATATGAAGCTGTCCTTTCCGCATCTGCATCTGTCCGTGAATGGAGGCATTACCTCGCTCGATCAGGTTCGCGCCCATCTGGCTGCGGGCATGGATGGCGTGATGATCGGGCGTGCCGCCTATCACGAGCCCGCGAACCTGCTGCTCGATGCCGATGCCCTGATTTTCGGCCGAGCCGAGGAGGCGCGCAGCGCCGAGGAGGTGGCCCTCGCGATGATCCCCTATATCGAGGCGCATCTGGCCACAGGCGGGCGGCTCAATCAGATCACCCGCCACATGTTGGGACTGTTTGCCGGGCGTCCCGGTGCCCGGCACTGGAAACGCACGCTATCGGAACGCGCCCACCGGCCCGGTGCCGGCCCCGAGGTGATCGAGGCAGGCCTTGCCGCGATCCGCCAATTTGCCGCCTGAGCCTGCTTTTCATTCTCGCCCGCCTCTGCTTATCTGCAGCCGTCCCCAGCCTGGTAGCCGTCAATCATGCCCGACCTGTCCGAGTTTTTGCCGCTTCTTGCTCTCATCCTGGCGATTGGCGCGTTTGCGGGTGTGGTTGCGGGGCTGTTGGGGGTGGGCGGCGGCATCATCCTGGTGCCCGCCTTCTATTTCACCTTTGCGGCATTGGGCTATGACACGCCCGAGCTTATCCAGATCTCTCTGGCAACCTCACTTGCCACCATCATCGTCACCTCGCTGCGCTCGGTTCTGGCGCATCACAGACGTGGCGCGGTGGAATGGGGTATCCTGCGGTCGTGGGGGCCGGGCATCGCCATTGGCGCCGCTTTGGGCGTTGTGGCCGCCAGCGGCCTGCGTTCCGAGATCCTGATGGGTATTTTCGGCGTTCTGGGTGTCTGCGTTGGTCTTTATTTCGGGTTTGGGCGCGCCGAATGGCGGTTGGGTGACGCCATGCCCACGGGCCCGGCGCGGGCCATCGTTGCGCCTGTTCTGGGGTTTCTGTCGGTCCTGATGGGCATCGGTGGCGGCAGTTTCGGCGTGCCATTGATGAGCCTTTATGGCCGCCCCATCCACAATGCCGTCGCCACTGCCGCAGGCTTTGGCGTCGTCATCGCGGTGCCGTCGGTTCTGGGCTTTCTCTTTGTCGGAGGCGACGGGCCGGGTCGGCCGCCCTTTACAGTCGGGCAGGTCAATCTGGTGGCCTTTGTCATCATCGTTGCGATGACATTGATCACGGCACCATGGGGCGTGCGCCTGGCGCATGCGATGGACCCCAAACCTTTGCGGCGGGTCTTTGCGATCTTCATCATGGTTATGGCGCTGAACATGCTGCGCAAGGCGTTTGGCTGGTGAGCTGGTTGCGCGACGGATGGCAGGTTTTCGATAGCGACCCCGATTTGCGGGCATGGATTGCAGAGATCCGCCCGACCGCGCTGGCCGCCACGCGCAACCCACGAAATATCGACCAATGGCTGCGCTGTGGCGGCACTTGGTTTGCCGGTGTGAACCTGTTGGAAAATGACGCACAGGGCAGGGTGGCGGGCTCGGGCCCGCTGATCTGTGCGGCACGACGCGAAGCCGAGAAAGTGACCGGTCCCCTGCCATTGGACAGGGGCCAGATCTCGGCCACATATCCCGGCTACCCGCGCCCAGGTGCGAATGACAGCCCGGCCAATTTCGCCTTTCGCCGCGACCGCGACGCCGCCCATGTTGACGGGTTGCTGCCGATCGGCCCCGACCGCCGCCGCCATTTGCGCGAACCGCATGGCTGGATCCTGGGCCTGCCGGTAACCGATTGCAGCGACGGGGCGGCACCGCTGGTGGTGTGGCAAGGCAGCCATGAGATCATGGCCCGCGCCTTTCGAAAGGCGCTTGCGCCGCACGCCGCAGCGGATTGGCCCGATGTCGACCTGACCGACGCCTACCACGCCGCCCGGCGTGAGGTGTTTGCAACCTGCAAGCGGATCGTGCTGGAGGGCAGGCCCGGGCAGGCGCATCTTCTGCACCGGCTGAGCCTGCATGGTATCGCTCTGTGGTCCGAGGGTGCCGCCGCGCCGCCGGAGGGGCGCGTGGTGCTCTACTTTCGGCCGGAACTGCCCGATAGGACCGATTGGCTGGCGCTGCCATAAGTGAGGGGAAAAGGCGCTTGCAAGCGCCTTACTCAAGGGCTTTGAAAAGCCCTTACGCAATTTCGAAATTGCGTCCCGCGCGCGCCTATTTTTCGGGGATCAACCCTCGCGGGCTGAACCGCAGCATCAGGAGCAGAAACACCCCCATCGTCAGGAGCCGCATATGTGCCGCTGAATCGATCAACCGCTCGCGCAGGGGGCTATCGGTATCCATCCCGGCAGTGATGAATTGCATCAGCCCCAAGCCGATCGGCTCGACCTGAATCCACAGCCACCAGATCAAGAACCCGCCCAGAACCGCACCCCAGTTATTGCCCGATCCCCCCACGATCACCATCACCCAAACCAGAAAGGTAAAGCGCAAGGGGTTGTAGCCCGAGGGCACAAGCTGCCCGTCCAGCGTTGTCATCATTGCGCCTGCCAGCCCGACAACGGCCGAGCCCAGAACGAAGATCTGCAAATGCCGCGCGGTGATGTTCTTGCCCATCGCCGCCGAGGACACCTCATTGTCGCGAATGGCCCGCATCATCCGGCCCCAGGGCGAATGCAGCGCCTTCTGGCTCAACCAGATCAGCCCCAACAGAACCGCGATAAAGAGCGCGGCGTAGCTCAGCTTGACGAAGATCGAGGAGAACGTGACCACATTGGCCCCAAGACTGTCAGCCAGATTATTGAACCAGCTGCTGTTTTGCAGGTCGATCTCATAAGGCACCGGGCGCGGCAGGCCGGTCACGTTCTTGACGCCACGCCCAAGCCAATCCTCGTTTTTCATGATCGCGATCAGAATCTCGGCAATGCCAAGCGTGGCGATGGCCAGGTAATCGGACCGCAACCCAAGCGCGGTCTTGCCCACCAGCCAGGCCGCCCCGGCGGCAAAAAGCCCGCCCACCGGCCAGGCCAGCACCACCGGCAGGCCAAGCCCGCCCAGATAGCCGGTCAGGGCCGGATTGACGCCTTCGATGGCGTCGCGGGCCGGATCGAACAGGGCCCGGTAAATCACGTAACCCGCAATCAGAACGCCAAGCAGTGTCGCGGTGCGGATCAGACCGCGCGGCAGGCGCGTCCAGACCAGGATGGCCGCCGCAATGGTCCCGGCCCCTGCCAGCATCGCCAACACCATGCGCGGGCCACCCGCGGCCCAGGCCTCAGGCACTGGCGGCATCGACACCAGAACGGCCGCCAACCCGCCCACGGCGGTAAAGCCCACGATGCCGACATTGAACAATCCGGCATAGCCCCACTGCATATTCACCCCGAGCGCCATGATCGCCGAGACCAGCCCCATATTGAAAATCGCCAGCGCCGTGTTCCAGGATTGGTAAAAGCCGGTGCCGATGAACAGCAGGCCAACCAGCCCGAACAAAATGATGTTTCTGGGTTCGATCCGGCTCATACTGATTTCCCCTTGAACAATCCCGTCGGCTTGAACAGCAGCACGATCAGAAGGATCCCAAAGCTGACGGCAAATTTGTAATCGGTCGACAAAAGCTGCATCAGCCCGTCGGGTTGCCAGCTTTCGGGCAGGATATGGCCCGCGACGCGGCGGAAGGCATAGGTGACCGATATTTCCGAGAACGCAATCAGGAACCCGCCCGCGATCGCCCCGATCGGATTGCCCAGGCCCCCGACAATCGCCGAGGCAAAGATCGGCAGCAAAAGCTGGAAATAGGTGAAGGGCTTGAAGCTCTTGTCCAACCCATAAAGCACCCCCGCCGTGGTCGCCAGCGCCGCCACGATGATCCAGGTGATCAGCACCACGCGCTCGGGGTTGATGCCCGACAAAAGCGCCAGATCCTCATTGTCGGAAAAGGCGCGCATGGATTTGCCGGTGCGGGTGCGGTTGAGAAACCAGAACAGCAGAACCACCACGATCACGGCGGTCACAAGCGTGATGCCCTGACTGGTGCGAATGGCCAGGCCTTCCTCCAACCCCGTCAGGGTGCGGAAATTTCGCGCCGAGATGATGAAGCGTTCGCCATCGGCAAAACGCTGATCATCGACGCCGATGATAAAGCGCACCAGCCCGTTCATGATGAACATCACCCCGAGCGAGGCGATCACATAGATCACCGGTTTTGCCTTTTGCTGCCGGTAGAACCGGTAAACCACCCGGTCGGTCCCGATCAGCAACAGCGCCGTCACCGCAATGCCCACCGGCAGCGCCAACAGCGCCGTGGGCAGCGGTCCAAGCGATACGCCCAGGCTCTGCAAGCCCCAGGTGCCCAGGATCGTCACCATCGCGCCAAAGGCCATGGTGTCGCCATGGGCAAAGTTGGAAAAGCGCAGGATGCCATAGATCAGCGTCACACCAAGCGCGCCGAGCGCCAGCTGCGCGCCATAGGCGGTGGCGGGCACAATGACAAAATTGGCCAAGACCACGATTGCGTTCAGCAGGTCCAAGGGGCACCTCCGTGCAGAAGAGAGACTGTCAGGCGGGCGGGCAGGGTCATTGCGTCGCCTCGCAGGTTCCGAAATAGGTGACGGCACCGCCATCACCGGGATGCTGGCTCAGCAGCGCCGTGCGGTCGGAATTGATCGTCAGCAGCGCGCTTGCCGGCCCGGTTCCAAAGGCGGCAAAAGGCAGCGCCGGGCCATGCCCCGACAGGCGCACACCCGGCAGCGGACCGGCGGTCTCGCTCAGGAAGATCCAGGTGTCCTCGCCGGAAATGCCGATCTCTGCCACGCGATCTGCCGGCCCGCATTCGCCTGCCGCGGCGCATTCCACCGTAAAGGTGCAGGAATACCCGGTTTCCGCCATCAGCGGCGTCGCCAGAAGGATCAGGGGCAGGGCGGCCAACCTCATTCGGTCATCCCTTCGCAGGTGCCGAAGCCAGTGACCGCCCGCGGCCGGATTTGCGGCTGATGCAGCGTCAGCACCAGGTTGCCGCCATTTTCGACGCTGATGAACTGTACCGCCTGCGTGTCGGCGTTGACATGCAAAAGCGTGCGCAGCGTGGTGGGTGCCAGCGACCCGTCGGGGGCCGGGATACTGGCGATCTCGGTGTAATCCGAGGGCAGATCGGCGTTCCAGTCCACGCGCCAGCCCGTTCCGGCATTGGTGATCACGATCTCCTGCTCCAGATCCGAGCAGGGCGAGATCTCGACACAGATGATCGACAGGGTGCAGGTCAGGCTGACCTGCTGACCGATGGCGGGCAGGGCGGCCAGGGGCAGGGTCGCCAGAGCCGCAATGAGGGCGGGTTTCAACATCTCAGAGAACCTCGCATTGGCCAATGGCGGTTGTCACATCGGGGCCGCGCCCGGGGCGCTGGAAATGACGGGTATAGATCGCCTCGCCGCTGCGAAAGACCGAAATGATCTCACGCATGGCCGGATCATCGGTGATGAAGCTTTGCATCGGCGCATCGGCGGGCGTCACATCGCGCACCGGCACCTGCACGCTGCCCGCGACGAACCACAGGCCGGGTTCATGGTCGATGGGGGCAATCTCGACGGAAAAACTGGTCGTGTCGCAACCCGCCTCGGCACAGACCGGTCGGAACAGGCAAACCAGCGGTGTCGCCTCCTGGGCGGCAACCGGGCTGGCAGCCAGCGTCAGGGTCAGCACGCGGGCGATCATAGCACGCCCTCGCCCTTTGCCGCGCCCGGCAGGGCCACGGATGGAACACACCGGCAGCCAAGGTCGGCGCGCAGGCTCATTTGCTGCCTGCGGGCGCGGCGGCCCCGGTTTCAGAGCAGGTTCCGGTCAGGCGATAATGCGAAATCTCGTCGCCAATCAACATATTGCCCAGAAACACCACCGATCCATTGGCCACGGTCGCAACCTCGATCCCGCTCTCGTTGGCAAAGACAAAATGGGTGGCCTCGCCGCTGGTCAGGACGGTGCCGTCAAAGGGCTGACCCTCCTGCACCATCTCGCCGGTGCCCGCCTCGGCATCCAGATTGTAGACATGCGTGCGCTCGATAGGTGAACAATTGCTGCCCATCTGGCGGCAGGACTGCGTCATCTGGCAGGTGTAGCTGCGTAATTCCGCCATCGCGGGGCTGGAAAGGGCCATAAGCCCCGCAGCCAAAAGAATTTTCTTCATAAAATTATCCTCCCAGAAAACTGCGGCGCACCTCGGGATCGTTCAAAAGCGCCTGACCGGTATCGGTATAGGCGTTGCGTCCCTGCACGAGGACATATCCCTTGTCGGCAATGGCGAGCGCCTGCCGGGCATTTTGTTCCACCATCAGGATGGATATTCCAGTCCGCGCCACCTCGATGATGCGGTCGAAAAGCTCATCCATCACGATCGGGCTGACGCCCGCGGTAGGCTCATCCAGCATCAAGAGCTTGGGTTGCGTCATCAGCGCCCGGCCCACGGCCACCTGCTGACGCTGCCCGCCGCTGAGTTCACCCGCCGCCTGATGGCGTTTGTCCTTGAGGATCGGAAAGAGCTCATAGACCTGCGCCAGCGTGCCGGAAAAATCATCGGTGCGGATAAAGGCCCCCATCTCGAGGTTCTCCTCGACCGTCAACGAAGTGAAGATATTCGAGGTCTGCGGCACGAACCCCATGCCCTTGGCCACGCGGGCCTGCGGCGTCAGATGGGTAATATCCTCGCCATCCAGACGCACCGCGCCCTGACGCAGATTGAGCATGCCGAAAACGGCCTTCATCGCGGTCGATTTGCCCGCGCCGTTGGGGCCGACAATGACCGCAATCTCGCCCTTTTCGACAGCGATGGTGCAGTCATGCAGGATGTCGGCCCCCTTGCCATAGCCGCCGGTCATGTCTTCGCCAATCAGGAACGGGCCGCCCGGGGCGGGAGTGACGTGATCGTCCTGGTCTTTGGCGGGCGACATGGTGCCGATGCCATCGGGATTGCCGATCGACAGATCCTTGTTGCCGCGCCCGGAATAGGGGGTATCGCTCATCACGCGGTTTCCTTGTTCTTCAATCCGGTGCCCAGATAGGCCTCGATCACATGTTCATTGGCCTTGATCTCGGCCAGGCTGCCCTCGGCCAACACCTTGCCTTCGGCCATGCAGATCACCGGATCACAAATTTTCCCAATGAAATCCATGTCATGTTCGATGACCACAAAAGTATAATTGCGCTCCTTGTTGAGCCGCAAAATGGCGTCGCCAATGGTGTTCAGCAGCGTCCGGTTCACGCCTGCGCCGACCTCATCCAGAAACACGATCTTGGCATCCACCATCATGGTGCGGCCCAGTTCCAACAGCTTTTTCTGACCGCCCGACAGATTGCCCGCGCGCTCATCGGCCAGATGCGTAATGGTCAGGAAATCAAGGACTTCATCGGCCTTCTTCGCAAGCGTCGCTTCCTCCTGCGCGATCTGGCCACGGCGAAACCAGGCGTTCCACAGCGCCTCGCCCGACTGATCGCCGGGAACCATCATCAGGTTTTCACGCACGGTCATCGATGCAAACTCATGCGCGATCTGAAAGGTCCGCAACAGCCCTTTGCCAAACAACACATGCGGCGGCAGGCCGGTGATATCCTCCCCATCCATGGTGACCCGGCCCGAAGTTGGTGGAAGAACACCCGCTATTACATTGAAAAGAGTTGTTTTTCCGGCACCGTTGGGGCCGATCAATCCGGTAATGGAGCCGGGCTGAATGCTCAGACTCGCGCCATCGACAGCATGGAAGCCCCCGAAATGCTTGTGCAGGTTATCAACGGTGATCATCGCGCGGCCCTTCTACATAAAAGCAGCCCGGTGATAAAACCGGGCTGCTTCAAGATCTTAGTTTGTAAACTTAACGATATCCAGCGGTGACAACTTCACCACCTTCAATCGAGATTTCACGATAGTTGCCCGCCGATTCACCGGGCCCGATCAGTTCGACTGCGGTGGCACCGGCATAATCGACTTCGCCGCCTTCCGCGAGGATCTGCAACGCACGGGCCAGTTCACCTGGCTGAATAACTTCGCCGGGCGCATTGGCCACATCCATGACGCTTGATGCATAATCCGCCGGATCGGTCGATCCCGCCGCCTGCATCGCCATCATCATCAGCGCCGCCGCATCATAGCTTTCGGCCGCAAAGGGCGATGTGCCGTCAAAGCCCGCTTCGGTTGCCATGGCGTGGAAAATGCCGGCCCCGTCGCTGTCGGTGCCGGGATGCTGGCCGAACGAGCCGTCAATATCGGTGCCGAAATTGTCGGTCAGCGCTTCGCTGATCATGCCATCGGGGAACACGAAGGTGTCAAACGCGCCGGTATCCAGCGAGGCCTGAACAATGCCCGACCCGCCAGTATCGACATAGCCGGCAACAACCAGAACTTCGCCGCCCGCCGCCGCCAATGCGCCGACTTCAGCCGAATAATCGGCGCGGCCGTCTTCATGGCTGGCGACAAGCGTGACAGTGCCGCCCGCGGCCTCGAATGCGGCCTCGAAGCTATCGGCCAGACCCTGACCGTAGTCGTTATTGGTGTAGGTCACGGCAACCTCGGTATAGCCGCGATCCAGGATCACCTGGGTCATGACCTGACCCTGACGCGCATCCGACGGCGAGGTGCGGAAGAACAGGCCGTTATCCTCAACTTCCGACAGAGCCGGCGACGTGGCCGAAGGCGAGATCATCACCATGCCGTTGGGCAGCGCCACATTGGACAGGATGGCGGTGGTCACACCCGAACAATCGGCCCCCATGATACCGTTGATGCCTTCGGAGGTGATCAGACGTTCGGCCGCGGCGGTGGCGGCGGCGGCGTCGATGCAGGTGCTGTCGGCGCGCACCGAGGTCACGCTCATGCCATCCAGCAATGCGCCCGACGCGGTCACTTCGGCCATGGCCAGTTCGGCCCCTTGCGCCATTTGCGGCGTCAGCGATTCGATCGGGCCGGTAAAGCCGAGAATCACGCCGATGCGCACTTCATTGCCATGACTGTCGGCAAAAGCCGCACCGGTCAGGGCTGCGGTGGCCACAGAGGCCAGCAAAATCTTTTTCATTCGTCTCTCCCAAGTTGGTCGTTTTTGTCTTATGCGGCCAAGTTAGGGCGACGCGCATGAATTGAAAAGGGCCGATTTGGTCCTTTCGCGCCATCGTGCCCCGAGGTCAGACCGGGGCTTTCGCCTGGCCGAACCGCTTGGCACAATGTGCACCTTTAACCGACCCAAAGGAGAGGCCGATGCCCGCCCCGGAAAACTCCCTGAAAACGGCCCTCGCTGAGGGGCGACTGCAAAAGGGCCTCTGGCTCAACCTGTCCAGCCCGCTGGTCGCGGAAATGGCCGGGCAGGCGGGGTTCGACTGGTGCCTGATTGACGGCGAACACGGGCCCTGGGATCCGGCAAACGTCCGCGACCAGTTGATCGGGCTGCAAGGCACCGGGGCCACGCCGGTCCTCCGCGTGCCCTGCGACGCGGCCTGGGTGCTGAAACAGGCGCTGGATCTCGGCGTGCAATCGGTGCTGGTTCCGATGGTGCATTCGGCGGCACAGGCGCGCGACGTGGTGCGCGGGTTGCGCTATCCGCCTGCGGGGATCCGGGGCCACGGTGCCATGGTGGCGCGGGCAGCCGGGTTCGGACGCGTAGCAGATTACGCCGCCACGGCGGATGCGCAGATCTGTTGCCTGGTGCAGGCCGAAAGCCAAGCGGCGCTGGATGATATCGACGCGATTGCCGCCACCGATGGTGTCGATGGCGTCTTTATCGGCCCCGCCGATCTGGCCGCCGATATGGGCCACGTCAGCGATCCGAACCACCCGCAAGTGCGCGCTGCCATCGCCGCCGCCATTCCGCGCATTCTGGCGCAGGGCAAGGCTGCGGGCATCATCTGCGCACCGGCCGATTTCACGCACTATATCGACCTCGGCGTCACGTTTCTGGGCATGGGCAGCGACGCAATGATCCTGCAAGCGGGCCTCAGCGCCCTGGCGAAAGGGCCGCACACATGATCTTGGTCGATGCCGATGCCTGCCCGGTCAAACAGGAAATCATCCGCGTCGCGCTGCGCCACAAATGCCCGGTGCGCTTTGTCGCCAACCAGGGCCTGCGCCTGCCCGATCATCCGCTGATCACGATGGCCGTGGTCGATGCCGGGTTCGACGCCGCCGATGACGCGATCGCTGAGGCAGCAGGCCCCGACACGCTTGCTATCACCGCCGATATCCTGCTGGCCGACCGGTGCCTGAAATCCGGGGCGCAGGTGCTTGACCACAAGGGGCAGGCCTTTTCACAGGCCTCGATCGGCGCACAGATCGCCACCCGCGCCATCATGGCCGACCTGCGCGCCGGGCTGGACGGGCAGGGCGTCGGCGGCCAAAGGCCCTTTTCGCAAAAAGACCGCAGCCAGTTCCTGAACGCGCTGGAAAATGCCCTCAGAAAACTGTCGCGCGCCAGTTAACTCATTCTCCAGGTTGAAGCGATTTGCGATTGACTTGAATCGAACCACGCTGCCTTGCGCCCTTGGCGCGAATGCGTGTTTCGATCAGAGGGGCTCAGATATATCGCACGTCGCCGTAACGGCCTTCTTTGCGCCCCAAATATCCCGGGGGTTTGGGGGCTGGCCCCCGATCCGACCTCACAGCCCTCGCGCCTTGGCCCGATCCCACAGCGCGTCCATCTCGGCCAGATCGCTTTCCTCGCAGCGCCGCCCCTCCGCTCGCAACGCGTCTTCGATGAACCCGAACCGGCGCACAAATTTCGAATTGGCCCCACGCAGCGCAACCTCCGGATCAACCTTCAGATGCCGCGCCAGATTGGCCATGACAAAGAGCAAATCGCCCATTTCCTCAGCGATTTTCTCCTGCGGCAGCGTATCGCGTGCCTCGGCCAATTCCCTCGCCTCCTCGGTCATCTTATCCAGGACATCGCCAATATCGGGCCAATCGAAACCGACCCGAGCCGCCCGCTTTTGCAATTTTTCGGCCCGCATCAGAGCCGGCAGGTTCCGCGCCACATCCGCCAGCACGCCGGTCTGCGCCCGCCCGGCGCGTTCCGCAGCCTTCACCGCCTCCCAATCGCGGGTCTGCTGTTCGGCAGATTTGTCTCGGCTTTCGCCGCCAAAGACATGCGGATGGCGGGCCACCATCTTGTCAGCCACGCCCCGCACAATCCCGTCGAACCCGAAATGCCCGGCCTCCTCGGCCATGGCCCCGTGATAGACCACCTGCAGCAAAAGATCGCCAAGCTCGCCCTTCAGATCGGCCATATCGCCACGCTCGATGGCATCGGCGACCTCATAGGCCTCCTCGATCGTGTAGGGCGCGATGGTGTCGAAGGTCTGCTCGATATCCCAGGGGCAACCCGTCTGCGGATCGCGCAACCGGCGCATGATCTCCAACAGCCGCGGCATGCCGCCTTCGGGGTCATGGATCAGATCATCGCGCATTGTGCAGGCTCCGCGTTTGGGTCAGGCTGATGCGGTTAGAGCCGAGGAACCGGGAGGAGTCCAGCAATGCCCGTGATCAACCGCATCGCCGCCTATGGCGATGACATGACCAATTGGCGCAAGCACCTGCATGCCCATCCCGAACTGGGGTTCGACTGTTTCGAGACCGCGCGCTTCGTGGTCGATCGGTTGCACGAATTCGGCATCACCGAGGTCCATGAGGGCATCGCCACGACCGGCCTCGTGGCCATTATCGAGGGGCAGGGGGCTGGCCCCACCATCGGGCTGCGCGCCGATATGGATGCGCTGCCGATCCAGGAAGCGACAGGCCTGCCGCATGCCTCGATCCACCCCGGCAAGATGCATGCCTGCGGCCATGACGGGCACACCACCATGCTGCTCGGGGCCGCGAAATACCTGGCCGAGACGCGCAATTTCAAGGGCCGGGTGGCGCTGATCTTTCAGCCGGCCGAGGAACAGGGCGGCGGGGCCGGGGTGATGTGCGCCGAGGGCATCATGGAGCGCCACGGCATCGATCAGGTCTATGCCATCCACAACACGCCCGGCCATAATCTGGGCCATATCTACACCACGCCCGGGCCAATCATGGCGGCGGTCGACAGCTTTGACATCCACATCACGGGGCAGGGCGGGCACGGGGCCTATCCGCATGAATGCCGCGATCCGGTGATTGCCGCCGTGGCCATCGCGCAGGCGCTGCAAACCATCGTATCGCGCAATCACTACGCGTTGCAGGATCTGGTGGTCTCGGTCACCATGATCCACGCGGGAACAGCCGAAAACATCATACCCGAAACCGCGTATCTCGGTGGCACGGTGCGCAGTTTCGATGCCGATCTGCGCGACAGGGTCGAGGCCCGCATGGCCGAGATCGTGGCGGGGCAGGCGGCCTCTTTCGGGGTTGAGGCACGGCTCGATTACAAACGCTCCTACCCGGCCACCGTGAATGCCCCGGACCGCGCCGAATTTGCGGCGGGTGTGGCGGCCGAAATCGTGGGGGCGGCCAATGTCGACGGCCATGGCCTGCGCGAAATGGGGGCCGAGGATTTCAGCTATATGCTGGCCGAGCGCCCCGGTGCCTATCTTTTTCTGGGCCAAGGTGCAGGCGCGGGCTTGCATCATCCCGAATATGAGTTCAACGACGCCGCCGCCCCAATCGGCGCGAGCTTTTTCGCCCGCCTTGTCGAACGCGCGCAGCCGCTGGAGTGATCCCGGCACGCCGTTGGCAAGCCGCGCTAATGCTTTTCGGCGCGCAGATAGCTGCGCAGCCCGTAAAGCAGCGGCGTGCCTTCAGGGGCCACCGCGACATCTTCCACAGCACCGATGCAGATGTGATGGGTTCCGATCTTTTCAGCCGAGACCAGACGGCAATCGAAACTGACCAAAGCGGCATCAAAGCGCGGCGCGCCGGTCAGGGCAGGCGAAAACGCCCCGATATTGAACTTGTCGTCGCCGGGGGCCGGTGTGCGGCCCGAAAACACGTCCGAAACCTGCGCCTGGTCGATTTTCAACACGTTGACGCAGAAACAGCCGTTTTCCAGCAGCGTCGGCAGGGTCGGGGCCAGTGCATTGAGGCACACCAGCAGCGTCGGCGCGTCGCCATCGGCCGAGACCGGGGTCATGGCGCTGACGGTGACGCCATTGCGCCCGGCGGGCCCGTCGGTGGTGACAATGCTGACCGAGGCCGCGGCAAGGCTCATGCCGTTCAAAAACCCCTGTCGCAGATCGGTCTGGGTCATTGGCGGGCTGTCCTTTGAATGGGCGCAAACGGCCCCCTTGTGATGCACCGCGCCGACATGAACATGCAAGTCAGAGTTGCCATTGCCGATCCCTTGGGCTTTGGATAGGGCCTTGGCGCGATACTGCGAAAGGGACCGCGATGGCTTTGGAAGATGCGAAAAAGGATGTCGACGGGGCCTTTACCCGCGAAAGCCTGAAGGGGCCAGCATTTGAGAACACCTTTGCCGGGGCCACCAGTTTCCTGCGCCGCCGCTATACCAAGGATCTGACCGGTGTCGATGTGGCCGTGACCGGCGTGCCGTTCGATCAGGCCGTGACCAACCGCCCCGGCACAAGGCTGGGCCCGCGCGCCATCCGCGAGGCCAGTGCGCTTCAGGTTTATGACCCGCCCTATGGCTGGGACGGCTATGACCCGTTAAGCGCGCTTGCGATTGCCGATTATGGCGATCTGGCCTTTGATTATGCCCGCATGTCCGAGTTTCCCGCGACGCTTGAGGCGCATGCCAACGGCATTCTGGATCAGGGGGCGGCGCTGATTGCGCTTGGTGGCGATCATTCGATTACGCTGCCGCTTTTGCGGGCGCATGCGACGAAATTCGGGCCCCTCGCGCTCATTCAATGCGACGCCCATACCGATACCTGGCCCGATGATGACCCGGGTCGCGTCGATCACGGCACGTTTACCTACAAGGCGGTGCGGGAGGGGCTGATTGATGTCTCCCGCTCGGTCCATATCGGCATCCGCACGGTGGTTGCCGACAACCTGGGCATCGAAGTGCTGGATGCGCGGATGGTGCATGAACAGGGGCCCGCCGCGGTCGCCGCCCGGGCGCGCCAGATCGTGGGCGATGCGCCAACCTATCTGACCTTCGATATCGACTGTCTCGATCCGGCCTTCGCACCCGGCACCGGAACGCCGGTCTGGGGGGGGCTGTCCTCGGGGCAGGCCGCGATCCTGATGCGCGATTTGGCCGGGATTAATCTGGTCGGCGGCGATGTGGTCGAGGTCTCGCCGCCCTTCGACACTGCCGCCATCACCGCCGTTGCGGGGGCGCATGTCGCGATGGAGCTTTTGTGTCTTTGGGGATGGGTGCGGCGCTGATCCCGGTTTCTCGAATCGCCTGATGGCGCTATGGCCCATGTGTCAGCGCCCTGGACAGGATCCCGCCGCC
>Ga0316204_10006912_pt1 | contig 17030 bp, 15 predicted proteins | sample 6monrhotite_MG_2_FD_205661 | JGI IMG/M metagenome (GOLD analysis project Ga0316204, IMG submission 205661) | Microbial mat bacterial communities from mineral coupon in-situ incubated in ocean water Damariscotta River, Maine, United States -... | ecosystem: Environmental > Aquatic > Marine >... | reverse complement strand
CACTCCGGTCGTTTCGCCCCGCCCCATCATTTGATAGGTCTTTTCGTCATCCAGGGGCAGTGTCGAAAGGTCGATTTCCGTCCCTCGTTCGGCGATCAACTTGATCGTCTTATCAAGCACTGTCAGGGTTTTCAGGCCCAAAAAGTCGAATTTCACCAAACCCGCGGATTCAACATACTTCATATTGAACCCGGTCACCGGCATGTCGGAACGTGGATCGCGATACAGCGGGATCAATTCATCAAGCGGTCGATCACCGATCACCACACCGGCGGCATGGGTCGATGCGTGTCGATATAGCCCTTCGAGCTGTAGGCCGATTTCGGTCAGCTTACCGACGGCCTCGTCTGAATTTATTTCGACGCGGAATTGCGGTTCGCTTTCGATCGCCTCGCCAAGGGTCACCGGGTTGGCTGGATTGTTAGGCACCAGTTTGCAAATTCGATCAACCTGGCCATAGGGCATTTCCAAAACCCGGCCAACGTCCCGCAACACGGCGCGCGCCTGTAATTTACCGAATGTAATGATCTGGGCGACATGATCACGGCCATATTTTTGCTGCACATAGCGGATCACTTCGTCGCGCCTGTCCTGACAGAAGTCGATATCGAAATCCGGCATGGAAACACGTTCCGGGTTCAAGAATCGTTCAAACAGCAATCCCCACCGCAAGGGATCCAGATCCGTAATGGTCAATGCCCAGGCAACCACGGAACCGGCACCTGAACCACGTCCGGGGCCAACCGGAATCCCCTGCGCCCGGGTCCAGTGAATAAAATCGGCAACGATCAGGAAATAACCAGGAAAACCCATTTCATTGATGATATTGAGTTCGTAATCCAGCCGTTCCAGATACGGTTTGCCGGTCCGGTCTTTTTCCTCATCAGACATGTCTTCTTTATAGACTTGGCGTTGCAACCGTATTTCCAAGCCTTCACGGCTCTGACGGCGCAATTCATCCTGTTCTGTGATTCCTTCGCCACATTCAAAAGGCGGCAGGATGGGATCAATTTTTTCGACCATAAAGGCCGTACGCCGGGCAACGATCAGGGTGTTGTCGATGGCTTCGGGCAAATCGGCGAACAAGGCCCGCATTTCCGCCGCGGATTTAAAATAGTGCTGTCGGGTCAGTCTGCGCCGTTCCGATTGCGAAACATAGGCGCTCCCGGCAATGCATATCAGGGCATCGTGGGCTTCGTACATATCCGGCGTAAGGTAAAACGCCTCGTTGGTGGCCACCAGCGGCAGGTCATGCTTATAGGCCAGCTCGATGAACCGACCCTCGGTTCGTTTCTCGCGGTCGAGGCCATGGCGCATAATTTCCACGTACAGACGCCCCGCAAATGCCGCTTTCAAAGCCACTAGCAAAGCTTCTGCCGCATCGTCCTGATCATCAGCCAACAATTGCCCCACAGGGCCTTCCGGCCCACCGGTAAGCAATAACACTCCTTCATTATGGGCAATCAGGTCTTCAACCGACACTTCGGGCTGCATCGGAGCATCTTCACCACCGCCGACGTCATCATGCCCCAGGTACGCAATCCCCAGTAACTTCAACAAGTTACGATAGCCCTTATCGTTCTGCACAAGCAAAACTACCGGATCGGAACTTTCTGTTTCGGCGACATGCCCTGGCTGAATCCCGCCACGGGCCTGGCGCGAAATGCTCAGTTGGCAACCGATAATCGGCTGCACGCCGGCACTGATGCACGCGGAAGAGAACTCAAGCCCACCGAACAGGTTATTGGTATCGGTAATGGCCACCGCTGGCATCGACTGACCAGAACACTTTTTCACCAGTTCGGGGATACGCACTGCCCCCTCGGAAAGGGAATAGGCAGTATGGACCCGCAGGTGGACAAAACCGGGCTGTACAGGGGAGGAATCAGGCATGGTTCGAGAATCTCACATTGCGCGCCCCAAGTCACCCGGTTGCAGGTGGATTATCCACAACAAATTATGCCATCATGTTGAACTTTCCCAGCATAAGGACCTCGCCATGCCCCACGACGGCCACGATCACACTGAGCCACCAGAAGACATTGCGCTTCGGGTCAAGGCGCTGGAAAGCCTGCTGATTGAAAAAGGCCTGGTTGATCCAGATTCACTGGATGAAATCATCGAAACCTATGAAACGAAGATTGGCCCGCAACGGGGGGCCAAAATCGTCGCCCGAGCCTGGAGCGATCCTGATTTCAAGACTCGATTGCTGGAAAACGGCACCGAAGCGATTGTTGATATGGGATATGAAGGACGACAGGGCGAACATATGCGGGTGGTAGAAAACACCGCGACAACCCATAACCTTGTCGTCTGCACGTTGTGTTCCTGTTATCCGTGGCCGGTTTTAGGATTGCCCCCCGCCTGGTACAAATCCGCCCCCTATCGTTCGCGGGCGGTTATTGATCCACGCGGCGTGCTGGCCGAATTCGGCACTTCCTTATCTGAAAATGTCGATGTCAGGGTATGGGATTCGACATCTGAACTGCGCTATCTGGTGCTACCGGAACGCCCGGCGGGCACGGAAAACTGGTCCCTTGAAAAGCTGGAAAAACTGGTATCGAGAAATTCCATGATCGGCGTTGAACAGGCTCGTCGCCCGGACCAGGTTGAACCGCAATGAACGGCGCGCACGACATGGGCGGCATGCACGGATTCGGCCCAATCAATGCAGAACCCGAAGACACGGAACCGCTGTTTCATGCCGATTGGGAACGGCCGGTTTTCGCGCTTACCCTAGCCTGCGGCATGCTGGGTAAATGGAACATCGATATATCCCGCCACGCCAGAGAACGACAGACCCCGACGAACTACCTGAACAATTCATACTATGAAACCTGGTTGGTCGGCATTCAGACCCTGCTTGTCGAATCGGGGCTGGTTACCGCGTCGGAACTGGCATCGGGGAAAATGTCATCCACCGCAGGCGACATTCATGCTCCCGACCGCGCACAAACAGCCAAGATCCTAGCCGCCGGTGGCCCGACGAATATGGACCTGGACATCACACCGGCCTATCAGGTCGGCGACCGCGTCCGGGTCATCAACACCCATCCCACGGGTCACACCCGGATTCCCCGCTATGCCCGGGGTCGGGTCGGTACAATCGATCATTACAACGGCGTACATGTCTTTGCCGATGCAAGTGCGCTTGGGCGACGGGAAGGTCAGCCCCAGTATAATGTTCGTTTTTCGGCCGACGAACTGTGGGGCGGTACTGCACGGGCAACAGACAGTGTGTTTATCGATTTGTGGCAACCTTACCTGGAACCGGCCTGAACAATGAAAGCGTTCGCCCCCCTGCCCTTACAGCCCCACGATAAAGAAGGCCCGGTCTTCGCCCAGCCCTGGCAGGCGCAGGCCTTTGCACTGACGGTTCAGCTATCCGCGCAAGGCTTGTTTACCTGGGCTGAATGGGCCGAAGCGCTGGGTGCCGAAATTCGCGCCGCAAGCCAAGCCGGTGATGCGGACCTGGGGGACACCTATTACGAACATTGGATGCGCGCCCTGGAACGGCTCAGTCTGGAAAAAAGACTGGTCTCGCCCGAGACTTTGGATCGCCGGACAGATGACTGGCGGCGCGCCTACCTGAACACGCCGCACGGCCGACCGGTTGAATTGCAGGTGGAAAAAAACAACGGGTGACATTGAATTTGTCCGGGTATGCGCTTACCTCAGTTGTGAACATTCGGGGAATTCGCCTCATGTACACAAACACCCTCAACTCACATCCATGGTCAAAGCGGACTTTCGTCGTCTTGGCAATCGTCATCGCGATGCAGGTGCTGTTATCTTGTCAGTTTGCGCCCATTGTCCCACAAGACCTGCAATTTTCATCTTCCATATTCAAGCCAGATGACATCAACAGACGGGCCGAAAAAGTCCCATTTGGTCATTTGCAGTTTATCACAGCCGAGAACGGCCCATACCGGGTCAACATCGTCCATATCGCTGCCGATGGCGGTAGCGTCGTCTCTAATCACTACCACCATTCCAGAATTGTCTTAAGGTCCTGGAAAGACCTGAAGGATGCTGATTTGGTATTCGGTGATGAATATTTCCTGAAGACATCAATCGGTGAAATCAGGTACGAACGCTTTTCCATCTCTGGAATGCCGTGCTTCCAGTTCCATCGTTATTTCAACCGTTCCATGATTGATGATGAATCCCGGGAACGAACAATCATCGCCGGTTATTTCTGCAATAATGCTAAAAATCCGGCAAATATGACCGAAATGGCCGAACTTCTGCAAGGCCTGCGGCTCGACGGGAGCGGTTCCTGGAGTTCAGTTCGCAAAGATGACACATCGGACCTGTTTGAACCCCGACTACCGCTGTTTGAAGTTGCAACCTTCGTTATCGTTCGCCCGGATCAATGACGCTTAAATCGAGGCATATTTCGTCTAATTGCGATTTTCTTCGATCAGATAACCGTCTTCCAGCCTGATAACCCTGTCCATTCGAGCAGCCAAAGCCGGGTTATGGGTGGCGATCAGTGCCGCCAACCCGGCCCCCCGGGCCAATTTCAACAGCACATTGAAAACTTCGTCGGCGGTATGAGGGTCCAGATTTCCTGTCGGTTCATCGGCCAGCAGAAGTTTGGGCGCATTGGCCAGTGCCCGACCGATGGCCACCCGTTGCTGTTCGCCCCCTGACAGGCGTGCCGGGCGATGCGTGGCGCGATCTGACAAACCCAACCACTCGAGCAATTCAAGCGCCCGCCCCCGTGCCTCGCTTTTGCTGATGCCCGCTATTATTTGTGGGATAGCGATATTTTCCGTGGCTGTGAATTCCGGCAGCAGATGATGGTACTGGTAGACGAACCCGATATTGTGACGGCGCTGTTGCGTTCGACCGTCATCATTCATGCCCGTGCAAACTTCGTTGCAAATTGTAACGTCACCAACATCCGGGCTTTCCAACAATCCGGCGATTTGCAAAAGCGTCGACTTGCCTGCCCCACTGGGCCCCACAAGGGCAACGATTTCCCCTGCCTGTATATCCAGATCAACCCCGCGCAAAACTTCCAGTTTGCTTTTCCCCTGGCGAAAGGTTCGGCCGATTTTGCTGAGTTCGAGAACGGTGCTACTCATATCGAAGCGCCTCCGCCGGGTCTATTCTGGCCGCCCGCCAGGACGGGTACAACGTTGCCAGGAACGACAACCCCAAGCCCATAAGAACAACGGCCACGACCTCGCCAGGGTCAACCACCGCAGGAAGTTTGGACAGGAAGTAAATTTCGGCAGCGAACAGGTCTGTTCCGGTCAAGCCTTGTATCCACTGCCGGATGGTTTCGATATTCTGGGTGAACGCCAACCCCAGGGCAAATCCACCAAAAGTACCAAATACGCCAATTGATGCGCCGCTTAGGAAAAAGATACGCATGATGGTTCCGCGAGTGGCCCCCATGGTACGCAGGATCGCAATGTCGTGACCCTTGTCTTTTACCAACATGATCATGGATGAAATTATATTGAACGCGGCAACGATGATAATCAGCGTCAGGATCATGAACATGACATTGCGTTCGACCTGAAGTGCATTGAAGAAGCCCGCGTTGGCCTTTTGCCAATCGTGAATACGGACGTTGCGTTCGACCAGGGGCGGAATTTCCCGCCCCACTGCCAGCGCCTTATCGGGATCATCTACAAAAATTTCAAGATTGCTGATGGTGCCTGGCATCTTGAAATACACCTGGGCAGATTCCAACGGCATGAAAACAAATCCGGAATCGTATTCAAACATACCGATATTGAAGGTTGCCGCGACCTTATAGGTTCGCATGCGCGGCACTGTGCCAAAGGCTGTGACATTGCCCTTGGGGGATATCAACGTAATCTTGTGACCGATCCCTAATCGCAACTTGCGCGCCAAACGGGTCCCGATGACGACGCTGTCCTTGTCGAAGTTTTCCAGGCTACCGCCTTCAATTTTAGTCGCAATGATTTGCCGGGCCTTCAGGTCTTCTTTGCGAAATCCGCGAACAATGGCACCGCTGGCGACACCGTCATTCGTCACCATGACCTGACCTTCGATGATCGGCGTTACCGACTTAATTCCCGGCACCTTGCGAATTCGCTCAGCCAGGTCATCAAAATCGGTCAGGCGGTCTGTTTCGCCATAGACGCTGAGGTGCCCATTGATCCCGAGGATTCGATCCAGCAGTTCCGCCCTGAACCCGTTCATCACCGACATGACGATGATGAGTGTGGCCACGCCAAGGGCAATGCCCAGCAGGGAAAACCAGGCGATAACGGATATGAAACCTTCCTGACGGCGGGCGCGCAGATAGCGCATGGCCATCATCCATTCAAAGCTAGAAAACACCGTCGTTTACTCCGTTAACTTTGCAATCGCGGCCTCGGGCGATAGTTCCTGTCGTTCACCGGTTTTGCGATTTTTCAACTCAACGACGCCATTTTTCACACCACGTGGACCAATCACCAACTGCCACGGCAAACCAATCAGGTCCATGTCGGCAAATTTGACCCCGGCCTTGCGATCCCGGTCATCATAGAGCACATCCAATCCGGCCTGATTAAGCTTGCCGTACAGATCATCACACGCGCCGTCACATTCGCTGTCACCAACCTTCAGGTTGATCAGGCCGACATCATAAGGCGATATGCTGGCTGGCCAGATAATGCCATTTTCATCGTGGGAAGCTTCGATAATAGCCCCCACCAGTCGCGATACGCCAATCCCGTAGGAGCCCATTTCCACGGTGATATCTTCACCACCGGCCCCGGTAACAACGGCACCCAGCTTTTCTGAATACTTGGTGCCAAAATGGAAGATGTGGCCAACCTCGATCCCGCGCGCCGTGATCAGGTCATCGCCCAACGCCTTTTCGGCATCGAGGTCCCGTTTCTCATCTGTCGCCGCGTATTTCTCGGTGAATTTGTTGACCGTCGCCTGCAAGTCGCTGTCCAGATCAACGTCGCCCAGCCAATCGTTATCCAGAAACTCCCGATGACAGGCGATTTCACTTTCGCCGGTATCAGCCAGAATAAGGAATTCGTGGCTCATGTCGCCCCCAATGGGCCCCGTGTCGGCGGCCATGGGGATCGCCTTAAGCCCCATACGGGCATAGGTCCGAAGATACGATACGAACATCTTGTTGTAAGACCGCTTGGCGCCTGCGTAATCAAGGTCGAAGGAATAGGCATCTTTCATAAGGAATTCACGGCCGCGCATGACGCCGAACCGGGGTCGAACTTCGTCGCGAAATTTCCACTGGATATGATACAGAAGCTGCGGCATGTCCTTGTAGCTTCTGATCGCGTCTGCGAAGATTTCGGTTATCTGTTCTTCGTTTGTGGGGCCAAACAGCATGTCGCGGTCGTGACGATCGCGAATGCGCAACATTTCCGGGCCATAATCGTCATAACGCCCACTCTTCCGCCAAAGATCGGCGGGTTGGATGGTCGGCATCAGCATTTCGTTGCAGCCGATGGCATTTTGTTCTTCACGCACGATTTGTTCGATCTTGCGCAACACCTTCAACCCCATGGGCAACCATGAATATATGCCGGCGCTGGACTGGCGGATCATGCCGGCGCGCAACATCAGGCGATGCGACGCGATTTGAGCTTCCGACGGATTTTCTTTCAGGGTCGGCAAGAAGTAAGCGGACAGTTTCATGGTCAAAAGCCTTGGATTCTGGATCAACTGAGGTTGGGCGGACTTTATGCCAACGGCGAGGTCGCCGCAATGGGGCTGTGGGCCTATTTCTTGCCGTAAACGCGGGCACATTCCGCTGCCATGGCGGACTGATCAGCAGCATCAAGGGGCTGACCATTCCAATACACCCTGTTTCCCCGGACCGTAACCTTGCCAATGGTCGGTGTAGCGCTGGCTGTTCCAGTATTCCCGATACCGTATTTTTTATCCAGATCAACGCCGTAGTCGAAGGAAATATCCTTGGGGATCTTAATGGGTGACGCCGTACCAACATCGGCACCCACCACCTTTTTCCCCCGCACATCGACTTCAGCCTGATAAGCGCCGCCGTCCGCAGGCGCATGCCTGGCGATTTCCTTACAGGTGCGCTCGCTAATTTTGACGTTTGACGCCCGTGCGGAATCTGCCCACAAAAATATGGGCACCAGTAATACGGCAAGCACGAAAGGCAACAACTGTTTCACTTTGAAGGTTCCTCGTAGAAGCCCTCATCAACGCGCATCCAGGGTGGGTTTTTAGCAATAATGCGCTTATAGGCCGGGCAGTTTTCATGGTGCGCACCAGGAAGATAGCCGAGACTCATTAGGAATTCGTTGACGATTTCACCGCCAGTGAACTTGAAAGTCTTCTTGAACAGCTTCACCCAATCAAATTTAACCAAAGGATGATGGGCTTCAAGGAAGCGGGCAAAGCCGCCGTGGGTTTGGCGCATGGCCCGGATGCGATTGGCATTTTCGATGATCGATGTGACTTTCAGACGGTTGCGAATTATTTCGGCATTGCCCAGCAGCCGTTCGATATCCTTTTCCTGATAGTCCGCCACGGTGTCCACATCAAAACCGTCGAACGCCTTGAAGGTACCAGCCCGCTTTTTCAAGATCAGTTCCCAGGACAAACCGGCCTGGAAAATCTCCAACGCCAAAAGTTCCAGCAATACGGCCTCGCCATCCCGCGGCAAGCCGTATTCATCATCATGATAAGGTCCATGAAACGGGTGGCCAGGGGCTTGGTCGCAGTACCAGTTCATGTCGTTCAGGCCTGTTCCAGTTCGATCAATGAGCCTGAAAAGTCTTTTGGATGAAGGAACAACACGGGTTTTCCATGGGCGCCAATTTTTGGCTCCCCGCTACCGATAATCCTGGCCCCCTTGGCAACCAGTTGATCTCGGGCGGCCAGGATGTCTTCGACTTCGAGACACACATGATGCATGCCGCCTGAAGGATTTTTATCCAGAAACCCCTGGATCGGTGAATTTTCACCAAGCGGATACAGCAATTCGATCTTGGTATTGGATAAATTAACAAATACAACGGTAACACCGTGATCTGGTTCATCGACCGGAACAGATACCTGCCCCCCCAGAACGTCCCGGTATTGCGCCACTGCGGCATCCAGGTCAGGCACCGCCATGGCGACATGGTTTAGTTTGCCAATCATTAAGTGCTCCTGTGCAAATGAATTTGGGTAATCGGCTTTTTATCAATGGCATTGCGGAAAGTTTTACGCACGGCAATGCGAATGGCTTCGCATTCCGCATGGGCAGACAACCGCCCGCCCATGGGAAGATCTTCCAGCACCTGCTTGGCGGCCTCTTTTGCCTGATCCAGCAAGGGATCACTGTCGCTATCGACAATGCCCAGGGTGGTCAATTCGGGTTCGCCGACCAAATTCCCGTCGCCGTCGACGACCAGTGACATGATGGCAACACCATTCCACAAGGCCTGTTTACGTTGCCGGTTAAGTTCGCTGTCCAGCGGCACCAACCTGTTTCCTTCTACCGCCAGCCGACCGGATTTTACATGATCTATTATTTCCGGCTTGCCGGGGGCTATGCGCATGACAGAACCGTTTTCGCCCACCAGGGTTTCGCCGACCTGACATTCTGTAGCCAGCCTGGCATGTTCGGTCATATGGCGCAGTTCGCCATGCACGGGAATGGCAATTTTCGGATGCACATGTTGGTACATGCGGATCAGTTCATCCCGCGCCGGGTGACCCGAAACATGAACAAAATGATCTTTTTCCGTCAGTACGTTGATGCCCTTGCGCGCCAGTTGGTTCTGAACATCACCAATTGAAGTTTCATTGCCGGGAATTTGCCGGGACGAGAATATAACCGTATCGCCTTGTTCAAGAGATATCCGGGGATGCCCGCCGCTGGCGATGCGAGACAGGGCCGCGCGCGGCTCCCCTTGGGATCCGGTACAGATGATCAGTGTCTTGTCACGCGGCAGGTAACCCGCGGCATCTTCATCAAGGAACGCTGCTGTATCGGCAAGGCATCCGTGTTCGCGTCCGACTTCCTGAAAACGCCAAAGTGACCGCCCGGCCAGGACAACGTCCCGGTCATTGGCGGCGGCGGCGGTAGCAATGGTTTCCAGGCGTGCCACATTTGAAGCAAAACAGGTCACGACGATCCGCCCCTTCAGGCTGCCGATCAGATCGGTCAGGCTTTTCAGCAAATCCCCTTCGGACCCCGACGTCCCCTTGGTGAACACGTTGGTCGAATCACACACAATGGCCAGCGTGCCTTCATCGCCCAGTGCGTTGAGCGCCACTTCATCAGACGGCTCGCCCACCACGGGGTCGGGATCAAACTTCCAATCCCCGGTGTGCAGGACCGTTCCCAACGGGGTGCGGATGGCAATGGCATTCGGTTCGGGAATCGAGTGGGTCAACGTGATCAGTTCAAGATCGAACGGCCCCACGGAAAACTTCCCCTTAAGCGGTACGATGGTCACCGGCACGCGGCGTTCCAGCCCTGCTTCGCGCAGTTTGTGCCCCAAGATGCTGGCCGTGAACGGTGTCGCATAAACCGGGCATCTAAGGCGTTCCCACAAATGAGCCACCGCACCTAGGTGATCTTCGTGGGCATGGGTCAGGACAAGCCCTTCCAATTGATCCAGGCGTTCTTCGATAAAAGTCGGGTCGGGCATAATGACATCAACGCCAGGCATACTGGAATTTCCGAAGGTAATGCCAAGGTCGATCATCATCCAGCGCTCACGATCTTTCGGCCCGAAACCATACAGGTTCAGGTTCATGCCAATTTCCCCGGCTCCGCCGAGGGGCAGGAATAGCAATTCGGCTTGTTCTGACATGTGTCCTACTTGTTCAATAAATAAATGGCGTGGAGCCCACGCAGGGTGAGTTCGGGGTCAGCGCTTTCGATGGCTTCGGTCGATTGAACAAACAACGACGCCAGACCGCCGGTGGCGACAACGATCATTTGCTCGCCGAACTCTTCGCTGATCCGCCCGACAATACCTTCGACCAGACTGACATATCCCCAGTATATGCCCGATTGCATGGCCTCGATCGTGCCCTTGCCAATGACCCGTTCGGGCCTGCCAATCGCCACCCTGGGCAGTTTTGCTGCCGCCATGTGCAGGGCCTCAAGCGACAAGTTGACCCCGGGCGCGATGACCCCACCGCAATAACTGCCGTTTGCATCGACGACATCAAAGGTTGTGGCGGTGCCAAAATCGACGACAACCAACGGGCCACCATATCGGGCATGCGCCGCCACGGCATTTACCAAACGATCAGCACCAACTTCTTCCGGCTGATCCATCAGCACGTCCAGCCCCAGATCGACACCGGGATCGCCAATGACGATAGGTTCGTTATGGAAATACTTGCGGCACAGGGTTTTCAAATCAAACAGGTTCGCCGGTACAACAGAAGCAATGATCGCAGCGTCGATGACGTCAGGGGAAATATCGGCAATGGCCATAAGCTGGAACAGCCAGACGCCGAATTCGTCGGCCGTGCGGTAGTTGTCACTCGAAGATCGCCATTCGCCCAAAACCTCGCCTGCATCGTCGAATACGGCAAAGACGGTGTTGGTATTTCCCGAATCAATCGCCAGTAACATTCCAAATTCCTCTGTTCTCCCGGATATCCCGGGCCTTGCGAGTCCGTCGGTGTGCTAATTGCTCTCCATGATCGAATATGGAAACCATGGGAACAAAGACATCTCCGGCGGTAATACGTTTCTCTGTTCCGTCTTGCAACAAGATAAGCGCGCCGTCCTTGTCCAGAGATTTAAATATACCGCTCAATGTTTCACGTTCGAGGCGTACCGTAATTTCCCTACCGATACCCGCAGCGCGCCTTAGCCAGGCCCGGCGAACAGGCTCGAACCCCATGTTTTTCCAGGTCACCATGCCGGCCAAAAATCGTCGGCAGAACGATTCCAGCAAGTCTTCCGGAGAAAGTTCACCCGATCCTTCAGCCATAAGCGACGTCGCTGGATACTCGACATCGTCTGGGAAACTGGCAATATTCAAGCCAGCACCAACCACCAGCCAGTCCATCCCGCCCAGCGCTACGGCTTGGGATTCCAGCAATATTCCTGACACCTTGCGGCCTTCGACCAGGACATCATTGGGCCATTTACAGTGAACAAAGGTTCCCTTTGGCAACATGGATGAAACGGCATCGGCCATCGCAAGGGCGGCAACAAAGCTTAACTGCAGGGCGCGTTGGGCGTGGCATTCAGGTCGTAACAGCAGCGATACGAACAAATTTCCTTCCGGGGATTCCCAAGTTCGCCCCCGGCGTCCCTTGCCCGCAGTTTGCCTGCGGGCCCAGACCACAGTGCCATCTTCGGCACCTGCATTAGCCAAACGTTTAGCTTCTTCGTTGGTGCTTTCGATGCTGTCGAATGCCAGAACCCGGAAAGGCGGCGGCAGATTAACTGCGCGAGTCATCCGTTAAAAAGAGACGCCGCAGCTGTACTGGCGACATCAAGCAACGGGCCAGGGAAGATGAAAAACAGCAGTACAAAAATACTGGTGCCAACCAAAACGGCAGCAAGATCACGGCTGATCGGTTTATCAAGGGGGTCGGTCAGCGGATCAAAGTAAACGACCTTGATGATGCGGATGTAATAAAAACCACCCACAACGCTGCTGAGCACACCAACCACGGCAAGGCCGTAAAACCCGGCTTCGATCGCTGGCAGGAAGATGTAAAGTTTGCCAAAAAAGCCAGCCAGCGGCGGAATGCCCGCCATTGAAAACATGAACACCGTCAGTGCAGCGGCGACCATCGGGTGGGATTTCGACATACCCGCCAGGTCATCAATATTTTCAACCATACGACCGCCCCGCCGCATGGTCAGGATGCAGGCAAACGCGCCAAGGTTCATGAAAATGTAAATACCCAGATATATCAGCACACCGCGAACGCCCGATTCGGTGCCAACCGCCAAACCAATCAAGGCATACCCCACATGACCGATGGAACTGTAGGCCATCAGACGTTTGATATTCTTCTGATTGATTGCCGCGAAGGCGCCAAGCACCATGGATGCGATAGAGACCGCGATAATGATCTGCTGCCATTGATCGATCAAACCGCCAAAGGGCCCGATCATGACGCGCAGGAATAATGCCAGTGCCGCGATTTTGGGGGCGACCGAGAAGAATGCCGTGACCGGCGTTGGCGCGCCTTCATAGACATCAGGCGTCCACATATGAAACGGCACGGCAGAAACCTTGAACGATAGCCCTGCCAAAATAAAGACGATGCCGACGATTAACCCAACCGGCGCGTGAGCATCCGCATTATCGCCCGTGAACATAGCGGCCAGAACATCAAAATCGGTGGTTCCGGAAAAGCCGTAAACCAGTGACGAGCCATACAGCAGCATGCCCGAGGCCACGGCACCCAGGACGAAATATTTAAGTCCGGCTTCTGTCGAACGGGCGTCATCGCGGTGGAAAGAGGCAATCACATAAAGCGACAGGCTTTGCATTTCAAGGCCCACATACAATGACATCAGGTTGTTGGCCGATACCATCATCAACATACCCAGCGTGGCAAACAAGACCAGGATGGCGTATTCGAAGCGGGCGATCCCCTGTTGTTCCATATAATCGCGAGACATCACCAACGTCAGGCAGGAAGCAATCAGGATCAACACCTTGAAATAAACGGCGAACGGATCGTTTATAAACATCCCGCCAAAGGTCAACATCACGCCGCCGCTGGCGGTTGTTGCAACAAGCACCAATGCCAGTACCAGCGCAATAATGCCCAGCTTCGTTACCAACTGTGCCGCGCGCAATTCATCGTCCTTGCCGCCGACCTTCTGAAACACGCCCAGCATCAACAACGCCATGGCGATGAAGGCTATAAATATTTCCGGCAACGCCGGAACCAGATTGGGGACTTCAGACATCATTTTACCTTCACTGTCCCGCGACCAGAGAGCCCGCAGAGCCTTGCGCGCTTACTACCTGATCGATCAAATTAGCGACCGATACATGCATCACATCCAGGAACGACACCGGATAAATGCCCATCCAGAACACCAGCACAATCAATGGCGCAAACATCAAAACTTCACGCCGGTTTAAATCTGTAATTTTCAGCAAGTGTTCCTTGGTCAGTTCGCCAAACACAACGCGCCTGTACAGGTACAACATGTAAACCGCCCCCAGGATAACGCCACTAGCCGTAAACGCCGCCAGCCAGGCATTGACCTTGAATGCCCCCATCAGAACCAGAAACTCACCGATAAATCCACCGGTTCCCGGCAACCCCACGGATGCCAGCATGAACACCATGAACACTACGGCATAAGCCGGCATTCGACGCACCAGTCCGCCATAGTGGGAAATTTCCCTTGAATGGGTGCGGTCGTAAACGATACCGACGATCAAAAACAGTGCGGCTGAAACAACACCGTGGCTGAGCATCTGGAATATGGCGCCCTCGACCCCCTGCACCGTCAGCGTAAATGTACCGATGGTAACAAATCCCATATGGGCGACCGAGGAATAGGCGATCAGCTTCTTCATATCTTCCTGGGCCAGGGCGACCAGGGATGTGTAGATGATACCAATGACACTCAAGGTGTAAATCAGCGGTGTGAAATCAGCCGTTGCCACGGGGAACATGGGCAGGGAAAAGCGCAAAAAACCGTATCCACCGAATTTTAAAAGCACGCCAGCCAAAATGACCGAACCGCCCGTCGGTGCCTCGACGTGAGCATCAGGTAACCAGGTATGAACCGGCCACATGGGGACTTTAACCGCGAACGATGCAAAGAACGCCAGCCACAGCCATGTTTGCATTTCAGGCGGGAACGTATGGGCCAGCAACGTTGTGATGTCGGTTGTTCCGGCATCGGCATACATGGCCAACATGGCCAGCAGCATCAAGACGGATCCCAGCAACGTGTAGAGGAAAAATTTGATCGCCGCATAAACCCGCCGGGGCCCACCCCACACGCCAATAATCAGGTACATGGGGATCAGCACAGCTTCGAAGAAAATGTAAAACACGACCAGATCGAGTGCCGCAAACATGCCGATCATGATGGTTTCAAGAACCAGGAAGGAAATCATGTATTCCTTGACCCGTTCGGTGATCGACTCCCAACTGGCGATGATACAAATTGGCGTTAACAGTGTCGCCAGCAGCACAAACAGCATGGAAATACCATCCACGCCCATGTGATAGGCAATATTGAATTCCGGCATCCAGGCCACGTGTTCTACGAACTGGAATTCCGACGTGGTGGTATCAAAGTTGAACCACAACAGCAGCGATAACAAAAACACGGTCATCGACGTCCACAACGCCACATAACGGGCATTGCGGCTGACGACTTCTGCGTTACCACGGACGGTCAGGATAAATCCGGCACCGATTAGCGGAATAAAGGTCAGGAGCGAAAGGATGGGGAAGTTATTCATATCAGCGTCACCCACCAACCAGAATGTACATGGAAATCAGGGCGACGACACCAACCATCATGGCCAGCGTGTAATGATACAGGTATCCCGTTTGCAGGCGCGAGGCGCGCCGCGCGATATTCAACGTTACCGCGGCCAGGGCATTTGGACCAACACCATCGATCAACGAGCCATCGCCGGTTTTCCAAAGATTGCGGCCCAGATAAAACGCCGGTCTGACGAACAGGACGTCATACAATTCATCAATGTACCATTTGTTATAAACGAACTGATAGACCGGGCGGATGCGACTAACCAGAAGCGCCGGTAATCCAGGCGCAAACATATAAAACAGATAGGCCAACGCAATCCCCGCAAAACCGACAAACAACGGCAAGTACTTCACCCAGAACGGTGCATGATGGGCTGTTTCCAGTGCCGTATGGTGTTCAAGAATTAGGATCGATGCGCCCCAGAAGTCGGCGGCCTTGCCACCAACAAATGATTCATACCCCACGTAACCGGCAAACATCGCGCCCAACGCCAGCACGATCAACGGCACCAGCATGACCTTCGGGCTTTCATGGACATGGGCCAGTACGGTTTCGTTGGCGCGCGACGTTCCATGGAACGTCATGATCAGCAAGCGCCAGGAATAGAACGCGGTCAGGAAGGCCGCCGTAATCCCCAGCCAAAAGGCATAATTACCAACCAACGTATGGGCGCCCCAGGCGGCTTCAAGAATGATGTCCTTGGAATAAAAACCGGCGAACGGGAAAATGCCGACAAGCGCTAATGAGCCGATCCACATCATCACATAGGTGACTTTGATGTGTTTCCAAATTCCGCCCATCTTGCGCATGTCCTGTTCGTCGGACATGGCATGAATAACCGACCCCGCCCCCAGAAACAGCAATGCCTTGAAGAAACCATGGGTCATCAGGTGGAAAATACCCGCCGAATAAGCTGAAACACCAAGGGCAAAGAACATGTAACCCAATTGCGAACAGGTCGAATAGGCGATGACCCGTTTGATATCATTTTGGGTGCAGGCAATGGTGGCGGCAAAAATTGCGGTCGAACCACCGACGATGGTAACCACCATCAGGGCCGCTTCGGAATATTCGAACAGCGGCGACATTCTGGCAACCATGAACACACCCGCCGTAACCATGGTCGCAGCATGGATCAGGGCAGACACCGGTGTTGGCCCTTCCATGGCATCCGGCAACCACGTGTGCAGGCCAAGCTGTGCCGATTTTCCCATGGCACCGACAAACAACAACAGGCAGGCGACGGTCAGGGCGTGGAATTCGCCCCCAAACACCGACAAGGTATCATCTGCCTTGCCGGGTGCGGCAGCAAATATGGTATCCAGATGGACGGAACCAAACATCACGAATACCGTAAAAATACCAAGCAGGAAGCCAAAATCACCAACCCTGTTGACCACAAAAGCCTTGATCGCGGCGGCATTGGCCGACGGTTTTTTGTACCAGAAGCCAATCAGCAGGTAGGACGCCAGGCCAACACCTTCCCAGCCAAAGAACATCTGGATCAGATTGTCCGCTGTAACCAGCATCAGCATGAAGAACGTGAACAGACTAAGGTAGGACATAAACCTGGGCACGTCGGGGTCGTGGCTCATATAGCCGA
>Ga0316204_10006910_pt1 | contig 17034 bp, 20 predicted proteins | sample 6monrhotite_MG_2_FD_205661 | JGI IMG/M metagenome (GOLD analysis project Ga0316204, IMG submission 205661) | Microbial mat bacterial communities from mineral coupon in-situ incubated in ocean water Damariscotta River, Maine, United States -... | ecosystem: Environmental > Aquatic > Marine >... | reverse complement strand
GTCAAGCCATGCCTGCACAATTGCGCCGCCCATATTACCGCAACCAACGGCCCATATAGTTTTTGGCCAGTTGATATCGGTGGTCATGCTTCGCCCTGAGTATCAACCATCGCATGTTCAATTGCATCTTTTGGATTTTTGTCACTCCAAAGTACAAATTGAAACACTGGATAGAAACGTTCCCATTCTTCAATGGCCATATCAACAATTGCCTGCGCCTGATCAAGACCAAGCATTCCATCATTGCCGAGCATGGTTGCATGCCGGAACAGCAAAATTTTATTGTTGGACCAGAGATCAAAATGACCGAGCCATAGCTGTTCATTGATCAAGCCCAATGTTTCGTAAATCGCCGATATTTTATCTTCAGGCACACGAATATCAGGCAGTAAAAGCAACTGTAAGACGCGGTCCTCTTGTCGCCATATCCCGCGAAGCTGATAACTGGTCCAGTTACCTTTGATCTCGACGGATATCTCTTCATCGCTGACATGATCAACCGACCAGCCGCGCGCTTCAAAAAAAGCCGCCAACATGTCGACAGGAGGTGCTTCCTCCTGATCAAGCTCAGACCATTGATCTTCAAGCATAGGGTTTGTTTATGAATGTAGTCACGCCCTTCCTCTGGCCTAGCCAGAGAGTCGGGGCAAGCCGATCAACAGCGCCTTCGCATATTGTTTGTGGGAAGACTGTGGATAATGAAATTGACCCTACGCAATTGCCTATTTGGCTGAATCCGGCTTTTTTGCGGCCGGCTTAGTTGCTGTCTTGCGGGTTGCAGACGTTTTCCTGGCCGCTGGTTTGGCTTTGCTTGCGGCTTTGCGGGTGGTCGTTCGTTTTGCAGCAGGCCTTTTGGCAGCCGGCGCTTTCGCGCCACCTTTTTCCAGTGCTTCAACCCGCTTCTTCAGGGCATCTGCCTCCGCACGCGCCTTTGCTGCCATATCCTTCACTGCATCAAATTCTTCGCGCGATACAAAATCCATTCCACCGAACCATTCTTTTGCTCGTTCCCGCGCACTGGATTCTGCTTCCCGACCGACACCGGCCATGGTGCCTGCGAGGCCATTGAGAACCTTCGCTAGATCATCGAAAAATTTGTTCTGACTTTGCATAATTTAACTCCATCATAGACCAGAATGCCGATCCATTATCTCTTTGCTCAACTATATCTGGGTTCTCGCGGCCGGAACAACAAGTGTTTCGGCATTTGGATTTAGCCAATCTATCTGTTTGTTCAGCACAGAGGCAAAGCATAGCCAGGCCAGATAGGGAACCATCAACCAGGCCGCCGCTTTTCGGATACGCCCAAAAACCATTGTTGTTACCAAAGCAGAAACAAAAATAGCTATCAGCAACCAAAAGGCCGCAGACACTTGGTGCATGCCAAAAAACAGGGGCGACCAAAACAGATTTAGCGCAAATTGAAATAGAAAAAGGACAATCGCCAGTCCACGCAATGGCGCACCGCGGGCGTGCAAGATCATGGCAAAGGCTGTTCCGATCAATGCATAGAGAATACTCCATGCCACCCCGAATATCCAACCAGGAGGTTGAGCCGCCGGCTTCTCAAGAGCGCTGAACCATCGATTTTCCTCGCCAGATCCTGCAATCTGACCGGACATGAAGCCCAGTAGAATAACCGCTGGCACAATGAACAGAATCCAACGCAGCAGCGACATGCGCAATTGGCCTTTGGATGCAATTTGATTCAACTTCAGATCCTCAGTCGTTCCATCCCTTGATCTGGATGAAACAGTTTCGAGCGTCCCTTAAGCAAACAAAGGTGATTCTACCAGAGCGAAGAGATTATCAACTCGTAACTTGCGATATCCTGATCGAAAGTCAATCAAGTCTGGATATTTAGGAAAAAGACCCCATTTTGATTGATCGAAGTGAAGTACATTCCGTACGACTGACAAGGATTGTGACCCACTCAACCCACTGCTAGGCGATAACCATGAGTGAACAACAAAATGAAAAGACCAAAAATACCGACGCCTCAGAGCAGAAATCCATTCGCAAATTGGGGAATTTGCGGTTGGTCTGGAATCAAGCCATCAAATATCCCAAGCAAATTGTTTTTGCCGGACTAGCGTTATTTGTAGCCGCGATGGCAACCTTGGCAATACCGGCTGGCTTCAAGACGATAATTGACAAGGGGTTTGCCGCAGAAGGAGGCGATGTCGCGCCTTATTTTCAGGGGCTGCTTGTTATCGTTGCAGTGCTCGCGGTTGCCACAGCATTTCGTTTCTATTTTGTCAGTTGGCTTGGAGAAAGAGTGGTCGCCGATATCCGGCTTTCTGTTCAAAAAAACCTGTTGCGCTTGGCGCCCGGATTCTTTGAAGAAAATCGCCCTTCGGAAATTGCATCGCGGATGACCTCTGACACAGCGATTATCGAACAGGTAGTCGGAACAACAGTCTCAGTAGCTCTTCGCAACACGGTTGTTGGTATTGGTGGAATTGTTTATCTGTTCACCCTTGCGCCCGCACTGACAGCAGGCTTACTGCTTGGTATTCCAGTGGTCATCTTGCCGATTGTATTTATCGGGCGGCGACTGACCAATGTTTCGCGGTTCAGTCAGGATCGTGTTGCCGATGTAGGTGCCATGGTGGCTGAAACTTTGGGTGCGATGAAAATTGTCCAAGCATTTGGGCAGGAAAGCCGGGAACACCAGCGATTTGGCGGTGCGGTCGAAGCAACATTCGATATGGCCAAACAGCGGATCAGATTGCGGGCCGCCCTGACCGCCGTTGTCATTGCTCTTATTTTTTCCGGCATTACCATGTTGATGTGGCGCGGCGCGGTTAGCGTTGCGGAAGGAACAATATCGGGGGGCACGATAGCTGCCTTTGTTTTAACCGGGGGTTTGGTTGCAGGAGCATTTGGCGCATTAACTGAAGTATATGGTGACTTGTTACGCAGTGCCGGTGCTGCCGGCCGACTGGCAGAATTGCTGGACGAGAAACCCGAAATTGCCCCTCCCGCTTCACCCATTACACTGCCGGAACCACCCAGGGGGCAGATCACCTATGACAATGTAACATTCGCCTACCCCACGCGACCGGACACCGACGCTCTCCAAAACTTCTCCTTGAAAGTTACCCCTGGGGAGACAGTAGCCGTCGTTGGTCCTTCGGGCGCAGGGAAATCCACTTTGTTTCAACTGGCCCAGCGTTTTTATGATCCCAAATCTGGTAGCGTCCGGATTGATGGGGTTACGCTGCCCTCTGCTGATCCCGCCGATATACGAGAGCGTATGGCCTTGGTACCACAGGACACCGTTCTGTTTGCGGCAAGCGCGCGCGACAATCTGCGTTATGGGCAATGGGATGCAACGGATGAAGAAATCTGGAAAGCAGCACGCGCGGCCAATGCAGAACAGTTTTTGAAAGCCCTGCCTGACGGTCTTGATACATTCATGGGGGAAGCAGGAACACGACTTTCGGGTGGCCAGCGACAAAGGGTGGCCATTGCTCGCGCCATACTTCGTAATACGCCCATTCTTTTGCTCGACGAAGCTACCTCGGCATTAGATGCCGAAAGCGAGAAACTGGTGCAGGATGCTCTAGATCATCTCATGGAAGATCGGACGACCTTGGTCATAGCGCATCGTCTTGCAACAATACGCTCAGCAGACCGGATTATAGTGATGGATGAAGGCCGTATTGTTGAAGAAGGCAACCATGAGAGTCTTATCGCTAAGAACGGCCTGTATTCGAGGCTGGCCGATTTACAGTTCCACAGCAGCGACCTTGGCCGTAAACCGGACAAAGCCGAAGTCTAATCTCTACGAACCGCTAAAAACCGGCAACCGATAATCAGGTAAAAAAAAGGGCGATGCCATTGGCACCGCCCTCTAAAACTTATGCCATCAATCCTAGTTTGGTGGTCTGCTAGCCTTGTTAAACGTGCCATATTGCTCGTTACCAACAAATCCAAACTTGGTAATACCACTATTCTTAATCACCGCCAAAATCCGGTCAACCGTCAGGTAGTTACTCGCCGGATCTGGCTGAAACTGTAGTTCAGGTTCTGGGACCATTGATTTGGTTTGAGCCAGATACTGCTTCACCTGGTTCAATGTCGCCGGTGAATCGTTCCACAATATTTCGTTGCGGGCAGTCACACCAAGCCGGTTTTTCACAGGATCAATCTGATTTGGTGGTGGTGGATTGTTATCCGCAACCGGTAGATCAATCTTTACCGCGTGGGTTTGGATCGGGATTGTAATAATGAACATGATGAGCAGAACCAGAAGGACGTCGATGAGCGGCGTCGTGTTCATCTCCATCATTGGTTCGCCATCGTCTTTACCGCCACTCATTGCCATGTGCGCGTCTCCTTAAACTCTTTTTATTCTCAACTCGCCACGATCAAGTGGTTGGAGCGATTGGTGTGGACAGAAAGCCGACTTTGGCAAATCCTGCACGCTGCATAGTGTAGATTGCACCACCGACGCATTTGTAGGGTGTGTTGATGTCACCGCGAATATGGACTTCCGGCATATCCTCTGGTGTCATATTTTCCACGCCGCCCAAACTCTCGATATGGTCTTCCAGATGTTTTACCGCACGTTGAACCAACTCCGATGAATCTATCGGCGTTGTATTCCAGTAGATACGGCAGTTACCGCCCGGATTCGCACCAGCAAATTCCGGATCACCTGGATCCCTGCCAGCCGCATCTGTTGTAGTCACCGCGAGAAGAACATTTTCTCGTTTGGTTGTTGTTGGCTCAAACGGCATCACTGGAAGTTCCAATTCAACTGTTTGAATAACCACCGGCACCGCGATCAGAAAGATGATGAGCAAAACCAACATGACATCCACGAGTGGTGTCGTGTTAATATCCGACATCGGAGTTTCACCACCACCTCCGCCTCCAGCACTCATTCCCATAGGATTTTATCCTCTCAAAGCTTAATTATTAGGGCAGGTCTAGATGAACCTACCAAGCAAATAGTGGGGGCGAACGTCATACGTCCGCCCTTTCCAATCTACTTTTTCGCCGCTGGTTTTGCAGCAGGTGCTTTTGCAGGTGCAGCAGCTTTAGCTGTGGTTGGTTTTACATTACCATCCGAAGCCATATAGCCCAACACATCATTGGAAAATGCGCTCATTTGCTCAGAGATGCGCTTGTTGCGTCCCTGCAGCCAGTTGTAAGCCAGAACAGCTGGAACAGCCACACCAAGACCAAGAGCGGTCATGATAAGGGCTTCACCAACAGGGCCTGCAACAGCATCAATAGATGCCTGACCAGCAATACCAATTTTGATCAGAGCGCGATAAATACCGATCACCGTTCCGAACAGACCAATAAACGGTGAAGTAGCACCAACCGTTGCCAACCAAGGAAGGCCGGTTGCCAGTTTGGAGTTGATCGCATCCTGCGAGCGATTAATCGAACCGTGAAGCCAGTCATGTGCTTCAACCGGATCGGTCAATTTGCTATGATCTTCATCGGCCTTGATAGCATCATCAACAATTTGACGATAAGCGGAGTTTTTCTCCAACTTCGCAGCGCCTTCTTTTAGGCTGCCTGTACGCCAGAATGTCGATTGTGCTGCCTCAAACTGTTTAAACACTTTGTTTTGTTCGAACAGTTTCGAAAACAGAATGTAGAAAGACGATACCGACATAATTGCCAAGATGCCTAGCGTAAACCAAGCGATAACACCGCCCTGCTCCATGGCTTCCCAGAAACCAAATGAATTTTGCGGCGCTTCGGCACCAGCTGCCAAAATTTCAATTAACATTTTGAATTCCCCTCAGGATAAATTAATTTGTTCAGGTTGGTCAGGTGAGACACAATATCTCGCCTGACCTAATAAATTATTTTGGTATCTGCCAACGAACAGCGTTGGAATAGGTACCGGTGGTAGGATTGCCAGCAGCGTCCAGCGCGGGTCTAAATCGAGCCCTGCGAGTCAAATTCTTACAGGCAGCTTGATCCAAATCGGCATGGCCACTCGAACCCGTTACCTGGCAATTTGTCACACGGCCATTGCCACCAACTGTCAATCTGAACCGAGTAGTCCCCTCGCGCTCCTCACGAAGCGCTCGTGACGGATAGTCGTTGGCATTCGCCCATCGGCCCGGATTACCCCGAGGCTCAGGATTTGCCCGCTGCGGAGGCGGCGGAGGCGGAGGCGGTGGTGGCGGCGGTGCAGCAACTGGCGGCGGCGGCGGTGGAGCCGTTGGTGCCTGAGATATAGTTGGCTGCGGAGCCACAACCGGCGCCACGATCGGCGGCGGTGTCACCACGGGAGGCGGCTCAATAGGCTGATCCGGCGGCGGTGGAGGCGGCTCTTCCGGCTCTTCCGGCGGTTCTTCCTCTTCAATGTCGATTACGTCCAGCTGCGTAGCAACCTTTTTAACTGCGTCATAAGCTAGTCCCGTAACCAATGCATATCCAAATAATGCATGAATGATGATCACCAGAGCGATGGACACCATTTTGCTGGAACTCATCTGTTGGTCAGCATAAGCCATTCAGAATTTTCACTCCTTTTTCTTCCCCCGGGGAAGCACGATCTACAAAAAAGATCCCACGTAAAAAAGGATAACGGCACAATGAATACCGCGACCCTTTATTCCCCATGACAATTTTTCGTTTGGTGCAAACTGTCTTATCAATTGTTTTAACGTGCGTTTTTAGCTCAGGCAATCTGTTTATCGATTAAGGCTATATTAAGCTGCAAAATGTCCAAAATTCATGCTAGCTAATGGTATGGAACACAGGACTTGCAAAACGATATGATGGATCGAATTCTAAAACTGATTTTGATGGTTATCATCGCGATAACCGCCCAAATTCCGGCACTTGGTCAAAATCAGTCGGCCGCAGATCCTCTCCAATATGCGGACATTGCTGACCTCAGTGTCGATGCTTCAGTTATTGTACACGCAACTGTAAAAAGAGCAGTCAGGATAAAAGATGAACGGGCCCAATCGGCTCCCCCTGGCACCCACAGATATTATGTTGAAGCTGAAACCCATGCTCTGATTCGGGGTGATCAAGGAATCACCGGAACGATTCGCTACGTCATTGACTTGCCGCTGGACGGCCGCGGCCGTGCACCGAAGATAAAGAAACAACCGTTCATCATATTTGCACGTACAAATGGCCGCAGTAACGGACAACTGCAGTTAGTGGCCAAAGATGCACAAATCGCATGGACCCCAGCTCGCGATTCACTTGTCAGGTCGATTGTTCGCGAAATACTTGGTCGAAATGCAGCTCCCGGTATTGAACGGATTGGCAGCGCTTTTCACGTGCCCGGCACAATCATTGGCGAAGGAGAGACTCAGATATTCATGGAAACCAACAGCAATGTTCCAATTTCAATTTCGGTATTGAGTCGCGAAGGACAGCAAAAATATTGGGCGGTTTCTTTGGGGGAAATTGTTGATGAGGCAGCAAAAGCACCGGTAAGAAACTCCCTGCTCTGGTATCGACTTGCCTGTTTCTTGCCAGATGACCTTCCTTATAGTTCTCTCGCTGGTCAATCACCGGGGGATGCTGAACAGGCACGGCGAGACTATAAATTGGTTCTGCGCGATTTAGGCTCCTGCCCCCGATCCCGGATTCTGTAATTCGTAGCAAAGTCTCTCCTAGCTTTAGAAAGTTATGACGCTATTAGGGGCGCATTATTTTTATCGTGGCCATTAAAGGGTTTTTGAAATGACCGCTCCACTTCGTATTGCACTGGCGGGCCTGGGCACCGTTGGAACGGGTGTTGTTCAACTCATCAAGCAAAACGGTGACCTGATTGCCGAAAGAGCAGGTAGGCGAATCGAAATCGCCGCAGTTTCGGCAAGGAATAAGGACCGAGACCGGGACGTAGGCATTTCTGAGTTTTCTTGGGTTGATAATCTCGAGCAACTTGCAAACAATAGCGACATTGATTGCGTTGTTGAGATGATCGGCGGTTCTGAAGGGCCCGCTCTAGAATTGGTCCGCGATAGCCTTTCCAACTACAAATCTGTTGTTACCGCCAACAAAGCCATGATTGCTCATCACGGAATGGAACTGGCCAACCTCGCCGAAGCCAATGGGAAATTGCTCAAATATGAAGCAGCGGTGGCTGGAGGCATTCCGGTAATAAAAGGATTGAAGGAAGGCGCCTCCGCCAACCGCATTGCCCGAGTATACGGCATATTGAATGGCACTTGTAACTACATCCTCACGACCATGGAAAAACATGGCAGTGATTTCGAGGCCGTGCTGCAAGAAGCCCAAGATCTCGGTTTTGCAGAGGCTGATCCAAGCTTTGATATTGATGGCGTTGATGCTGCCCATAAGCTGGCGATTTTGGCGAGTCTTTCCTTCGGCCACGCGATCGATTTTGGAGGAGTAGATACGTCGGGGATCCGCGATATAATGGCAGCTGACATCAGTCAGGCTAAAGCACTGGGCTATCGGATTCGATTGCTGGGCATGGCAAGAATTGATGATGGTAAATTATTTCAACGCGTAAACCCTTATCTGGTTCCCGAAAATCATCCCTTGGCGCACATCGACGGGTCAACAAATGCCGTTGTTGCGGAAGGAAACTTTTCCGGCCGATTGATGTTCCAGGGAGCCGGAGCCGGCGATGGCCCGACCGCTTCGGCTATTGTTGCCGACATTATCGACATAGCGCGCGGCTACAATGGAACAGTTTTTGCCAGCCCCGCAATTCAGATGAAAGCAATTGATCGAGCGGAAAGCGGAAACCGTAAAGGGAAAAGCTATATTCGTTTTGTGGTCGCTGACAAACCGGGTGTTTTGGCCGAAATTACCGCCGCCATGCGCGACGCCGACGTTTCGATTGAAAGCCTTATCCAAACTGAAAAAACGAGTGGGGGTAATGTATTGATTTCAATGGTCACGCATGACGCTATCGAGGGCGACGTAACCAGAAGCATTTCATCGCTGGCCAGTTCCACAAGCGTGACTGGAACTCCGATGATCATGCATTTACTGAGTGAAAACGACTAGTCCTTATAGAATCAATCGAGGAACATTTCGTTTCCACCTTTTGCTGGATCCTTGATGTCGGATCGAACTTGCGCGGTAAGAAGTGCCGAATTTTCGGCGGCCTCATTATGTCCGTTTCGTCCAAATTTTGTAAACAAGGCACATGGTCACTCGCTGCCGACTGGTTTCATCTGGGCCTGTTTGACATAGTCTTCATCCGGTACCAGGGGTTCAACGATCAGCCAAAGCCTGCCCGCTGGGCCACCTTCACCGCTACCTGTGCCGCCAAGAGATAGAGACATTAAAGGTACACCCTTGAAACAATTGCGTTCATTCATCGTCACATAGCAACGTCCCTGTTGCACAATTTCTGGATTGCCATTTGGAATGGGTTCCCGAACCCGCTTGTTCGGATCCACTGCCAGCGCAGGAAATGGCAATCGTTGCTCACGGTCAATTTCCGGCAGACCGCAAACAACAATCTCATTCGCCTCTCGATAAAGCAGGCAACCATCCGCATCGACTGCAACAAGCTTTTTTGCCTGCGCCATCAACTTCCCGGTTTCACGGGTCGGCTCCAACGACTGGCCAAAAGCAGCCGTCGGAATTAAAGCAAAGAGAAGAAGCCATCTCGACATTGTAATATTGCTCCCCTATCGAGAGTTCAAAATTGGCCCCTAAACTGAAGGAATAACAGTAATAATGCCCAAATCAAGTGACATTCTGGATCGCCTGCTGGTTATGGAGATGGTGCGAGTCACCGAAGCCGCAGCGATTTCTGCCTCCAACCTCATCGGGCGCGGCGACGAAAAGGCGGCCGATGCCGCGGCCGTTGAAGCAATGCGCGCTGCCTTGAACAATCTACAAATATGCGGAACAGTTGTTATTGGCGAAGGCGAACGCGACGAAGCACCGATGCTGTATATTGGCGAAAAGGTCGGTTGCGGAAGCGAAGATAAAGATCCAGCGATTGATATCGCATTGGACCCGCTTGAAGGCACAACGATTACGGCAAAAGCAGGCGCCAACGCTTTGGCAGTTCTGGCCATTGCCGAAAAAGGCAATCTGCTAAACGCACCCGACGTTTACATGGACAAGCTGGCCGTTGGCCCGGGATATTCCGATGACATTATTGATCTGGACAAATCAGTCACTGAAAACGTTTCGGCAGTTGCCAAAGAAAAAGGCGTGAAGCCGAGCGAGATTATCGTCTGCGTACTTGATCGCCCTCGCCATGAAAAAATCATTTCCGAATTACGAGAAATCGGTTGTGGAATCATGCTGATTCCCGATGGAGATGTGGCTGGCGTTATTGCAACCACGGACGAAGATACGACGGTTGATATGTATATGGGTAGCGGCGGTGCACCGGAAGGTGTGCTGGCTGCGGCGGCACTTCGCTGTGTCGGCGGACAATTTAAGGGGCGGCTGTTGTTCCGGAATGATGATGAACGCCAAAGAGCTTATAAATGGGGAATCGAAGATCTCGACAAGATTTACGATTTGAAAGAATTGGCCATGGGCGATGTTATTTTCGCTGCGACCGGCGTGACCCATGGATCATTGTTGGAAGGCGTAAAAAAACTGCGTGGCGGCAAGATGACCACCGAGAGTGTAGTAATGCGTGCGTCTTCAGGTACGGTGCGCTGGGTTAAGAGCGAGCACCGCAAACAGTGATTTCAATGGCCTCTTTCAATTGGGTTCGAGGCCAATGGGTATTTTTTCAACAATTGCTGCGACCTGCTGCGCTGGCACTTTCGCTTTGCCTGGCAGGCTGCATATCACCAGTAAATTATGGCAAGATTCCGCACAGTGAATTTGTTGCGCATCCCCGCTGTTCGTCAGACAATGGAACAAGGACCATAGTTGAAGGCCTGCCCTATTTTGTTGTTACAAGCCGATTGCCGGATTGCAGGGCCAACCCTGTAAAACTAATGCACCATCGGGGCGACATCGTTCGTTTCGGTCGTTTCGGTACACCTGTAATCAGCTCGGGAAACAAGAAGAACGACAAGCTGTCGGTTCCGCTTTCCATGGCAAGTGAAGCACAATGGTGGCGTGACCTAGCGAAACAAATGGGCGCAAAAAACGGTCGAGTATTGCTTTATGTGCACGGTTTTCGCGAGACTTTTGCAACCAGCTCAAAGGACACGGCGCAAATTGCAAGAATGACAGGTTTTGACGGCCCGGTCATTCAATATAGCTGGCCATCTCAAGGCAAGTTTCTGAAATATGCGGTTGATGAGACTAACATGTATTGGGACGAGCGTAATTTTCGGAACTTTCTGATGAAATTGGCGCAGCAAGAATGGACCAAAGAAATTGTGCTGGTTTCACACTCTCTGGGTGCGCGTTTAGTTCTGCCGTCCGTTGAATATGTCGATCGCAATTCGAGTAATGCCGATTCCAGTAATATTTCCACCATCATATTGGCTTCTCCTGATGTCGACCGTCAGGATTTTGAACGGGATATTGCTGATGAAATTCTGGCGGCTAGACGGGTAAAGAACAGGCGTAGAATCACAGTTTATGCTTCTGAAAAAGACAGAGCCTTAAAGCTCTCAGCCGATATTCATGGCTATCCGAGGCTGGGAATGCCGCGTTGTTTTGACTCGTTTAAGGCGGCTACGTTAAAAGAGCGTGACTTGCCAGAACGATGTTATGCCACTCACCCTACATATGAAAATCGGCCTGAACTGAGCGGCTTGACCATCGTTGATACCACCGATGTCAGCCAGGGTGGTACAGGCCATAGTGATTATCTCCGCTCTGCCTCAGCCTGCCAAGACTTTGCTTCGGTTGTCAGAGGTGAAACGGTTAAATTGCAAGGGCGCAAGTCAACCCACCTGCCCCACGTGTTTCTTCTGGCACCATATATGAATAACGCCGAACCAGACCATAAGCTGATTTGTAAAAGGGATGCCGAATAGAAAATGGCGGTTGATGAGGATTTTGATCAACTAATCGCTGCAGTGCGCTCATGCACCATCTGCTCAAAGCTGCCGCTGGGACCGAAACCTTTACTGCAAGCGGGAAACAATGCAAAAATTTTGATCGCTGGTCAGGCTCCCGGCAGTAAAACACACGAGAAAGGCCGGCCGTTTGACGACGCCAGCGGAAAACGCCTTCGACAATGGCTGGGTGTTACTGAAGACCAATTTTATAACCCTGATCTGTTTGCGATTATTCCGATGGGTTTTTGTTTCCCCGGGACCGGGAAAGGCGGAGACCTGCCCCCTCGCCCGGAATGCGCACCGCGATGGCGCGAACCATTGTTACAGGCCCTTCCCAATCTCCAATTCACCCTTGTTTTGGGTCAATATGCGCTCGACTGGCATCTGGGAGATACCAAATCAAGAACGCTAACCGACACAGTGAAACGGTGGGAAGAGTTTTGGCCTAATCACCTGCCCCTACCCCATCCCAGCCCGCGTAACATCCGCTGGTTCAAAGCCAATCCATGGTTTGAGGATGAAGTAATTCCTGTCCTGCAAGAACGGGTTGCAGGACTTGTCTAAAATATTCCCATAGCCAATCCTGCGGACAGGGTCGCTCCCACTTCCGCACAACGTTCCAGATCATTTTGACCAATTGTTTTTTGCGCCAAAATCTCTGCTTCAGTCTGCGCATTGGTACAAATAATCGGTGTATCTATCACCTTCTTCAGCCGCCAGCCGGTTGCAATTCGTTCCAACTGTATCCTCGCATTTTCGCCATCAGAGCCCGCGCAAATCAACGCTGCATAAGGTCGCCCCTCAATCTTACCGAGCAACGGATAATAGCAACGGTCAAAAAAAGCTTTCATCACGCCCGCTATGGCGGCCAAATTCTCTGGTGTCGCAAAAACAAATCCATCGGCGGCCAGCATATCAACCGGCTGACAATCTTCGGCCATCAAGATTTGTACTTTTGTATCTTTTTCGGTGCGTGCCGCCTCTGCCGCCGCCTTTACCATCTGTGTGGTACCGCCTGTATAGCTATGATAAACGATGAGCAGATTTTTCATGTTTGTAACTATCCCCGGTCGCCTGGCTCAAATATGCCAGTCAGGCTCAAAATCATGCAATTTGGCATTGAGTTCCTCGCTTGTCGCCTGAAATCCGGGAAAAGCGTTGACCGGCAACCGCAGAAATACAGCGCCTGACTTTTCAGCTGGTGGCAATGTGCCTGCCCGGATGTTGACCTGCAAGGACGGCAATATCAGCTTAGGCGCTGCGAGCTTGGCATCTCTTGCTTTTCGCATTGCGATAAACGCATCAGCTTCAATCCCGTCATGGACATGTATGTTGGATTGTTTCTGCTGCACAACACTACTCTCCGATGCATAGCTGGAACGCCCCTCGGGTAAATAGTCGTGGCAAGTAAATAGGCGTGCTTCCTCAGGGAGTGAGAGGATCTTCTTGATCGATTGATAAAGAACCGCCGCGTCACCGCCCGGAAAGTCACATCGCGCCGTTCCGAAATCGGGCATGAATAACGTGTCACCAACAAAAACCGCATCACCAATAACATAAGTCGCACAGGCAGGAGTGTGTCCTGGCGTATGCATGACTTGGATTTCGGCATTTCCCAAAGGAAGTGTTTCACCATCGGCAAGCAGCAAATCAAATGCAGAGCCATCCAGTGCGACGTCATCTGCTTCAAATATCGGAGCGAAAGCTTTTTGAACTTCGGTGATTTGGGAGCCAATCCCCAGCTCGGCTCCGGTATGGGCTCTAAGATAATGACCTGCGCTCAAATGATCCGCATGGGCATGGGTTTCCAGAATATAGCATATGTCCAATCCTTGGTCTTGCACGTGCTTCAGCAGCTTATCTGCGCTAACCGTATCAAGTCTGCCGCTGTGGAGGTCAAAGTCCAGCACCGGATCAATAATTACCGCTGCCAAACTTTCCTGATCCACAACCAAATATGTGAACGTGTTGGAGGATTCATCAAAATAAGACTCTACCGCTATCGTCAAACTTCATCTCCTCGGCTCAGACTTTTTAATTTAGCAGTTGCTTAATTAGTTTCAACTAATATATTAAATATATGCTTCTTGAAACAGATCAAATGAACCTGATGCGCCAACAAGCCGCCGAAGCTGCAACGATGTTGCGATTGATTGGGAACGAACATCGGCTGATAGTCTTATGCTCATTGGTAGAGGGTGAAATGGGCGTCGGTGCCTTGCAAGACCGGCTTGATCTTTCTCAGTCGGCACTTTCGCAGCATCTTGCCCGATTACGCGCCGATGGCTTGATATCAGCGCGCCGTGCGAGCCAGAACATCTATTACAGCATTGCAGACGAGAAGATATTCGCTCTGATTGCTGCGCTGGCCGAAATATTCTGCCCTGACGAAATCAAAATGGGATCACAACAAAAATGATGCTGGAAAGTTTCCCCAACGCAATGCCCTTCGCTGGATTGATCGGCGGATTGATGATCGGACTGGCAGCGGCAGTTCTGTTGCTGGGTGCAGGACGAATTGCCGGCATCAGCGGACTGTTCGCCCGCGCTTCAACTCTCAGCAAATCTGGTCCACCATGGGTTTTGGCATTTGCTTTCATTCTGAGCATGCTGGTCGGCGCACTGACCATAAACTGGATCAAGGGAGGCATCACCACGACATATCCCTCCTCTTCTGCACTACTGATAGTGGGCGGATTGCTGGTCGGTTTTGGAACGCGATTGGGTAGCGGCTGTACTAGCGGTCATGGCGTCTGCGGTATGTCGCGATTTTCGATTCGTTCACTCATTGCCACACCGGTATTCATAGGCGCTGGCATGGCAACAGTCATGCTTATGCGGTTCATGGGTATAACTTCATGATCCGGCAGCTTCCAATATTCATCTTATCTGGCTTGCTATTTGGTGCAGGTCTGGCGATTTCGGGTATGGCCGATCCGCAGCGAGTTCGGGGTTTTCTCGATATTTTCGGGGCTTGGGACCCAACCCTGTTATTTGTAATGGGCGGCGCAGTCATTGTGATGATATTGGCATGGCCGCTGCAACGCCGGATGTTGCACCCGCTCCTCACCAACAAGTTTCAATTGCCCGACCGCAAGGATGTGGACAGACCCCTGATAATCGGAGCAATAATATTTGGCATAGGCTGGGCTATTGCCGGCCTCTGCCCCGGCCCTGCACTCATTGGGCTTGTACTGGAGCCGTTGAGCGCACTGATCTTCGTTGCGGCGATGACATTTGGCATGGCAATATATCGCGTGTTACCGATGCCCTAAAGTCAGGGCATATTACCTCTTGCACGGACATCTGTTGGGCCTAGACAGGCAGATATGAACGCTGTTCTCAATATTGAAAAATCTATCTCCGGGCAGCGCTGGCAATGGCGCAGCACCAGTGCAGACGCCCGTGACCCCAGATTTCAACCGGACGACCTGGTAACTCAACTTTTACTGGCGCGCGGCGCAACCCGGGAGACACTCGATATTAATCGAGCACCAACCATCCGCGGCTTCATGCCCGATCCTTCAGTTTTTCAGGATATGGACAAGGCAGCAGAACGCATTGCAGATGCGGTTTTGAAGCAGCAGAAGGTCACAATATTTGGCGATTATGACGTCGATGGCGCCACCAGCGCAGCGTTACTCATCCGCTTGCTTCGCGATCTCGGGCTCGACGCTGGTTACTACATTCCCGACCGCCTGATGGAGGGTTATGGGCCGTCTGGCGAAGCATTGGTCAAGCTTGGCAAACAGGGCAGCGATCTGGTTGTCACGGTTGATTGCGGTGCCATGGCCTTTGATGCGCTTGAGATGGCCAATAATGCCGGAGTCGAAGTCATCGTTGTTGACCATCACAAATGCGCACCGGAATTGCCCAAAGCATCGGCTTTGGTAAATCCCAACCGCCTGGATGAGAGTGATGCGGGGGCCGAGCATGGTCATCTCGCTGCTGTTGGCATGGCTTTCCTGCTTGGTGCGGCTCTCATTCGAACGCTACGCGGTCTTGGTTATTTCAAAGATCGCCCGGAACCAAAGCTATTGGAATTGCTCGATATCGTTGCGCTGGGGACGGTTGCCGATGTGGCGAAGCTTCAGGGTCTCAACCGCGCATTTGTTGCGCAGGGGCTTAAAATATTAGCCGGGCGCAAGAATATTGGCATGACCGCGCTCATCGAAGCTAGCAGACTGAAACGGGCACCGATTTGTTCTGATTTGGGTTTTGCATTGGGCCCACGGATCAATGCCGGTGGCCGTGTCGGTAAATCTGATCTCGGTGTCCGGCTGCTCATCACAGAGAATCCGGATGAGGCGCAACAAATTGCTGCAGAACTCAACCATCTGAACGAAGAACGCCGCGCGATCGAGGCGCATGTTTTGGAAGAAGCGGAAACGCTATGTGCCGGTCAGCAAAATCAGGCCGTTGCCGTGCTCTCTGGCAAAGGGTGGCATCCCGGGGTGATCGGTATTGTCGCCAGCCGGATCAAAGAGAAAATGGAACGTCCCGCGATCATCATTGCCGAGGATGAAGATGGTACTGCCAAGGGATCGGGCCGCTCTATTTCCGGCGTCGATTTAGGTGCTGCCATCATTGCCGCCAAAGACCATGGCCTGCTCATCGCGGGCGGCGGCCATGCGATGGCCGCCGGGATCACTATTGCATCTGATAAAATCGACGCTTTCAGCGAATTTCTGAACGACCGCCTCGCCAAAAATGTGAGTGAAGCTCAATCAGGCAAGGCGCTGCTGCTTGACGCCGTACTGTCACCAAAAGGCGTTAATCCGCTCTTTATCGAGGCTATGGATGATGCAGGCCCCTATGGAATGGGCTGGCCCGCGCCGCGCATCGCCACCGGCCCGGTTCGCATCATAAAATGTGATATTGTCGGCAAAGACCATGTCCGCATGATTGTCGGAGGGGATGACGGCGGTTCGATCAAGACCATCGCCTTTCGCGCGGCAGAAACCGAATTGGGCCAAGCCCTGCTCAGCGCCCCACGCGGCCGAAAACTGTGGATCGCTGGTCGCGCAAAAATAGACGATTGGGGAAGCCGCCCCGCCGCGGAAATCCATCTGGAAGACGCCGCCTGGGCAGACTGACAATAAGGAGGAATCGCCAT
>Ga0316204_10006909_pt1 | contig 17034 bp, 27 predicted proteins | sample 6monrhotite_MG_2_FD_205661 | JGI IMG/M metagenome (GOLD analysis project Ga0316204, IMG submission 205661) | Microbial mat bacterial communities from mineral coupon in-situ incubated in ocean water Damariscotta River, Maine, United States -... | ecosystem: Environmental > Aquatic > Marine >... | reverse complement strand
TGAAAATGGTAGAGTCCAACTTGGTGTAGAAAGAGCTAAAGTACTGGCAAGAGCCCTACACTGCCATCCAGCTGTTCTTGTGTTTCCAGGCTGGGATATTGAGCAAGAATCTGCTGCATAACAAGTCGTTTAATTTGACCTTAAAGCAGAGCGAAGCAGTGCTTTAAGGGTCAAATTAACTCTTACGTTAGGCAATCTTCAAACACATGTACACGAAAAGGAGAGAATTATGTCTGTTAAAGCTATCCCAGAAGGTTACTGCGGGGTAACCCCCTACTTAAGTATTAGTGGTGCGGCGGAAGCAATTGAGTTTTATAAGCGTGCATTTAATGCAGACGAATTATTTCGCATGGCAGCGCCGAGTGGCAACATTATGCATGCTGAAATTAAAATTGGTGATTCTCCAATCATGTTAGCTGATTCGTGCAAAGAGACTGGGTTTCAAGACCCTAAAAATTTGAGTGGTACATCTGTTGGGCTACACATCTATGTAGAAAATGTAGATGAGTTATTTTCTCAGGCAGTTGGTTCAGGTGCAAAAATAATTAAACCAGTAGAAGATCAATTTTATGGTGATCGTAACGGAACATTGGAAGATCCATTTGGCCATTTCTGGTTTATTTCCACCCACAAAGAAGATCTTAGTCCTGAAGAAATTGCAGAACGCGCTAAAGAATTGTTTGCACAGGGCAATGCCTAACAAGTTGCTGCATTGGACGTGGCAAAGCTGTCTTCTTTTGTGCAAAAAGACCGCACAAAAGCAGCCATCTTCACCACGCCGCTGAGCAAGGCGTTATAACTAGAAAAATGGTATTCACATGTTTAAATTTATTTTTACAGTAATATTTTTACTATTCACTACAAATATTTTTGCCAGTACACCGGGAGAACTTATTGGAATAAGTAGTAATGGATATCGATTTTCACTAAATTTTGATGGCGCCGATGTAAAAGAAGAAAATGGCAATGAAATATGGACACCTTATATATCGTTCCAAAAAATAAATGGTAAAAATGAAATTATTAAAAATACGTATGTTACCCTGCCTAAAATTTGTATCGCAAAACAAAAAATCGGGAGCTGGGGATTTCATACTTTGATCTGTAGTAAAGATAGTAACTCCCCTTTAAATAATGTTTCATACAAACTAAATATAGAGAAATTTAATAAAACAGAAATTCAAACTTTAATTTGTAAAACTGGCTGTAATAATACTGTACCTAAAGATCTTACACATACAGGTGGCTGAATATTAGTTATAACAACTCGTTCAAAACCGCATGCAAAGCCTGCTCCGACCCTCAAAAGCGTTGCTTTTTCGGGCCGGTTTAACTCAAACGTTAGGTGTGAAAATAATGCTACTTGATGGTGCAACAGTAGAAAGTAACTTTCAACGTTTTGTTAAGCGAATAATAGAAAATGAAACGGTATACTACTTATCAAACGACAATGGTGTTGCTGAATCAGTATCAAATGACGATGAAGAAACCAACGTACTTATGTTCTGGTCTGATAGAGCCTATGCTGCAAGAGCAAACGATATTTTTGAAGAAGATTTTAATGAAACCGAAATGGAATTGTTTGATTTCTTGTATCGGTGGTTACCTGGAATGAGTGGCGATAATGTTCTAGCTGGTCCAAATTGGAACGGTGAGCTTGTTGGTAGAGAAATTGATGCATTTGAGTTAAGAGAAATAATTGAAGAGAAAATGTCACCAGAATTACATAAAAAATATGAAGCTAAATATAATGAGCTTACTAAAAACACCTAACAAGAAAATTAAGCCATTCGCTATCGCTCATTCGGACGCGCTACCGCGCGCCGCTTATTAGAGCGTTAGGCTCTATAAGTAGCAAGGAGATTACTATAAATGCCTATAGCTAATTGTATTATCACATCTGATTGCAAAAATAGTTCAGGTGAATATAAAGAACTAATAAAACTTTGGGCTAGTGAATCTAAAAAGTCATCAGAGGATATGACTATTAACATTGCTACAACCGATGAGCAGCATGGTAAAAAATACACAGTTATGGCTAACTTACTTCTGACATCTATTTGGTCTAGGTCAGATATTTCACAGCTACAACTAGGTTTAGCTAAGGCCCTCTCATTAAATTTTAATGTATCTCTAAAGGAAGTTTTTGTTGCAACCAGTATCGTAAATTCAGGTATGTTGGTTGAAGAAGATAAAGAAATAGAATTGTAACTGCAAAAGTGAATAATAAATCATCTAGCTTAACCAGCGAAAGTAAATGAATGATTCTAAAAATGGTCCTATTCGCTGTAATTACTTTTATTATTGTTTCAGTAGCTGTCTTTTTGGAATTACGCATTCCACGACTGGAAATTCCTGGCAATACTTCTGAGAGCAATAAGTTAAAGATTTTGAATGAGTGGCTAGAACTTCTTCATAAAATAGATAAATTTAATGGAACGGTTCTCTTGTCACAACAAGGAAAAATTCTCTTCTCAAAATCTTACGGCCTTGATGGTGCGGAAATTTCTAGTCAATTAACTGATCATTCTTCATTTAATCTAGCGTCAGTTTCTAAACAGTTTACTGCAATGGGGGTAGTGATACTGAATGATCAATCAATGCTGAGTTATAAAGACAAGGTTTCTGACTATATCCCTGAATTGTCTTACTATAAGGGTATAACCATCCAGCACCTTTTACATCATACCTCTGGTTTGCCTGACTATATGGAGCAAACTGCAAAAAATAGAAGCGATGCGGATATATTCACAATTTCCGAAATGATTACTCTCTACAAGAGTAACCATCCTAACTTGAACTTTGAGCCTGGAACAAAATTTAAATATAGCAATGTCGGTTATGTGTTGCTTGCTGAAATTATAGAGCGCGTATCCGGTAGTTCATTCCAGAATTTTATGGCTGATAATATTTTCAAACCATTACATATGAATGATACTCAAATTTTTAATCTTTTGTCTGGGGATCAACCAGATAAACGAGTGTACGGCTTTGGTCGCAAATATTGGCTATTTGGCGGTAAAAAGGAACTCAAAGATCTTAATTACTTTGACGGTGTGGCGGGTGATGGGGGAGTTTATTCTAGTGCTCATGATTTGAATATTTGGCATGAAGCCCTGAGAGACGGTGTTTTGGTTTCAAATGAAACCTACAAAATAACTTATACTCCTGCACGGTTAGGCAATGGTTCCCAAACCAAATACGGATTTGGATGGTTTATCAATGGAGATAACACAGTTGAACATGCTGGGGGTTGGCAAGGATTCACATCTTATATACACAGAAACATGGAAAAAGATGAATTGATTATCATATTAGATAATTCGTCAAACACTCTGAGAGTGAATTCGATAGGGTTTTGTTTTAATTCTATTGGTCTTAACCTGAAATATTTCATGAAAACACTATGAGTAAATTAAAGCCTAACAAACGCATTAACTCGGACAATTTGCTACGCTGCGCTTCGCAAATTTCGGGTTATGTTAGGCGTTATATTTAAAAACAAACCTTGACAAAGCGTACGTATTGACGTACGCTTATATGCAGAGGTAAGCCAAATGACTACACTTAATGCTACTGATGCTCGCTCAAAGCTCTACAATCTTATTGATGAAACAGCATCAACTCATGAGCCCATATTAATTACTGGTAAAAGAACAAATGCAGTTCTACTTTCTGAAAGCGATTGGAAGGCTATAAATGAAACCTTACATTTATTGTCTATTCCAGGAATGAGAGAATCAATCAAAGAAGGAATGGAAGAAAGTATTTCAGAGTCTTCGAAGGAGCTTGATTGGTGAGCTGGGAAGTTGTTTTCACCAAGCAAGCGCAAAAAGATGCAAGAAATTTAGCCTCCACTGGCTTAAAGGATAAAGCCCAAAACTTAATAAATATTTTAAAAGAAAATCCATACCAAAATCCCCCTCCATATGAAAAATTAATAGGGGATCTTTTAGGCTCCTATTCACGAAGAATTAATATTCAACACCGCCTTGTTTATCAGATCTATGAAAAAGAAAATACTGTAAAAATTATTCGGTTATGGACGCACTACGCATAGTAAAATATGACAAGGCGTTTAAACCGTTGCGCAAAGAACGCGCAGCTCGGACAGTCAACCGCGCGCTTTGCGAGCGGTTGACTGTCGTTTAACTCGGCGTTATAAGCAAAAAAACAACTATATGCCGCAAATATGCTACAATGTAATACATAGTAATTAATTGTAGGGGCATAACCATGAGTGTAACAAGCGTACGGCTTCAACCTGAAATCGAAACCCCATTAGAACAGCTCGCTACTAAGCTCGATCGAAGTAAAAATTATTTGATAAATCAAGCAATTAAAGAATTTATTGCACGTAGGGCTCTCGATGAAGCGCGGTGGGATGAGACATTAGAAGCGCTCGATTCAGTAAAATCAAATAGGCTGATTGAAGAGGAAAATGTTAATGAGTGGCTTGAAAGTTGGGGTACTGAGAAAGAGTTAAACCCACCTAAAGCATGAAAATATCTTATTCTCCTGAGTCAATTGGCGATTTAATACGCGTAAGAGAGTTCATCGAGGTCAAAAATCCTTATGCAGCTCAAAAAATGGCTGCATCTATTTCTAAAGGTATTTCCCAATTAAAAACATTCCCTTATTTAGGTGTAGAAGTTGAATTAGCACCTAACCCTGAAATGATACGAGATTTAATTATAGGTAATTACATCGTACGTTATTTAATTCATTCAGAACAAATATATATTTTACGTGTATGGCATCATAAAGAAGAACGCTTATAACAAGTCGTTCAAAACCGCTGTGCAAAAAACGCATAGCTAGGACAAAGCAACCGCTAGTCGCGCTTGTTTGCCTTTTAATCTATCGTTAGAATTTTATAAATTAAACAAAAGCTCGGTATTAAGTGATTTTGAAACGAGTATTAAAGTACCCAGTACAGTAGATATATTTATTGCGTTGTACACAGGAAAGAAAAGTAAAGTTATTGTATCAAATTATAGTCATATCATAGATGTAGGGCATTGTTATTATGTAACTGTGCGCACACAAGCTGAAGCAAACAAATTGAACAAAGAGGTTTGTGATAAACAACCTGTAGATAAAAAGAAAAATGAACAAGCTTGTATTGAGCTCAAGAAATATGAAGCTTCTAATAGTAGTAGCTAACAAATCGCTCACTGGTGCTTTTAAAAAGCACTTACTTAAGTCGTTAGGCAATGAATATATCTATTTGCAATTATATGAAGATTAAACCTTAATGGTTATAGCTAGTAGAAATATTTAATATAGCGCATTGTTAAACTTAATTATATCTAAAAAAGAGAATCTATTATGAAACGTTTAGTTGTATATAAATTATTTATTTTTTTAGCATTTTTAGCTCTTGTGGGCTGCGCAGAATTCAATGTGCCGCCAAACTATGAATTACAAAAAGACAAACAAGTGGGGTTGTTAGTTATGTCTGTAAATCATAATACACGTGCAATTACGTTGCATTACGAAAACATGGTGAATCACAAACATGATGTGGTTATGACTTCAACGGTACAGGATAAAATGGACTTTAGGCAACCGAAAGGCAGATTAATTGTTGCAGAATTACCTGCAGGTGAATATCAATTTTATCAATGGCAAACGGACATTGAAAACTTTCAGTACACATCACCATTATTTTCTGCACCATTTACTATTGAGCAAGGCAAGCCTGTATACGTGGGAAACCTTAATATAAAGGCGAAAATAATATACCCTTTTATGAAGGTGGAATATGAGCATACGATAAGCAATAAATCAGAAAGAGATATAGCTTTGCTTAAGAAAAAATACCCAAAACTTGATATTAGTGAACTAGAGGTGCGGACTAGTAAAATAACACCAGGAATTGTATTACAACGTAAATAGATGGTGAATTATAAATACACTTTAACAATGCCTAAAAATCGTATCAAGTCATTCGCTCTTCTCATTGGGACGCTTAGCCGCTACCGCGGTACGCGCCCCTTAGACAAACGTTATATTTAAAAATAAAAAAGGAATTACAATGAAAGTAGCGTTTATAGTCGAGAACTTGCAGGAAGAAATCGCAGGTAAGAAAGTAATCATAGAGCCTAACTCACCTAGTGACGGTCTAGTTGTAGCTTTTATTGAGGTTAATGGTGCACCAGTAGAATTAATGGAGTACAAATAATTAAAGCATACATTACAAGGCGCTCTAGCGGGACAAATAAAATGCTATTGCCTTTTGTTTCCCCTTAGATCAACCGTTAGGCGCACACTCAAATCCGTTTTATTTTGGAGAATGACATGTCAGCGAAGACGGTTAGTGAAGAGGCAGCTCAAACAGTATCCCCTCGCCAGTGGCTAGGATTAGTTTTGTTGCATCTCATATTCCCGATGATTTTATTTATATGTGCTTGGGATATCGGCTGGTGGCAAGCGTGGATCTATTCACTGCTGTTCTTCTCCGCTGGTATTGGGGGACGTATATGGGCGGAACAGCGACACCCCGGATTGATAGCCGAACGACAAAATATTAAAAATATCCAAAACGCAAAAGCTTGGGATAAAGTGCTTGCTCCTCTGATGGCAGTGAGTCTCAGTTTTCCTATGGTTATTGTGGCAGGGCTGGACCATCGCTATAACTGGTCACCCGAATTTCCGCTATGGTTAAATGTCATTGGATTCATATTGATCGCGTTCGGTTACGCCTTCGCCGTATGGGCAGTGGTAGAGAACCGTTTTTTCTCCAGCGTTGTGCGTATTCAAACGGAACGAGGGCATGTGGTGTGTGATACCGGCCCGTACCGGTTTGTTCGGCATCCGGGTTATGCCGGAAATATTCTTCCACTGTTCGCTATTGTTCTTGCGCTGGGCTCGGTATGGACACTGATACCTGCGGCGATGGCAACAATCATTGCGGTAATTAGAACAGTACTTGAAGACCAGACTTTACAGGAAGAATTACTGGGCTATCGAGACTATGCACAGCGTGTGCGTTATCGATTGTTTCCTGGAATTTACTGAGAGAGTTGATTGCTGGGTGTTCCAAAGTTAGATTTCTATGTGGCAAGCGCTGCAAATTGGGACTTCATGAACCCTGATCTCCCTAAAAAACAAGGTGCGGCGCAAAGTTAGCGAAATTGCATAACAAGTCACTCCAGTTGATTCGCAAGAAGGATTAAGAAATAATGAAATACATTGGTTTAGGAATCTTATTACTATTAGCGTTAGCTCAAGTTAATCCTATATATCTTATTGCCTCGGAATTAATTCAAGACCAAGCTGGAACTAATTCAGCATTTTTAGTGGGTAAATTAACTGGCCACTTATTTATAATAATTATAGTTATACTTATATCCTTAAGGCTTCTTAAAAAATAAGAAAATCTGCTTGTTACATAACATATAACAAGTCGTTAAAAATCGCAGCGCAAAAGGCGCGCTGCTCGGACTCCCAACCATTGGCGCGTTTGGAAGCCCCTTATCTAGTCGCTAGTTTTACAAGGAGGTTTGGTGACAAAATTTAAATTATCTTTTCTATCTATTCCTATTGTTAGTTTTTGTACTTGGCGGAGTAAGCCAAAGGCATGCATTAGCATGTAAATTTATTCGGTATTCCGGCTATCAAGAAATAGCACCCAATACTTTTGCTAGCGCTTCTTTCAATAACAAACAAAATAAAATTTTACTTTCTATTATCAACTCGGGTAAATCTAGGGTAAATATTACATTTGGCAATATGGTTTCTTCTCCTCGAGTTATCATTGCAGCAACTGAAGATGAAGCATCTGAGTTTGGTTCAAATGCTTACGGTAATGCGTTAATATCTCCACTTGGTCAATGTATTGTTTTCGGTCCTAAAGGACAAAATGTTGATGTTATTGCTCATGAGTATACACATGCAGAGGTGCATTTCAGAGTTGGTTGGTTAAATCATTATCTAAATATACCTATTTGGTTTAACGAAGGAATTTCTCTATTGGTTGATTTTAGGGAGCCATATTTGATAGATAATATTGAGCTAACCAAAGAAGAAATAAATTCTGTAAAGAATAAAGGGGAGGAATTTTTCAGCGATAAACATGTATTAAAAAATTATCAAGCAGCAAGGGTTATAGTTGATAGTATTGATAAATCTCAACTGTATGATAATTTAGAAAAAATTAAACAGGGTCAAGATATAAATAGTATATTTGCGTTGTAAAATTAACAAGGTGTTCAATTTGCCACTTAAAGCGCCGCTGCGCTATGCATTGTGGCCAAATTAAATTATCGTTATACGTATAAGATAATATCTATCAACAAATACACGGAATTGTAAATCACGGAGGTTATTTTAATGTCTACAAAATCATCAGAAATTCATTCAATTATCAGTTCTCTTTCAAAAAACTTCGAGTCAAAATTTGCGCAAGGTGATGTAGCTGGCATAGCCGATTTTTATACCGAAAACGGGATGCTTCTACCAGCCGGATCAGACTTTGTGCAAGGAAAACAAAACATTAAAGATTATTGGCAGTTTGCAATAGATATGGGAATTAAGGGTATCAAGCTCGAGATTATAGAAGTTGAGCAGCATGATAATACAGCCATCGAAATGAGCAAATACACCCTATATAGTTCAGATAATAAAGAAATTGATCATGGTAAGGGCGTTGTGATTTGGAAATATGAGAATAATACATGGAAACTACATCGAGATGTTTGGAATAGCAGTGTAGCGACACAATGATACCAGGAGATTGCATTCTGTGTGTAAGGATAAAGTACATAACAAGCAAGTTAAGCTCGATCTTTACCTCACGTGGAATGAAGTGGATACAACAATATGAAGTTCATAGCGCAGAAAAGGATGAACTCATATACTACCTAAAAAAATCTCACCGTATTGTTTCATTAGGTTTAACTAAGAAAAAGCAAAAGGAACTTGGCCTCAATTAGGTTAATTATGGTTGTTAGAAGAAATTTACAAAGACTAATTAACAAGGCGTTTAACAGCATCACATTACCATGCGCTGGTTTGACGTCCAACCACTGTCGCGTTTGGTCGCCAGTTAAGTAGGTGCTAGAGTAATAAAATGAAATACAGAGAGGCAGTCGTACAAGATGCAGTGGGAATTGAAAATTTATTAGAAAAATGCAATTTACCTGTAAATGATATTATGGAAAATATTGATAACTTTATTGTTTCAGAGCTGGAAAATAAAATTGTTGGTGTAGGTGGATACGAAACACACGGAGAAATTGTTCTAATACGTTCTATTGCGGTAGATCAAGCATGTAGAGGAAAATCGATAGGGGTTAACATATACCACTTATTGGAAAGTAAAATTAAACATATTGGAATTAAAGAAGTATATCTTTTAACTGAAACAGCGACGGATTATTTCAAAACATTAGGCTTTACTATAAAAGAACGAACGAGTATCCCAAAGGTTGTTACGCAAACAAAGCAATTTAAAGAAATTTGTCCATCAACAGCTATTGTTATGTTTAACGAGATTGCTATAAATAATGTATAAAACTGCAGCTAGTTATCATTTATATAATAAGTGTTATTCTTAACTATCACTATTTTTTTGGCAGTTGAATATCATCTTTTTCAAGGAACATATCTTAAGGTTATTCCAATTTAAAATATCATCTGATATTAGCTTTGTTTATAGTGTAGTGTAAATATTCTAGAAGTATTGGCTAAGCTATACAAGCAAGCTTGGCCGATTACCTTGGTGTTAGGTATCAAAACAAGTTAGTCGCCGTTAATTTTGGAAGGAGTCAACGTTATGAATGAGAGCAAACCTATCATCAGGCTATTTTTTGCCAAAATTAAAGAAGAATTTACTAAACTATCTGAAGAGGAAAAAATGGCTTTTATGAGCAAGGATCGTGAGAATCTTGACGCGCTTGGGATGAAGGCTGTGAGTATGATTGATTGCAGTTGGTCGAATGAGGAGTGGGATTATATTGGGGTTGAGCAGTGGCCGAACAAAGAAGCAATTGTTAAGCGTGAGATATTCGAAAGTAAGGAGCTGGAATTATCCAAATATGTTGAATCGAAGACCTATCTAGGGACGCCTGAATCTTTTGTTGAATATGGAAAATAGTAAAAATTTAAATGATTAAGTTAAAGCTCTGTGGGCAGAGAAGTTATAATTAAACTATTATAGTAATAGTACAAGAATAATAGAGCGAATGCCCTAGCACAAGATTAGAATGATCTACTTAAGGTTTATAGAGAAAATTTATTTGTAATCTTCTGATTTAAATGTGAGAAAGAAACATGTCGAATAATGAGCTAAAATATTTTTCTGTGTGGGACCGAGCTACACGATTATTTCACTGGATAAATGTTATTTGTATCTTAGGGCTTATCAGCGTTGGGATTGTCATACTAAATAATAAAATATTGGGGGTGAGGAGTGACGGTAAGATACTGTTAAAAACTATTCATGCTTATATAGGTTATACATTTGAGCTTAATCTTATGTGGCGATTTATTTGGGGCTTTATTGGTGGGAAATATTCTCGATGGACGGCGATATTACCCATTGGTAAAGGGTATTGGCGTTCGTTAAGGGATTATGTTGCAGGTACAAAATCAGGTGAAGTACCTCAGTATTTATAGGGCATAACCCTATTGGTAAACTTATGGTGGGTTTTATGTTCTTACTTCTCGCAACACAAGCAACAACAGGTTTTGTTTTGGCTGGAACAGCTCTATATCTGCCACCCTTTGGCCATGAAATCGCAGAATGGGTAACAGACTCAGGCGAAGAGCATGGCAAAATTAAAAATCTTAAACCAGGCTCTAAAGATGATGTGGATTCGGTAGCGTATGCTGAAATGCGTGATTTTAGAAACCCCTTTATTATTACGCATGTATATACATTCTAGTTACTTCATATTTCAATTATCTTGCATATAGCCGGAGTTGTTATGACAGAAGTGAGAGAAAATAATGGGATTACCTCTGCGATGCTTACTGGGAAAAAAGTTGCTTCTAAAAAACCAGTAGATTAAATTAAACTAGAGACTAGGTTTAATTAGTGAAATATGTAAGGCTATAAGCTTGGCGAATCTTATAATGTACGCTAACTGCATTAGTATGAAATTATGACATTAGAACCAACAACTGAATTATTGCAAAACCTTTATTGGATAACATTACTTGCTGTAATCGTATCGTCCGCATCAGGTGTTCTGAAAGCTGGCTTTAAGCAATTTGATTTATTTGGTGTAATCATTATTGCAATTGCTACTGGTCTCGGCGGTGGTTCATTTCGTGACATGCTTCTGGATAGAAGTGTATTCTGGATTTATGATCAAACTTTTTTTATCGCATCAATTGTTAGTGCAACGCTAATATTTATTACTGCCAGACTAATTAAAATATCTCCTAAGTATTTTTTAGTCGCTGATGCCGCGGGACTTGCAACATTTGGAGTAGCCGGAACATTAGTTTCCCTCATGGTTGGTGCCCCACCTTTGGTTGCTAGCTTTATGGGCGTTATGACAGGAACAATGGGGGGTATTTTTCGAGATGTACTTTGTAATGAGCAACCCGTTGTTTTCTCTAGCCCTTTATACGCAACAGTATCTTGGCTTGGCTCATTAGCTTTTATTGTTTTATTATATTTTAATGTCGATGTAACGGTTGCAGCGATTGTGGCGGGTATTGGTATATTTGCAACAAGGCTACTTGCTATACGGTTTAATATTAGCTTGCCTCGCTTTCGTTTTAAGACTTAACATTAATCCATACATTCTAAAAAATTTAATTATTAAAAACTATATGTGTAGTGAAGAAGTATTATTAGTTTATGATAAGGAATGTCCAGCTTGTAATAATTATTGTCAAGTAGTGCAGATACGAAAAACAGTTGGCAAGCTGAAAATTATCAATGCTCGTGACGATAGTGATGTGATGAAAAAAATCACATCTGAAGGTTTAGATATAGATCAGGGCATGATTCTGAAAATGGGTGCTCAGCTATACTATGGCGCAGATGCAATTCATGCGTTAGCGTTAATAAGCAGTCGCTCAGGATTTTTTAATCGTCTTAATTATTGGCTATTTAGGTCAAAAAATATTTCCAGAATTCTTTATCCTATACTTAGATTTTTTAGAAATCTTCTATTAAAAATACTCGGAAAAACAAAAATAAATAATTTAAATATTGATAAAAATGAAAAGTTTTAAATTTATTGTTTTAGGTATGAATTTATAGGGAGCTAAGCAGTGTTTATACCCCCCTAGAATAGTTATCACAAAAAATGTCCACGATGCCAATTACGCTATAGACGAAAAGAAAAACAATGCAATCATTGCAGAGGATTAAGCGATTATGAAGTCGAAAATTTAAAGCAAGGTACCAGCAAGAACACAAAGGAAATTCTCAATTAGGAAGATGGTTTTTTTTTTGCAATTATTTTAATCATTACTATAGCGATAATCTAAAATTCATTGAAATAAATCGACATAACTTGTTGAACAGTATTGAAGTTATATTTATAGTCAGTAGAGAAACAAGAGAAGTAAAATGCAAATCAATGAACCTAAACAAAGCTCGACTGTAGACAATCAAATGTCATTATTTTCCTTAGGCTTTAGAATTTTTTTCTTGGCCGCAGGAATCTTTGCAGTCGCATCTCTAAGTCTATGGGCGGTATTACTTCAGTTTAATATACCGTTTAGTTTCGGGGTATTATCAAACGTACAATGGCATGCCCACGAAATGATATTTGGTTATAGCGCTTCGGTAATTGCAGGATTCTTATTAACGGCTGTAAAAAACTGGACCAATGTTAAAGCGGTTTCAGGAAAGTGGTTAGCCGCTGTATTTAGTCTATGGTTAGCTGCACGTTTAAGCTTAATTATAATCCCTGAATATCTATATATTAGTGTTTTTTTTGATATGTTGTTTTTGCTGACATTACTATTATGCATTGCCTACCCAATATTTAAAGTAAGGCAATGGAATCAAAGTATCATTCTAATTATTCTAGGCTTATTGGTTATATTTAATGGTTTATTTTATGCCGGTGCATTTGGTTATTTAACAAAAGGTATTCAGTGGGGGCTTTATGGCGGCCTATATCTTGTTATTGGTTTAATTTTACTTATGGGGCGGCGTGTCATTCCTTTTTTTATTGAAAAAGGAGTGGGCAATAATATTAAGTTAACGAATTACATGTTTATCGATTCTAGTATCGTCATTTTATTTTTTATTTTTATAATATCTGATGTTTTTCTAAATAATAATTTAGTTTCAGCGATTGCATGTTTTGGCTTATTTATTGCTAATGTAATTCGTTTATACGGTTGGCATACCATTGGTATATGGAATAAAAGCATGTTGTGGGGTTTATATATTGCGATGTGCTTTATTTGTTTTGGATTTTTGTTAATGTCGCTTATTTACTATATGGGTGTATTCAAATTACTGGCAATTCATGCCTTTGCAGTTGGAGGTATTGGGATGGTGACCATGAGCATGATGTCACGCGTTGCGCTTGGACACTCCGGTCGAGATGTTTCCAGGCCTCCAAAAGCAATTCCTTACGCTTTGATAATACTCATTCTTGCAGGTTTAACCAGGGTGCTTCCCCCCATTTTTAGTGATAGCAATTATTTTATTTGGATTGGAATTTCACAACTACTATGGATACTAGCTTTTGCAATTTTTACAATAACTTATACCCCTATTCTATGGAAACCAAGTGCTGGATGTTAATGAATTAAATGATATTGAGAACATTATATAAATAATGCTCTCAATACTGTGTTTATTTAAGTAGTAATTTTGCTTTTTCTATATGGTGAAAATAATTAAGATCTTTAATAACATGAGATCTTATTGAAAGCATCCAGCTCTCTTTAAAATAAGCACCTGGCTTTTTGACTTCCTCTAAAATAATAGAGTCTTTTGTTATCGAGGCTTTAAGTGTTGGTGAATTGTTATATTGTGCGGTAATTGAGGTTCGATCTTGATATTGAATTTTCCAATTATTTTGAATAACAACTCTAATAATAGCTTTTTTCATAGACAAAATTGAAGGTTGAAGATCTGCCGTACTGATAATCATTTTTAAGGGTTTATCTTCATCTTCACCATCAAATTCATCCGAGTATGATGTAAAAGAGAGAGAGAATAGAAATAATGTAATAAGTAGTTTATTCATAGCGTATTTCTCCATTTTATAAAAATTTATTTTTTAAACGTGGGCTCTGGACGTTCATGTCCTGCAGCTTTCATTTTTTCTAGATAACTTTTCCAGTTTTCTTCTTTGTTTTTTCCCAGGTTGTATAAAGTGTCCCAAGAGAAGATGCCAGTGTCATGGTTGTCATCAAAAAATAACTGAATAGCGTAGTTACCAACTTGATCAATTTTAGTTATGTTTACGTCTTGCTTACCTATTTGTAGTACTTCCTGTCCTGGTCCGTGGCCTTGTACTTCTGCAGAGGGAGAACTTACGCGTAAGTATTCTGTTGGTAGTTCAAATTTCTCACCATCATCAAAGGCAATTTCTAGAACGTGTGATGCTTGATGTAAATTAATTTCAGTTGGTTTAGGCATTATGTTATTCCTATAAATTTGATTAAAGTATGTAACGACTTAAGTCTTCATCTTCGGCAAGGTCGGCAATATTTTCATTTACATACTCTGCTGTTATTTTTACGGTTTCGCCTGCTTTGTCAGTAGCAGTAAAAGAGATATCTTCGAGTAAACGTTCTAATATAGTATGCAGTCGGCGTGCACCAATATTTTCAGTTCGTTCATTTACTTGCCATGCCATTTCAGCAATGCGTTTAACACCATCGACAGTAAAGATAAGTTGAACTTCTTCAGTATCAAGTAGTGCGCTGTATTGTTCGGTAAGCGAGGCATCGGGCTCGGTTAGGATTCTTACAAAATCATCTGAAGTTAGCGCATCAAGTTCAACCCGAATAGGAAAACGACCTTGCAACTCTGGAATAAGGTCTGAAGGTTTCGATAAATGAAATGCACCGGATGCAATAAATAAAATATGATCAGTTTTAATCATACCGTACTTTGTTGTAACGGTAGAACCTTCAACTAACGGTAGTAAATCACGTTGAACACCTTCTCGAGATACATCGGCTCCCGATGTTCCGCCACTCTTCGCAATTTTATCCATCTCATCAAGGAAGACGATGCCGTTTTCTTCTACGCTTCTAAGTGCAACTTCTTTTACTTCATCTTCGTTTAAAAGATTTGCTGCTTCTTCATCGATTATAACTTTTGTTGCTTGAGCGATACCCATTTTACGAGTACGCTTTTTATCGTTACCTATATTTTGAAACATACCTTGAAGTTGGTTTGTCATTTCTTCCATACCAGGAGGTGCCATAATTTCTACGCCAACAGAAGGTGCTCTAACTTCAATTTCAATTTGCTTATCGTCTAAGCTGCCTTCACGTAATTTTTTACGAAATTTTTGGCGAGTTGTATTTTCGGTGTTTACGTCTTCGACAGGATCTTCTTCTGCTTTGTCATTTGGGTCAAAGTTAAAACTACGTGCGGATGGTAGTAAGATATCAAGAATACGCTCTTCGGCAATATCTTCTGCGCGGTCACGTACTTTTTTCATTGCATTTTCGCGTGCTTGTTTTATTGCAATTTCTATTAAGTCACGAATAATAGATTCAACATCACGCCCAACATAACCCACTTCGGTAAATTTAGTTGCTTCGACTTTTAAGAACGGTGCATCAGACAGTTTAGCCAGGCGGCGTGCAATTTCTGTTTTACCAACACCGGTAGGGCCAATCATTAAGATATTTTTAGGTGTTATTTCATCGCGAATGGATTCGTCAACACGACCACGGCGCCAACGGTTTCGCAGTGCAATGGCAACGGCGCGTTTAGCGGCTGCTTGGCCAATAATGTGTTTGTCGAGTTCTTCAACAATTTGGGGTGGTGTCATTTTAGACATAGTTAATCCAGTGTTAGAAAGTCGAAATTAGATATCGAGTTCTTCAATTAATATATTGTGATTAGTATAGATGCAGATGTCGCCGGCGATATTCAAGGCTTTTTTTACAATTTCTTCAGCGGGAAGTTCTGTATTTTCAAGCAAGGCGCGTGCAGCTGATTGGGCAAAAGGACCACCCGACCCAATTGCAATCAATCCTTCTTCAGGTTCGATAACATCCCCATTACCACTAATAATGAGCGAAGCTTCTTCATTAGCAACGGCTAGTAGTGCTTCAAGACGACGTAGCGAGCGATCAGTTCGCCAGTCTTTAGCCATTTCAACCGCTGCACGAACTAAGTGGCCTGAGTGTTTTTCGAGTTTACTTTCAAAATACTCAAAGAGTGTAAAAGCGTCGGCTGTACCACCAGCAAAACCAGCAATCACTTTATTATGATAAAGGCGGCGTAGTTTACGCGCATTGCCTTTCATAACGGTATTGCCGAGGGTGACTTGTCCGTCTGCGCCAATGACAACTTTGTTGCCGCGACGAACGGATAAAACGGTTGTTCCACGATATTGATCCACGAGGGTAGTGACTCCAGAGTAAACGTTAAAACCCCATGTTTACAGGGTGAAAAGGCCTGTTATTGTACACTATAAGAGAAATTTTTCACTACAAGAGGTATGCGGTTAGGCATAATAAATTGATGCCCTATTACGCGCAGGGAGACTATTTTTTTGATTTTAAACTTACTTTTTTTGCCGCCAGTTTGCTATTACGTTCAATCAGGCTATTAGTGAGTCCTTCTACACCAACATTGCGCAATTGTGGTGCGAAGCTACTTTTATAAGTGGTAATCATGCTGATACCCTCAACTGCTACGTCGTAAATTTTCCAGCCTTTGCGTGTTTTATGCATATGGTAATTTACTTGTACTTTTTTGTTCGAGTTGGGTGGCATCACCACGGAATAGACCGTAACGTCTTTACCGTTATGAGCCTGGCGAAGGGGTAGGAACGTCATAATATTGTGGTCAATATCATTGTTAAAAGCGTATTCAGCAAGGGCAGCAGAATAAAACTGAATTAAGAGTTT
>Ga0316204_10006908_pt1 | contig 17036 bp, 13 predicted proteins | sample 6monrhotite_MG_2_FD_205661 | JGI IMG/M metagenome (GOLD analysis project Ga0316204, IMG submission 205661) | Microbial mat bacterial communities from mineral coupon in-situ incubated in ocean water Damariscotta River, Maine, United States -... | ecosystem: Environmental > Aquatic > Marine >... | reverse complement strand
CGCAGCCCTTCCAGCGAGTGGATCGTTCTTGTCGGCGGCCATAGCGGTTAGTAAGCCGCGTACGTCCGGGTCGGCAAATTCAGCCAACACCTCAAGGGCCGCGACCCGAGCTGCGGGGGCATTCGACGAACCAACGGTAACAGCGGCTAAAGAACGTCGCATACGGATGGAAATGTCTTCGTCAGTTTCACGCGCCAACGCTTTTTCTAGCAAACCAATTGTCGCGGTCAATTTCGACGAGAACACCGCATCAGCGGCTTTCGATCTTTCTGCCGGGTCGGGGTTGAGGAGATTCAGGGAGCCGAGGACGCCGCTGATGATGCCTCGTAATTTGTTGTTAACACGAATTTTTTTCAAAGCGGACTTTGTCGTCTCGCCGAGCTGATCGCCGCTCAGCGGATCGAACAGCACGTAAACGTTGCCGTGGGGTTTTGCGATAACGACACGCTTATCGGACTTGTTCTGGAATAATTTTCCCGCGGTCAGGGCTTCAAGAGCGGGGACGACTCTGATGTCGCCGGAAGATCCTAGCTCTTCAATGGCAGCTATTCTGGTCTTGAATCCTTTGGCGGCCAGTTGGGAGATGCTGTCTTCGATGGGGCCGGCTGATGCCGGAGGGGATACCATGGATAGGGTAAGCAGTAGAAACAGAGCTGCCGCAAATCGACTGAGATACAACATGGTTGCCCCGTAAATGTGAATAAAATCGTGAAAATAAATATGAAGGTAAGGCGTGCCGGAGGGGGGATCAGGGGCCGGTCTATGCCGGCGCCCCAATCCCCCACCCTGTCGTTGGCAGCTACTTGTTACATGCTGGGAACGCCGAATTTAGGCTTCTCGCAGTTTCCGCAGACCCAGGGGTAGGTCCAGTCGGCGGTCAGCTTGGCGCTTTCCGGCAGGAAATCGGACCAGGCATCGCCCTTGACCACGCCGTCGGTGCTCCAGACGGTTTCGAACTGGCCGTCGGCTTGAATTTCGCCGATGACGACGGGCTTGGACAGGTGATGGTTGGTGTTCATCACCGCCATGCCGCCTGTCAAGTTTTTGAACTTCTGTCCGTACATTGCCTGACGCACGGCGTCCACATCGGTCGATCCGGCCTGGCTGACGGCCTGTGCCCACATGTTAAAGCCGATGTAATGGGCTTCCATGGGGTCATTGGTGACGCGCTTGTCATCCTTGATGAAGGCTTTCCATTTCTTGATGAACATGGTGTTTTCGGCTGTCTCGATGCTCATGAAATAGTTCCAGGCGGCCAGGTGACCAACCAGCGGTTTGGTGTCGAGGCCGGCCAGTTCTTCTTCGCCGACCGAGAACGCGACGACCGGAATGTCTTCGGCCTTCAGTCCCTGATTGCCCAGTTCCTTGTAGAACGGTACGTTGGCATCACCGTTGATGGTCGAGACCACGGCGGTCTTTTTGCCAGCCGAGCCGAACTTCTTGACGTCAGAAACGATGGTCTGCCAGTCGGAATGACCGAACGGCGTGTAGTTGACCATGATGTCTTCGGCCGGAATACCCTTGGCTTTTAAATAGGCTTCAAGGATCTTGTTGGTCGTGCGCGGATAGACATAATCGGTGCCCAGCAAAGCAAAGCGTTTGACGGAACCGCCTTCTTCGCTCATCAGATAATCGACAGCGGGGATCGCCTGTTGGTTTGGAGCGGCACCCGTATAAAAGACGTTACGCGAACTTTCTTCGCCTTCGTACTGAACCGGATAGAACAGCAAGCCGTTCAATTCTTCGATCACCGGCAAAACGGATTTACGTGATACCGAGGTCCAGTTGCCGAAAATCACGTCGACGTTTTCTTTTTCAATAAGTTCACGAGCTTTTTCCGCAAACAGGGGCCAGTTCGACGCGGGATCGACGACCACCGCTTCAAGTTTCTTGCCGAGCAAGCCGCCCTTGGCATTCTGTTCTGCAATGAGCATCAGCATGGTGTCTTTCAGCGTCGTTTCGCTGATCGCCATGGTTCCCGACAGGGAGTGAAGGACGCCGACCTTGATGGTTTCGGCCGACTGGGCCATGCCGGCGGCGGTTGTCATTGCCGCTACGGCACCCGCGCTGAGAATGGATCGAATTGTAGTTTTCATGTCTAAAAGACCCTCCTAAAATGGGTTGTTGTTGCACCGCATCAGTATTAGCAATCGCTGTGCCAGATTTAGGAGGAATCATATGAAGGTGAATTTTTCCATATATTCAATGGTTTGTGTAATTTTTTGTAGTGTATCTAATATTTCTGTGATCAGAACGGATCATAGGAATGCCTAAATTTTAACCATCGTTTGATTCATGATTATTTTTTAGGCACGTGTTCGGCTTTGACACACGGGCTCCTTGACGCCGTTCCATGGTGAATGTCACAAATGATCCCCGGACGGTGAGTGATCATCCTCCTACGGGGTTGTTGTTGCACCACATCACAATCCCGGGCCCCGGGCGCGTGAAAACGCACCTGGGGTTTTTATTGGCCAGAAAAATCACAATCCGCATGTCGGTGGGGGCGAGTCCCTCGTCCGCTACCAAATAAGATTTTGAAAACAAATGCGTATTCGAGGCTTTGTTTTCTAATGATCCGGGACTAGTCCTGTTGCGACAGGTCGATGCGTCGGCCCTCGCGCAGGGATTGTGTGACGGCCAGGGTTGCGAGCGAGGTTTCGATCAGTTCGGCTTCGTCGACAGGGGCGGGGCCGCCGGTTTTGACGGCGGTGACGAAGGCGGCGAGGGCTTGGCCGATCCCTTTGTCCTGAGGTCGGGCTCGTGGACTACTTGTTTTACCGTCCCGGGCCAGGGTCCAGGAGCGGAAGTCATCGATGGTCATCACCGTGCCCCCGGCGAAGGCTTCGATGCGTTCCTTTGAAAAGGCGCTGTCGCCAAGGCCCGTATAGGCGATGGTCGCCAGGCTGCCACATGAAAAGCGCAGGGCGATGGAGACATCATCGCAACCGCCGACGGCCAACGCCGCATCGGCCTGGACGGACAAAATGGCGGAACCGGTCAAGTACCGGGCCAGATCGACAAAGTGGCACACTTCGCCAAGGATTCTGCCGCCGCCTTCATGAGCTGAATGGACCCAGCTTTCGGCGGGCACCGTTCCGGCATTGACCCGCAGCAGCAGAGATTTTGGTCCTGAAATTTCGGCGAGATGGTTATGCATTCTAATCGCCATGGGCGCATAGCGTCGATTAAAGCCGATCTGAAAAAATCCATCGCTGTTGTTTCGTGCGTTGATGACGGTGTTGATGTGTTGGTGGTTCAGGCCCAGTGGTTTTTCCACCAGTACAGACTTCCCGGCTTCGAGCGCACGGGCCGTCAGCCCGGCGTGGCTATCGTGACGGGTGGCGATCAGCACGGCGTTGATATGGGGATTGGCCAGTACACTGTCGATATCGGTTGTGGCATGAGCAAAGCCGAAGGCCCGACCTGCATGTTCGGCGGTGGCCCCGCGTTGGGTCGCGACGCTGTGCAAGGTGACACCGTTCATTTTCTGTAAAGCGGGTAGAAGCACCGCGCGGGCAAACCCGCCGGCCCCGATAACACCCAAAACGCAGCCTCTGTCTGTGCCGCCTGAAGGCGGCGCAATGCGGGCACGCGAAGCCACACGTTCGGTTTGGGCATAACTCAGGACAACACCCAGATTGGGTTCGCTACTATCGGTTACGAGGCGGTAGGCATTTTTTGCGTCTTTGAAATCAAACGTATGAGTTGTCAGGGATTTTACATCGAGGCGGTGTTCGTTGGACGGGGACATCAGCCGCACGCATTCACCCAGGTTTTCGGTTTCTGTCCAGCGGACCCAGCCTTCCGGGTATTTCAGGCCCCGACCTTCGAAATCGGGATCATAGCGGCCGGGCCCATAGGACCTGGAAACTACCAGATTGAGCTCTTTTGGCATGAAATGCCGATAGGGGAATTCGGTGCCGGTCAGCCCGACCATACAAACCCTGGCCCGATCCCGCGCGACTTGCCCGGCGACATCGAAGGGCTCGCTGCTTGATGTGGCCGCGGCGATGATGATGCCGTCGCAGCCCCGACCGGCGGTCAGTGCCGCCACAGTACCGGGCAGGCTGTTGCTGTTTAAATCACAGGTCGCTTCGGCCCCCATGTTCAGGGCCAGGGCCAGGCGGTCCGGGTTGTAGTCCAATGCCAGGACACGGACGCCTGAAAGTTTCAGTAACGAGACGATCAATTGCCCCAGCAGGCCGGCCCCGATAACCGCGACGGTGTCACCCAGGCGGCATCCCAAATTGCGTACCGCTTGCAGGGCGATGGAGGACAGGGTGCCAAAGCAGGCCTCTTCATAATCCACATCATCAGGTATGGGGGCGGCGAGGTTACCAGGGATGACATTCAATTCGGCATGGTTGGCCAAACCGGCACCGGCAACGGCGACCCGTTGGCCCACATGAAAATCACATTCAAGACCCGCGCCAACGGCAATAATATCGCCTGCCGCCGAATAGCCCAGGGGCAGGGGTTCATCCAGGCGGGCAATAACCGAGCGATAGGTTGCGGCAAGGCCATCGCGTTTGGCCTTGTCGAGCACTTTCTTTACCAGCTCGGGCCGCTCGCGAGCTTTTCCGGCCAGGCTCTTGCGGGCGAATTCGACGACCATTCGCTCGGTTCCCGCGGAAATCAACGAAGCGCGGGTGCGCACCAGAATGTTGCCGGCCTTGACCTGAGGCTCAGGGACGTCGAGCAGATCAAGCTTGCCGGTGCGGGTGTTTTGGATAACTTGTTTCATGAAGGTGTGTTTACTCTGGACAGGCATGTGAGGGCAAGACACTCGCGGAGTGGGCGCGGTCTAAATTCCGTGGGGACCTATATTAATTGCATTGGCACGGCTTACTCGTGGAAAAAGAAGTCCCGCGCCGGCGACCAACTGGACGGGTATCGTTAATCTCATCAAGGAACTGTATACGGCTCAACCGTACGTTATGCATCTCATTCACTTTTAAGGTCATAAATTGATAGGAAGCCTGTGAGCCTGACAATTCAAACAATGCTCTAGACATGCATGCTTTATCAAGCACACTCCATTCAGACCAATTTCAATTTTTTTCACTGAATCCGCCATTGTCTTCGCTGATTTCTCACTTCATTTTCTTTTCGCAAATTTGTCTTTTCTTATTTGGTTGATTGCTCTATCCACATATCGGCGTATTAATTGGGGTTGTCGTATGTTTTTTTGACGAATTCCCATATTTTCGGTTTGACTTGTCTGTTGGTGTTCACGCACAGGTGTAATTATCGCGTTCTTTCGTCTGTTTAGTGTTCATCAATAAAAAGGCAATAGAGGTGAAACCCCTTCGTTCAATCGGCCAAAAATTCAACCGGCATTCAACTTTATGAATCGCAAACGAATTATACTCAGCCTGAAAATAGTGATGTCTGGTGGTTTGATCTGGATACTTTTCGGGAGCGTTGACCTGAACGCCGTCAAGGAACAGATCGTCACGGTAAATCTTGTGACGTTTGGCGGCGCAATTGCCGTCTTCTTTGTGCAAACTGCGGTCATCGCCTGGCGCTGGCAAACTGTTATCAATACCGTTAAATCCGTGCTGCCGTTTCCCAACACTCTGGCCATTACCTACATGGGGTTATTCTTTAATCAGGTTCTGCCATCGTCGGTGGGCGGCGATGTCATACGTATTTACAAAGCGAGCAAATCAGGCATGGCATTTGGACGGGCGGTAAATACCGTCCTGCTGGATCGGGTCGTGACTGTTCTAGGATTGATTCTGCTGATTGTTTGTTCCATGCCATTTTTCAACTATCGAGTCGGGTATGCGGAAGCCCAATTGCTCGTCCCCATAGTTTCACTTTTAGTCTTGGGGGCTGTCGGCGGCCTATTGGCCCTGATGTTGCTCGACAACTTACCTTCACGTTTTAGTGCCTACCGGGTGATTAAGAGCCTGTCGGTGCTTGCCGCCGATACTCGCCTCGTCTTCCTCTCTCTTCGGAGCGCTGGCCGGGTCATGGCTGTATCAGCCATCGGGCACGCCAATGTCACTTTCGGGGCATTCTTAATCGCATCCTCATTGGGATTGGATATCAGTTGGGTCGATTGTATGGTGCTGTTGCCTCCGGTTATTTTGGTCATGGCGCTTCCGATATCTGTTGCTGGCTGGGGTGTGCGCGAAGGCGCGATGGTTACGGCCTTTGGGTTGATCGGCGTGCCAGCAGGAGACACTCTGGTGTTATCGGTTTTGTTCGGTCTGGCGAGTATCGTTGTTGCACTGCCTGGCGGTTTGATTTGGTTGCTGAGCGACGATGGAAGAAAAGTAGATAATATTAAGGCAGATGTTTAAGTGTCTTGGGTGCCACTATCGCAGTCTCGAATCGAGAGTCCATACGCTACAGCAAGAACGTAAGAGGGGCCGGCTGATCGTGGTTGTTTGACGATAGTGACGCACCGAAAATCTTGATCTTTAGTTTCGGTGTCGTCGTGAGAGACCGAGACGTATCGCAGGGACAAGTTGGTGAGAAATGTATGCTCCTGATTTTATTGATCCCTGAAACAGGTTTGGAACCATATTCAGAAATCTTCGACATCGCGAATCGGTCACTAAGATTTTGCAAGTTTAGCTAGAGGGTTAAGATAAAAGAAATATGACTGAAAGTAATTTCAAAACCAGTGTTCCTTCGGATGTCGCCGCAGCATTTTACGCGTGGCCGCTATGGGGGCGTTTGGGATGGGAAGACACAAAACTTCGTTATCGTCGCAGTATCCTTGGCCCCTTATGGTTGACGATCGGCACGGCAATAATGGTTGTCGGAATGGGGATGATATGGAGCATTTTATGGGGAATGAATGTCGCTGAATATTTTCCGTATCTGGCGGCAGGGTTCATTACGTGGCAATGGATATCGGCGGGTATTATCGAAGGAACACGAACATTCAGCGATCAAGCCCGCTTGATTCAAAGTTTTCCGTTGCCATTGCCAGTGCATTCATTCCGCCTGTGCGTGAAATTGTTTATTGGTTTTGCCCATAACCTGCTCGTTTTTATCGGTATCGCCATTATTTTTTCCGTTCCGGTAACGGCATGGACTTGGGCCTTCGTTCCGGGAATGGTAATCATTTACCTCAATTGTCTTTGGGTCAGCTTGCTTCTCGGCATTATTGCCCTGCGCTATCGAGACCTGACAAATATTTTGGAAGTAATTATGGGATTGATGGTGTTCCTTACGCCGATCATGTGGAAGGTCGAAATGTTAGGGTCGAAACAATTCGTGGCAGACTTAAACCCCTTCACACATTATATAGCAATTATACGTTCTCCTCTATTAGGTGAGGCGCCTACCATGCTGTCGTATGGCGTCACACTTTCTCTGACCGCCGGTGGTTGTGTGCTCGCCTACCAGGTGTTCAAGCGTCAACGAGCACACATTGCATTCTGGATATAATTTACGTTATGGCTCATTTAGAATGTAAGAATGTGACGATCCGGTATCCCGTGCTTGATGCTCGCTCGGCCTCAATCCGCAATAAGCTGATTTCTATCGGCACGGGCGGAATTTTGGAAAAAAACTCCAAGAACCTAGTTTATATTACGGCGTTGAAGGATATTTCCCTTTCCCTGAAGGATGGCATGTCCGTCGGCATTGTCGGTCATAATGGTGCTGGGAAAACAACGTTGTTGAAAGCCCTGGCAGGGATATATGAGCCAAGTTTAGGCTCGTTACAACGAGAAGGGAGAGTCGCAACTCTTTTAGATATTCATCTAGGTATTGAAGAAGACCTGACAGGTTATGAGAACATTCGGCGGATCGGCCTGTTAAGGGGCATTCCTCGTGCAAAAATAAAGGATGCTATTCCAGATATTGAAGAGTTTACGGAATTGGGCGATTACTTGTCATTACCGACCCGGACATATTCTTTGGGCATGCGAACGCGCCTAGCATTCGCGATTGCAACTATGACACGGCCCGATATTTTGCTAATCGATGAGGTTTTCACGACAGGGGATTCGCATTTTCAGAAGAAAGCGGAAGCTCGTATGAAAGCCCAGTTGTCATTAGCTCAAATCGTCGTCTTTGCATCTCATTCCGAGCGCCAACTGCGAATGTTATGTAACAAGTGTATCTTGCTTGATCATGGTTCCCTTGTCGCATTTGGTGACACCGAAGACGTCTTGAAGCTCTACGAAAACAAGGGGCCAGTTTAAAGATTAGCGATTAATTCGTTCTTGGAACTGAATTTTTATGGTTGGTACCCCTTATATTAGTTTTGTTGTCTGTTCGCGGAACGATACCTATGCCTCCGATATGTTACTTCGGCAGCAAAAGTCACTTGATATTCTATCTAGGCAATTGGCCGAATATGACGTGCCGGTCGAGTTCATTATGGTCGAATGGAATCCTCCTGCTGATACGCCGAGACTTTCGGAGTCACTAGTATGGGACGGTTTCCCGGACAATGTTTCTTGTCGGGTGATAACGGTTGCCCCGGATCCGCACGCGTGTCGCGTCAACGGTGAATCATCATTCGATGCGGTGACTGCTTGGAATGTTGGCATCCGTCGGGCCAGGGGAACATATATTCTGCCGAAATCAGCAGATACTATTTATTCCGATGCGGTTATCAACTGGATTGCGACAGAAACTCTGGACTTGGATTGCGTCTATCGGTGTGATCGTTATGACGTGGAAGAAACTATGTTGAGTATACAGGGAAAAGATGCCGTTCTCGCCTCATGTGAGGACCTTATTTCCATGCATCATGCCAGAAAGCCTCTCCCGAATGGTTATGCTATACGGGATCTTCATACGAATGGGGCCGGAGATTTTTTACTGATGGAGCGTCGGTATTGGAAGCTGATCAGAGGCTTTGAGGAATCTGGGAGTCCTGTCGCCTTGGATGTGGATGGACTCGCGTTGCATTCTGCGGTGACGGTAGGGGCGAAAGAAGTTATTCTTCCTGCCAATTACAAAGTTTTCAAACCTCGGCACAGTTCGACTTTCATCAACAGGGTCAAGCTCAACTTGGTCAATCCTTGGGTTCTGATGGATCAAGCGATCGGGTTTTTTCGCCTTCCTACAAAATGGCAGATCAATCTTCGTATCCGTTTTGATTATCCGCGGCGCAGGATCAACGGTTTAAGGGGCGTGACGTTCCCGTCTTACGCCCGCCATTTTATTGCTCCTGCAAGAAAAATGCTGACGGAATCAAAACTTCAAAACTTGAATGATGCCGACTGGGGACTAGCCGATGCAGAGGTCGATATCCAGACTGTTCGGCGGGCTGACTGGGATCGCTAAGCAGTCTATCAGGAGAATATGTTGCCGCTTTTTTCGATAATTGTTGCTTCCAACAGGCCTGACAATTTGTTGGCTCTTTTCGACAATCTTGAAGAAACCTGCTCCGATCCAAGATTTTTCGAAGTGTTGGTCAAGGCAGATTCTGAAGATGAATCGACCTGTGCGTTGCTTGCCGACGAAGCCGAAAAACGTCCATTTTCCATTCGTGCGTTCATATCTCCCCGCAATGGTGGTTATTATGAATTACATCATTTTTACCAACAGATGCTAGCGGACGTAAGTTCTGAAACGTATTTTGTCGTTGTTTTCAGCGATGAAGTTCGCTTCAAAACCAAGGGTTGGGATGATGTTTTGAGGGGATATGTCGGATACTTTCCCGACGATATTTTCCGGCTCAGGATTTCAGACAATAAATTCAGGCAATATGACAATCTGTATGAATGCAGTTCCTATCCTGAAAATTTCGCTATAACGACGAAGGCTTGGTACCTTGCTTCAGAAGGAATGGGAGACTTTTGGGGACCGGATAGCTGGCATCAAGTGATTGAATTCTATCTTTCACGGATGCCGGGGGACGACGGGTTTTTGTCTCGCGGAATTCCGGTTGCTGAAATCCAAATGACCGGTATTTCTGCGAGCATCGGCGAATCATTGCCGAGTGTTTTTGACAAGGTTCGGCGAAGCGAGATCAGTTGGCGGGACCTCACGCGCCGCTCTGGTCAGGAAGATTTCCTTCGGCGTGCAGCAAGACTAGCAGCGAAAATACGATTGTCGGATTTGGGGGACGTAGAAGATCAAATATCAGAAAACCCGAAAACGAAAATGATTAGCGTTGGCTCTGGGGCCGAAATTTCGTACCACGTTAGCTATATGAAGGCGTTGAGTGCGATAGTGAACCGATTATTTCATGTTAGGAAAAATGGGATGAAATCTCTCATTCTTTCAATTGTTCTGGAGTTTCCGGCTTCAATACGAATTTATCTGGAAAATATAGTCTGTCTGATATTATCGCTGACAATGAAGGCCCGTATAAATGTATTTTACGGAGGAGCTTACTATGCTCTTGTCAATTCAACCCTGAAGCAGGTTCATCTGATAGAAAAACGTACGAATAAAGTTCTCAGAGTTTCAAGTTATCGACTGCTATTGTCGCGACAATAACCTAACTAGAGCCACCAAAACCATGACCGAAGGAAAAAACAGCTTTTCTGGGAAAAGCGCGTTAGCTGATATTGATGTGCTGATCTTGGCCGGTGGCATGGGGACTCGTCTTCGTTCCGTTGTTCCTGACCTGCAGAAAGTCCTCGTTGAAGTCGGCGATACGCCTTTTCTGGAATTCATTATTAACCAGGTTTGCGAGTTTGGGGCAAAACGTATCATTTTGGCGGTCGGGCACAAAAGCGAACAAGTTCGGGACTGGCTGTCAAAAAGAAATGACACCAGAGATTTGGAAATTCTGCTTTCGGTCGAAGAGGAACCCCTTGGAACAGGCGGGGCTTTGAGAAATTCAGTGGACATGCTCCGCTCCAACCTGGTCATGGTCCTAAACGGAGACAGCTATGCCGATGTCGATATTGGCGCTTTAGTATCAATGCAAGATACCTGTGGAGCCGATGTGGCACTGATTGCCGTTGAAGTTCCTGATATTTCTAGGTACGGATCGCTGGTTATCGAAGAAAGCGGTGCGGTCATTTCATTTGCGGAGAAATGTAATAAAACCGACCCGCCGGTCTTCGGACTTGTTAACAGCGGCATCTATTTGATGAGGAGGGCAGTTATCGAGAAAATTCAGCCAGATACACGCATTTCACTTGAAGAAGACGTGTTGCCAAAATATTGTCTGCGAGGCCTTTTCGCCTTGCCGCAAAAAGTACCGTTTCTTGATATTGGAACTCCTGAGACGTGGCGTGAATCCGAGCAATTCTTCAATGAATTAGAAACCAAGGAGCCCGCCAGTTGATTGTTTCTCGCACACCTTACCGAATTTCTTTTTTCGGCGGAGGAACGGATTATCCGGCTTGGTATCGCAAACATGGTGGGGCCGTTCTGACGTGTACGTTTGATAGTTACTGTTACGTTACGTGCCGGTTCCTCCCTCCTTTTTTTGAACACAAAAACCGGATTGTTTGGTCCAAAATTGAATTGACGAACAGTATCGATGAGATCGAGATGCCGGTTGTGGCTGCAGCGCTCAAATACCTGAACGTTAGAAACGGTGTCGAAATCCATCATATAGGCGATCTCCCTGCAAGGTCGGGCCTTGGATCAAGTTCTTCTTTCGCGGTTGGGGTCTTAAATGCCCTTCGAAGGATGGAGGGCCAGGATTCAGGGGCTATGGAACTGGCCAAAGACGCAATCTACCTGGAACAGAAATTAATGCAGGAATCCGTTGGCATACAGGATCAAATCCAGACCGCTCATGGTGGGTTGAATAAAATCACCTTTGATGCCGATGATCGAATAGAAGTCAGCCCTCTGAATTTGTCGAACGAACGGCTGGAAGAATTTAATGACCATCTCATGCTTTTCTACACGGGAGTTTCCCGCAATGCGACGGACATCGCTAAACACAAAATAGCTAATATTCCGAATAAGCAAGACGAGCTTCGGGCCATGCAGGAAATGGTTGATGAAGGTGTCAACATCCTTGAGGGGCATGGCGATATAACCGAATTTGGGAAGCTATTGGACGAGTCATGGAAGTTGAAACGATCACTTAGTGCAAAAATAGCGCCGGAATTCGTAAATGAAATTTATGAAACAGCACTGAAGTCCGGAGCTTATGGCGGTAAGCTGCTTGGGGCTGGCGGTGGCGGATTTATTCTTTTCTTTGTCGATCCGGCACGTCGTCAGGAAATTTTAGATGCTCTTGAGGTTTTGTTATGGGTGCCTGTGACGATTGAATTCGAAGGTGCAAAGATCTTGTTTGACAAGGAACCGAGGTTCAGCGCAACGAGTCACATGAAACGTGAGTTCATGCGCCGAGGGTTCAATTCACATAAATAAATACCAGCAGGTATGAGTGAAATGGTTCCAATCAATGGGTTGGTAAAGGTGAAAAGATATAAATGTTGATAAGCGTTCTATTTGCATCCAATCGACCGGGAAACATGCGTGAATTTTTCGATAATATCGAAGAAACGGTCACTGATTTGTCCTGCTTGGAAGTTTTGATTAAAATTGATGCCGAAGACCCGGCGTCAAAGGAATTTCTGGATGCAGAGATACAGAAACGTCCTTTCGATATCAAGTACGTTAACAGCCCTCGTCTTGGCGGATACTATGATCTATGGGTAGGATACAACGATCTGTGGAGACTGACTTCGAAAGATTCATACTTCGTTTGGCCGATAACCGATGAACTCAGAATCCAGACCAAAGGATGGGATAAAATAATTGGTCGCTATGTCGGTTTGTTCCCCGATCACGCGTTTCGACTGCGGGTTTCCCAATTCAAGTTCAGAAACTATTTTCGGCTATGGGAATGTTTTTATGCGCCTGATAATTACGCCATATTCACGCGTCGATGGGTTGAATTGACAAATGGATTCGGTGAAACCCATGGCTTGGACGCTTATGCCCAAGCTGTTGTTTTTTATCTGTGGCGAATAGACAAGTGGAAACAGGCATCCCGCGATGTGCCGGTGCTTGAGCTTGAGTTGGAAGGTGAGGCGGCCAATCAAGGGAATTCAGATGACGAACTCGAGCACAAGCGCCTAGGTGTTATACCATCTTGGATGGAACTGGCATCCTACAGGCGTCGGATTGAATATCTGCAAAAGGCGCATACGGTTCAAACTTACATAGAAGCGGTACGTATGGGGCTGACTGATTTTAAGATTACATGTGACCCCAAAAAACAAACCGTGTTCCTGATCAACAATAAAGATCAGGTCGTATTGCGCCAAGTTCACTTCAGGTTAAGCCGAATAGCGACTTTCCTGAAAAGTGTATTCTATAGAATGCAAAGCACGTATGTATATCAAGTCGCCATCTCCTTGGTTTGGTGGATGCGTTGGGCAGTCCCGTTTTTCATCCTGCTCGCCTTCATTACGTCACTGTTGTCGCGTTTCTTAAGAGCCTTGTTGGGACGCAAGAGAACCAGGAAGATAACTCGTTTTGTCGGGCTTGCTGAACCTGCAGCGGGAGATACACAGAATGTGTTGGCCCGATTAGTCGGCAGGATAAAGAGGGCTATCAAGGAGCCGAATCTCAATGAAAACCCGCGCCCCTTAAGTGCAAATATTATTGCGGGTCACGATTGTTGTTTTGCATGTACCCCCGAGAGCGCGGTCAAGAAGATTCCACAGCATGAAAGAGCATTCCCCATACAGGTGGAACCCATTTAAAATGGCGTGAAACGAGATGAATAAACAAAAAATTCTTGTCTGCGGTGCAACCGGATTTATCGGTCGAAACATCACCGAAAAGCTTGCCTGCCGCGAAGACCTTGACATAGTTGGTGTTTATCACATCCGCCCGCCCTTTGAATGCCCCTCGGTGACTTGGGTGCAGGCAGACCTTTGCCAGCCCGATGATATTTCTCGGGTTCTTGATGGCGTGGATATCGTCATCCAGGCGGCGGCAACAACTTCTGGTTCAAAACAAATCGTCAGCAAGCCTTATATTCATGTTACCGACAATGCAGTGATGAACGCATACCTGTTTCGTGGATGCTTTGATCTAGCCATAAAATCATTGATTTTTTTCAGTTGTACTGTGATGTATCAATCTTCCAGCACGCCGTTAAGAGAAGATGACTTTGATCCTAGCGAGGAAATGCACGCAAACTATTTCGCAGCCGGCTGGACAAAAGTTTACAACGAAAAGATGTGTGAGTTTTACGCACGACTTGGTAAAACGCGTTATACCGTTATCCGTCATTCCAACATTTACGGTCCTCACGACAAGTTCGATCTGGAAAACAGCCATGTTTTTGGCGCTACAGTGACGAAAGTGATGCAGGCCAAAAATGGTGAGGTCGAGATCTGGGGCGGAGGAAAGGAGGGGCGAGATCTACTGTTTGTCGGCGACCTTGTCGATCTCGTCGAACTGGCTATTGAAAAACAAACAACACCATTTGAAATCTTTAACTGTGGGGCTGGAACAGCAATATCGATAAATGATCTTGCTTCCAAAATTATTTCAGCTTCCGGCAAGGATTTGATAGTCAGGCACAACCTTTCCGGTCCTAGCATCAAGACAACAATGGCATTAAATTGCGCAAAGGCAAAAAGAGAATTAGGGTGGGAGCCGAAAACTTCTCTTTCTGATGGAATCGATATCGTTGTCAGATGGTGGAAAAATAACATTGGCGATAAGTGAAAAGAACACTGCGATTTCTTCCCGGTTGATACAAGGCATGCCACGTTCTCGTGGAAGAGGAGCTTGATAATTTTAACATGAGCAAAGACTTGGGTACGCTGATCGTCACAGGAGGGAGCCATGGTATTGGCGCAGCCGTCGCCCGTATGGGGGCAGCGTTGGGATATTCCATATGCATCAACTACCTTACTTCAACTAATGAAGCTAAGGAATTGGTCGAGTTGATCGATAGGGATGGTGGAATTGCTATCGCCGTTCAAGGAGATGTTAGTGTCGAAGCAGACGTCAAAACATTGTTCGCTGAAGCAGAACATAAACTTGGCCCCATTACCGGTTTGGTCAACAATGCCGGTATTTCGGGGGGGCGATTTTCGGTCTCGGAATTGGACTTGGTAAATTTGCAGCGGGTCATGGACGTCAATGTCATCGGAAGTTTTCTCTGTTCCCGCGAGGCGATAAACCGGATGTCCATGGCAAAGGGCGGAAAAGGCGGCGCCATCGTTAATATATCGTCGCAAGCGGCACAGTTCGGCGGGGACCATCTTTCTCATTATGCTGCCTCCAAAGCTGCACTCAACACCCTGACAATCGGCCTTTCCCGTGAAGTTTGTGGTGAAGGAATTCGCGTAAACGCGGTGAGCCCGGGCGTCATCGACACCGGCAATGTATCGGTTTCTCATGAAAACGATATTGCGAACATGCAGTCTATTATTCCATTGGGACGCATGGGGCACCCTGACGAAGTGGCTTCAACCGTTCTTTGGTTGCTTTCGGACGCCGCGAGTTATGTCATCGGCGCTGTTTTACCGGTTGCCGGGGGAAGGTAACGCTGTTCTGGTGTTTGCGGCGGCACCCGCAATATCGTCGCCAGTGATATTAGAGATCAATCCAAGGAGCAGAGGGCGGGCGGCCCGAATTGACGGTCGCTAGAGCATTTTCATATTATTTTGTAGCCAAACTTCGGGGACAGGGATGTTCAGACACTCTTTCGCCATGGTTCCTTTATTGGCAGCCACCTATAAAATGATACGAAGATATTTCTGTAGGTAGAGCCTGAATATCATCAACAGAATGCATGACCCGTTATAGAGTATCGAGCGTTTAGTTTCGCCGCCGATCCGCTCGGGCTCGTCGCCTGGTATTTCGGCAATTGTCATGCCGCGAATGCCGCAAATGCCGGTTACAAGCGGTTCAAGCATTGGTCCTTTGAGATAGCGTTCAAAATCCTTATCAAAGATAATTTCACGACGGAACCCTCGGTAGATCGTCAGTGCATCGGTAATCGGATATTCCGATAGAGGAGCCATCAATTTAGTGAACAACCAGTTGCCAAAGGCTGAAACGAAATGATCGTCATACGATTTGGCATCCTGCAAATAGCGTGACACAACGACCAAGTCGTAACCTTCATTAATGTGCGAGCACAAGACGTCAAAATACTCTGGGGGGCAATTGCCGTCGGGGCTGAACTCAATGACATAATCTGTGCCTAGAACTCTGAGGATGTCGAATACCGCATAATGCAGGCCAGGACGCAGTTGGCTTACCACCGTTAGCCCTTGTGCGAACGCGTATTCCAAAGATCCGTCAGTAGAGCCTCCATCGATAACCAGAATTTCAGTAAACAAGGAACGGTCAATGTCCGGAACGGATGCCTTGAGGCCTTCGACTTCATTCAAGACTGGAATAACCAATGTAATGGTGGGGGAGGGGGAGGGTGTTTCTGTCATGTCTAACGAACATTGAGGCCTTAAACTTGTGCAGTTGGAAACAGCAAATCGTCTGCTACATAAAAATGATCAAGCGCTATCTTCCAAGCGTAATCGTCGGAGGCAAAAGAGCTCTGTTTTAGGCCCTGACCTTCAGGAAACGCAGCAAATATAACCTTATAGTCATAAACAAGAGACATGAGCCATTATAGACAATCGACATCTTGCTTTCGCCGCCGATACGTTTGGGTTCGTCACCTGGGATTTCAGCTAAAGGACGATTTTGGAGGATACACATACTTGTCACTAAGGGTTCAAATACAGGCCCTTGCATGATGCGTTCAAAGTCTTCGTTCAATATCAAGTCCACGCGAAATGCCCGGTAAATTGTCAATCCGTCCGTAATCTTATATATTCCCAATCCAAGTCCTTTGATGAATTGCGTAAACATCCAGTTGCCGAACGCTGTAATCGGGGTGTCGTCGTAGGACTTAGCATCTTCCAAATAGCGCGAAACAACAACCAGATCGTTGCCTTCGTTGATTTTAGCGATGATTTGCGGAATGTTTTCGATAAGGCAATTACCATCGGGACTGAACAGCATAATGTAGTCAGTATCGATTGACCGGACGATATCGTAGTAGCCGTTGGCAAGGCCTTTTCGAACTTGGCTGAATACTTGGACCTCTTGCGAATAGGCGTATTCCCATGAACCGTCCGTTGAGCCCCCATCCA
>Ga0316204_10006906_pt1 | contig 17040 bp, 16 predicted proteins | sample 6monrhotite_MG_2_FD_205661 | JGI IMG/M metagenome (GOLD analysis project Ga0316204, IMG submission 205661) | Microbial mat bacterial communities from mineral coupon in-situ incubated in ocean water Damariscotta River, Maine, United States -... | ecosystem: Environmental > Aquatic > Marine >... | reverse complement strand
CGTCCAGTTATTGAATTATTGGGTGCCTGGGGGCATCGTTGGGCCAGATCGGATCTTAATAGCGGTGATCTGGATGCGGGTTTATTAATGTGGGATATGCGGCGCTCAGTGGATGCATCAATCTTTCCATCCCATCGTGTCGTTGTGCAGTTTGAATATATAGATGCTCCCAAAGGTGCTAAAGACTGGTGGTTGGTCTCGGATGATGGAGATATAGATTTATGCTTAACGGATCATGGCTATGATGTTGATATTTTAATTAAGTGCTCACTCAAGGTAATGACTCAAATCTGGATATGTGAACGTACCTTTAATGAAGCGTTTAAAACGGGTGATATTAATGTGCTGGGTGAGCCAAAGTTGGTGAAGCAATTACAAAACTGGTTACGTACAAGCCCGTTATCTAAATTAGGATCTTTAGATTCATTACCTGTATTGAACTGGACGAATGTATAAATGTATAAATGTTAAATGTTTTGTGTGAGAAATTTTTATAAAATTAGAGACATAAAACAGCCAAGATTTATACTGTATCGAATCACTTTACGCATAAGTATAAAGATACCTACAGAATCACTATTTTGCTTTTGTAAAAGATTGCTTTAACTGATTAATCACACGTACAAATTTTTCATCCAGATGAATGTTGTCACTTAATGCCTCAGTCATTGTGTCTCGTTTAGAGTCAATAAAATTGAGTAAATTATTTTTGTCTTCTGGCTCAAGTTCAATACTATTTAAATAAGTCCCCAGCTCATTACCCATGATATTAAATAAGCTATGAATGTTATCTGTCTGTTCTTCTGAGGCTTTTTTAATCTGTGTGATAGAAGTGTGAGTTCCATCTACCAATGATTTGAGGTTTTTATGTTGATTGTTCAGATGCTTTTGTGTGTCTAGTGAATGAACCCTGTTATTACTGGCGGAAACCACATGTTTTATATAATCAATATAACGTTCAGATATTTCTAAATCATCAGGTAGTCCGCAAATAAGTAATGTTACGTAGGGCTTATTAAAAATATAGCAATCCTTGTGTCGATATACGTCACCTGCAGATTTGTGCTCATCTATAACGGATACATACTCTTCTTCTTTCTGACTGTTTGTTGACTCGTTCATGACCGCGAATTTGGATCGAATTTGTATAGCGCCGTGTAAGTTATATTCATTCAATGCGTAGAGTAGATATTGCATTAGGTCTTCATGAGAATTGGCTTCGGCGGTTTCTAATAAATTATCAATGAGTAAGTTGTGCTCATTTGTGATGGCAAGTGAGAGAAGTATTAAATCTTTTGCCTGTTCCAGATCGTCATTGCTAAGCGCAAGATCGTCATCATCGTTGGGGATGCACACAATAGCTTGATGAGTCGATTCTGTATTTTCAGATGTCCCGTCGAGAGCATTGTCATCGAAATATTCATCTTCCAGCTTTTCGAAAACAGAGTCATCAACCGGCTGCCCCAGACGCTGCTGGTTGATGACGTTTTTAAGCATCTTGTTTTTTTCTTTTTCTTTAATTAACTCTTCCTGAATAGAGAAAAAGAGGCCTTTAAACGTATTAAGGTTTGATACTCTCTGATTTAGGGAGTCGATCTCACCTTTAAGCAGACCCATAAGCGTCGGACTTCCCTGATTTTCCCTTTTACTTGATCCCTGGGCTCTTTTATCGAGCCATTCGTCATTGATAAATTTCATGTTATTTGTTTAATTATATTTGTAATTATATGATTTTAGCAGGATATTTTGTTTTTATGAGTAAGGTATTAATGATGCGATGGACGGACATATTGCCATGCCTGGCGGCCATAGAAGGATTAGGGTAAGACATTTGAAGGTCTTTATGTAATGTCTTCCGCGCGTTTCTTTAGTAAAACGTATACAGCACCAATCCCCCCGTCTCTAGGAGTAGCACTTACAAAGGCCAATACCTCGGGGATATTCTGTAGCCATTTATTAACCATTGCCTTGAGTACTGGCTTATTATCACTCGAGTTATAGCCCTTGCCGTGTACAATTTTGACTAGTCTATATTGATGTAGCTGCGCATGATCGATAAAGCGTAATAATGTTTGTCGGGCGTCATCACGGCAATAACCGTGCAAGTCTATGTCGTCCTCTATGGGTATTTTTCCATTACGAATTTGCTTTAAATAGGATTTCTGTACGCCGGGGCGCATGAACTCCAGGTGGTCATCGCAAGGTGGGATGAAGTCATCACTCAGGGTATCTGCAATATTTGATTCAGTGATTTGTGGTCGCTTTTTTATAGGCGCGGGTTTTGTTTTAAGGTTGACTTTATCGGACTGTATACGATTAACGCCTTGCATGGCCTTGCTAAACAGCGTGTCGTCATCGTCTATGTCATTACTCATTGGATTAAGTCGTTTCTATTAGTTGTGCTATTTGAAGGCGAGTTTAGCGGATATTTAATTCGCTGTGATTACGAAACTTTATTTTATATGATGTACATATTATTAGATGGATGATCAAGCGTGCAAATTTTATTAAGTAATGATGATGGTTTTCAGGCGCCAGGACTGGCTTTTTTAGCCAATAGCTTGAGTAGCTTTGGAGAGGTAACAGTCGTCGCTCCCGATCGCAACCGAAGTGCTGCGAGTAATTCTCTTACCTTAAATCGCCCCATAACGGCGCAGATAGCCGAAAATGGGTTTTACAAAGTCGATGGTACGCCAACAGATTGTGTACATTTGGCAATTACGGGTATTCTGGAAAATGAACCGGATATCGTAATTTCCGGCCCTAATGATGGCCCCAATATGGGAGATGATGTGTTGTATTCCGGAACTGTTGCTGCGGCAATGGAAGGGCGTTTTTTAGGCTTGCCGGCGATTGCTGTTTCTATGGGAAACTTTGAGCCCAGACATTATGAAACGGCTTGTTGGGCTATTTCAAAAATCATCGAAAAGTTACAAATATCACCACTAACGGACGATACGATACTAAATGTTAATGTTCCTGACTTACCTCAGGAACAGATTAAAGGCTTCCTAAGCACTCGACTTGGTAATAGACATAAATCTGAGGGAGTAATTAAGCAACAGAACCCCCGAGGTGATGCTATTTATTGGGTGGGGCCACCGGGAGAAGAGCAGGATGCTGGTGAAGGTACTGATTTTTATGCAGTAAAACAGGGATTTATTTCAGTTACCCCTTTGCAGATCGATTTAACACGGTATGATAGCCTGCAAAATCTAAATCAATGGCTTGCGGAATTATAATCCCGGCTTTATTCATCATCAGGTTGTAAATAATTGAATTTATCAGACCCCCGTGTACAGGGTATAGGCATGACGTCACAAAGAACTCGTGACCGTCTAATTGAACGATTGCGCGCTAAAGGTATTCAAAATGAGAAGGTGCTCGAGGCAATGCGCACAATGCCCCGGCATTTATTTGTAGATGAGGCGATGAGTTCACGAGCTTACGAAGATTCTTCTTTACCTATTGGTCATGGGCAAACTATTTCTCAACCTTTTATCGTTGCGCGTATGACCGAAGTATTGTTGAGCCGCGGTACACCAGAAGCTGTTCTAGAAGTGGGAACAGGCTCAGGTTATCAGGCGGCTATTCTGTCGCAACTTGTGCCTAAGGTGTATTCAGTTGAACGTATTGTGGCGTTACAAACTCAGGCTCGTGAGCGTTATCACATGCTCGGTATTAATAATATTGCGTTGAAGCACTCGGATGGTTCCTGGGGGTGGCCGCAGTATGGTCCGTATAAAGCGATTATTGTTACTGCGGCACCAGAAGAAGTGCCGCAGGGATTGCTTGAGCAGCTTGATGTGGGCGGAATTATGGTTATTCCAGTCGGTAGTCAGCAAGGCGTGCAAAAACTATTACTTATTACCCGTGAAGCCAACCAGTACGTAGAAGAAGAGCTTGATGCGGTGAAGTTTGTACCTATGCTAAATGGAGCAGTCAGTTGATTTTTGCCGGTCTATACAGGCGCTGTATGCAATGGGCTGATCATCCGCATCGTGAGCGATATTTAGTGGGTGTCAGTGTTTTCGAATCTTTTATATTTCCTCTACCAACCGCTTTACTGATGATCCCTATGGTGATTGCGACACCAGATAAGGCAGTGCGTTTAGCAACTATTACAACATTAATGTCAGTTTTTGGTGCGGTAGTTGGTTACTTGTTGGGCTGGGGGGCTATGGAAGTAATAGAACCCTGGATAGCTAAAATGGGTTGGATCCCGCAACTTGAACTAGCCCGCGCTGAGTTTGTCACATACGGTGTATTGGCTGTGGGAATCGGCGCATTTACCCCGGCGCCATTTAAAATATTTACACTCACAGCCGGTATGCTATCCATGCCATTTATTCCATTTTTGATTGTGTCACTTATTGGTCGCGCAGCGCATTTCTATATGATTGCACTTTTGATGGCGTGGGCAGGACCCAAAATGGAACCGGTGGTGCGTAAATATATTGAGTGGTTGGGTTGGGCAGTTATTGTGTTAGCAGTAGCAGGTCTATTGATTCATAAATATCTATAAGTTACTTCACAATTTGGTTTATGGGATGCCAGCTCGATTGCAGAAAAATGCCTTTCATTTTTTAGCTTCACTAGCACTGATTAGTTTGCTATCTGGTTGCGCCGGCCTTTCCAAAAGCTGGAATACACAAGCTTATACGGTAAGTAGAGGTGATACTCTGTACTCTATTGCCTGGAAATACGAAAAGGACTTTCGCCAACTAGCCGAGTGGAACAACATATCTTCACCCTATGATATTTATCCCGGGCAGCGTTTAATTATGCAGCCTGCCAGTAAAGACGGTACTTTATCCAGAAAAGGTCGTCCTCAAGTACTGGTTGATTCTGCTAGCGGTGAATCGATTGGTGATGCATCGGCCAAAGCGAATCCATCTGTTAGTGCTACGAAGAAAGTTAAGCGAAGGCCAAAACATGTCACGGTACAAAAAAATGATACGCTATATGCGATTGCTCGCCGAGAAGGGTTTACCCATCACCAGATAGCACGCTGGAATCATATAAGGCCTCCATACGCGTTAAAGCCAGGGCAGAATCTTCGTTTGAGCCCACCTCAGTCTAGCTCTATCAAAGTAACTAAGAATTCAGCGGTTTCCGTGACGCCACTTGTAGAAAATAAGATTGTAGCGAAATCAATTGTACAGAAAACTAAATTACCCAATAGAGTCGATAAGTGGCGTTGGCCGTCAAAAGGACGTGTTGTCAAAACATTTAAATCGAATGATACGGCTCGAAAAGGTATTGGTATCCGTGGACGCTTAGGTCAGCCTGTCCAGGCAGCAGCAGCGGGTACGGTTGTATATAGCGGTAATGGCTTAATTAATTACGGTAACCTGATTATTATTAAGCATAGCCATTCCTTCTTAAGCGCCTATGCGCACAATAAAAAACTTCTCGTTAAAGAGGGTGATAGTGTTCGGCCCGGGCAGACAATTGCCAAAATGGGTAGTCCTGATTCCGCTAAGGCACAATTGCACTTTGAAATTCGCCGAAATGGCAAACCTGTCAATCCGCTTCACTATTTACCCAAGACTTGATCTATCTCAAAGCCAGTTCTAGCGTCTTTTGCTGGCTTTTGGCCTAAAGCTACGCTTATCGGTCTAGGTGTACCTTACATCTATATTCGTGCCATATTTGTCAACAAAGAAATAACATTTTCTGACGAAATGTAGAAAAAAGTACATATTCTTCTTGTGTTTCCTTCGGAGATGCTTTAAAAAGGACACATAAGTGTGTGATTTAAATAGATTTATTATTCTTTTCTAATATACGAGTTAGCTTATAGAGCTCCTTAAAATTTAAAAAAATAATAACTTAGCTCACGTGGGGAGGGCTACATAATGAATGCAGTATGCGCAAAAAAATTACCACAGGAAGAAATTAAAGCTGACGGAGATCTTGAAGAAAGTCATGAGGAAATGTTCCTTGATGATGTAGTTAAAGATGATGAGTTAGAGCTGGATGATAAGCTAGAGGTTGATCCGAAGATTGGAGCAGCAGTTAAAGCTAAAACAAAATATACGGCAGGTAGTGTTAATCGAAAGGAAATGGATGCAACGCGTTTGTATCTTCGTGAAATTGAATTCTCGCCATTACTTGTTGCCCAGGAAGAAGTTTATTACTCTCGTTTAGCGCGTAAAGGCATAGTGTCTGCACGTAAAAAGATGATTGAGTGTAATTTACGTCTGGTAGTTAAAATTGCCCGACGTTATATGAATCGAGGCCTTGCGCTTTTAGATTTAATTGAAGAAGGTAACCTCGGTTTAATCAGAGCAGTGGAAAAGTTTGATCCTGAAAAAGGCTTCAGATTTTCAACCTACGCAACCTGGTGGATTCGTCAGACTATTGAACGCGCTTTAATGAATCAAACGCGTACCATTCGTTTACCTATACATGTGATAAAAGAGCTGAATGTTTACCTGCGTGCTGCACGTAAACTAGAGCAGACAAATGAGCATGAACCAACACCAGAGCAAATAGCAGAATTAGTTGATAAGCCAGTGGCCAATGTTGAAAAAATGTTGGGTCTACGTGATCGTGTATCTTCTGTTGATGTGCCTGTAGGCAAAGATAATGACCGACCATTACTGGAAATTATTCCTGACCTGGCGAATCCAGAACCATCTGCTATTTTGCAAAATGCAGATGTTATGGCAAACCTTGAAATGTGGTTAAACCAGTTAGAAAGTAAGCAGCGTCAGGTAGTTGTTCGTCGCTTTGGCTTACATGGCTATGAGCGTACAACCCTAGAGGAAGTGGGTCGTGAATTGGGTGTTACGCGTGAGCGTGTACGTCAAATTCAAATGGATGCATTGAGACATTTACGCAAAATTCTGGAAAGCCATGGTTTCTCAGAAGAGTTATTACTCAACGATTAATTATAATAATAAACGTAGTAAACTTAAAAGGGGGGCATAGCCTCCCTTTATTTTGTCTGCAATATTTATTGTTTGTAGCTGAATGCTAAATGCCGACTAAAGAATAATACCAGCAATAACAAAGCGATCTTCAGACAGCAAAATATTGTATGTACGACAGGCGGCGCGTGTGTCCATGAACTCAACGCCAATGCCATTCTCTATTGCCGGTGCATAAGTCGATGGGTGTGGGAATACTAATTTCTTTCCAGTACCCATCAATATAACCTCTGGACGTAATTTGATGATGGCATGCCAATGCTCATGGGTCATCTGCTCTATATCATTGATTCCCCAGTTTTCATTGAGAGAGGTGTTACTGACCAGAAAGCTTTTGGTGAAACATTGGCTATTAACCACAATATTACCCTCTTCGTAGGATTGAATAATGTGGCTGCCTTCAGTGTAGTCTTCGCTGAGCTTCATGGTGTTTGCCGTGTTTTCATTAACATATGGTGTTTTATTATACACAAAGTAGATAGAGAGCCACTTCTACTAAATGAAGTGCAGTAGAGTGTTTAAATTAGCCTCATTTCACTATATTATCTCCAGCTGAAATTAAAGTTGGTGACAGCTACAAATATACGCCAGACTTCTGGCAAAGCGGAGTATAAATACATGCAACCCGTCAAAATCGGTTTAATGGGCTTAGGTACAGTTGGTGGTGGCACCGCGACAGTTCTATTACGAAACTGTGATGAAATTGCACGGCGTGTTGGGCGTAAGCTCGAAGTTGTTCATGCTGCGGCGCGTGACATTGCAGATCAGACCATTCTTGATCCAGCTAAAGTTAAATTATCGGATGATGCAAGTAGCGTCGTTAATGATCCCGATGTTGATATTGTAGTTGAGCTTATAGGTGGTTATTCACCAGCAAAAGAGCTTGTACTTAAAGCAATAGAAAACGGCAAGCATGTTGTTACGGCAAATAAAGCATTAATTGCCTTACACGGTGCGGAGATTTTTAAAGCGGCAGAAGAAAAAGGCGTTATCGTTGCATATGAAGCCGCAGTTGCTGGTGGTATTCCAATCATTAAGGCTGTGCGTGAAGGTCTGTCTGCGAATCAGATAGAATGGGTTGCGGGTATTATCAATGGTACGGGCAACTTTATACTGACTGAAATGCGTGACAAGGGTCGTGATTTTGCTGATGTATTAAAAGAAGCGCAAGAGTTGGGATATGCAGAAGCAGATCCAACCTTTGATGTTGAAGGGATCGATGCTGCACACAAGTTAACTATCTTAGCGTCTTTATCTTTTGGTATACCTTTGCAGTTTGATAAAACCTTCACCGAAGGTATTAGTAAAATTACGCGAGAAGATGTGACTTTTGCAGAAGAGTTAGGTTATCGCATTAAGCATTTAGGTATTGCACGTAAATCAGCGAATGGTATTGAGATGCGCGTACATCCAACACTAATTCCTGAGCGTCGTTTAATCGCCAATGTTGACGGTGTAATGAATGCTGTTTTAATTAAAGCAGATGCCGTTGGGCCAACACTATATTACGGTGCGGGTGCAGGTGCGGAACCGACTGCTTCGGCAGTAGTTGCAGATCTGGTTGATGTGGCTCGAGTGATGGATTCAAGTCCAGAGCAACGTGTACCTATGCTTGGCTTCAGATCTGATGCAATGCAGGATACTCCTGTTGTTGCTCATGATGAGTTTGAAACTTCATACTATATACGCATGCAGGCAGATGACCGCCCAGGCGTATTGGCAGACGTGACCAGTATTTTTGCGGCAAATGGCATTTCAATTGAAGCTGTTATTCAAAAGGAGCCTAAAGATGGACAAACGCGAGTTTGTTTAATCATGCTGACATCGTTAATCGTTGAGAAAAATATGACGAAAGCATTGTCTGAAATTGAAGCGTTAGATTCAATTGAAGGTGATGTAACGAAAATTCGTCTCGAGCATTTAGATTAATTGTGATCTAACTTAAATATTTATTTAAGAACTGCTCAAATAATTCGCTCCAGTTAATCGGCATATTTATATCAGTTGGTTGCTGGAGCGTTTTTATATATTCGCTTCTGGGGATCATTCTTGCACCCAGACTTTCCAGGTGAGGCGTATGCACCTGAGAATCAATTAATTTAAACCCATGGTATTGTATAAAGCGACAAAACTGAGCCAGCGAAACCTTGGACGCATTGCTTTGTAAGCTAAACATCGATTCACCACAGAAGACAGGTCCGCTATTTACCCCATATAAACCACCAACAAGTTGTGTACCATTCCAACATTCAACGCTATGAGCATGACCGTGCTTATGCATATTAATATAAGCCTGTTGCATTTCTTCGGTTATCCAGGTGCCATCCTGTCCATTCCGAGGCTGTGTTGAGCAGTTGCTAATAACTTCTTCAAATGCGGTATCAATACTAATTCTAAATGGACCATTACGAATATTCTTGGCAAGACTACGTGAAATTTTTATTTCGTCAGGAGGAAGCACAAAACGTGGGTCCGGTGACCACCACAAAATAGGCTCACCTTCACTATACCAGGGGAAAATGCCATTTTTATAGGCATTAATCAGTCTGCTTAAAGATAAGTCACCACCTGCGGCAAGTAATCCATCTGGCTCCTGTAGGGACATTTCTATAGGAGGGAAGTTGGCTTGAGGGTTTGGGTCTAACCATTGTAGTGAGATCATTAACTAAGTGTATGAGAACTGCTACAATCAGACAATAATAATTATTAATGTTGATGCTTTCGGGCTGCAACGAGCAGGTCTATATACATGTTTCAAAAACAGATGTCTGATTTATTTGTATTGCTGGTTGAGCCTTCTAAGTCTCAGTCCAAATTTATTCTTAAGGAATTAAAAGACGCGGGTATTAGTCGTTTTAATGTTGCGATTGATGGTGATTCAGCATTAACAAGTATGATAACTAATACGCCAGATCTGGTTATTAGTTCCATGTATTTACCTGATATGACTGCATCTGATCTAGTGCATCAGATGCGTGATGATGAAGATCTTCGTGAAGTTGCCTTTATGTTAATTTCGAGTGAGACAGGTTTTGATGCGATTGATCCTATACGTCAGGCAGGTGTAACTGCAATTTTGCCTAAGCCGTTTGAATCTGACCAGTTAAAGCGTGGCTTGTTTAATACCCTGGATATCATTAACCCTAAAGCGGTTGAACTCGATGAATACAGTGCTGAAGACTTGCGAGTATTAATCGTCGATGACAGTAAGATGGCTAGAAATCATATTAAGCGCGTATTAAAAGGCCTGGGTATTGAAAATATAACTGAAGCAGATGATGGCGCTAGCGCTGTGCCAATTCTTGATGCACAGTTTTTTGATTTTGTAGTAACCGACTATAATATGCCGCAAATGGATGGCAAGGCATTATTGGAACATATTCGAAATAAAAGTAATCAGCGTTCAATTCCAGTTTTAATGGTTACTTCTGAAGGAAATCAGGGAAATTTGGCTGCTGTTGAGCAGGCCGGTGTTTCGGGTATTTGTGATAAACCATTTGAATTGGATACTGTACGAGAAATGGTACATAAAATGATGACAGATATCTAAACCAATATCTGTTGTTTCTAATTACGCACAGGCATAATTTTCACTCTATTTCTTTTCAAGAATATATAAACCATAACATCATAAGTGCTCACCCCTTTAATGTATAAACACATCAAACATTCAGGTCGTTGGTTGATTTCACATAAAGACTGGAAAGCGAATCTAGTTTTTATGCTGGGTGGTGCTGCAGTTGGTCTGGTTGCAGTTTTTATGGCGGTAACCAGTGAATGGGCCAATGAAACTTTTTTCCACATGGTCGAAAAAAATTCATACCTGCCTTTTATTGTGGCGCCTTCTGGTTTAGTGCTCATCGTTTTTTTAACACGTAAGTTTTTTCCGGGTGCAGAAGGCAGTGGTATTCCTCAGGTAGTTGCAACATTAGAACTCGGTCATGAGAAAGAACGCAGTGTGTTGCTAACTTTGCGTATCGCTTTTGGTAAAGTTTTTTTATGTATACTGGGTTTGTTGAGTGGTGCTTCAATCGGTCGCGAAGGGCCAACAGTTCATGTTGGTGCAGCTATTATGTTTTCACTGCGTCGTTTTGTTCGCTTTAGATTATATGATATGGAGCGCGTGTTAATTATTGCGGGCGGCGCTGCGGGTGTGGCTGCGGCCTTTAATACACCCCTGGCTGGAATTGTATTTGCGATAGAAGAGCTCAGTCGATCATTTGAAGTGCGCACCCGTGGATTGATGCTTGCAGGCGTAGTAATGGCTGCAATCATCTCGATTGCCATTTTGGGTGACTATACTTACTTCGGATCAACGAGTGCAACTATAGACTTAAAAGATGCTGTTGTACCTGTTTTGGTTTGCGGTATTTTTTGCGGATTTCTAGGTGGTATTTTTAGTTTAACTTTGATTCAAGGTAATCGTTGGATAGCACCGTTTCGTGGCAGAAATCCATATTTTGTAGCTGCCATGTGTGGCTTGGGTATTGCGATTATTGGATATTATTCTGGGCACCTAACCTATGGTAGTGGTTATGGCGAAGCTAAAGCGATTATGGATAATACCGGTGAAATTCCGACCGATTATGGCTATTTAAAATTACTCGCAACAGTGGTTTCATATTTAAGTGGAATACCCGGTGGTATTTTTGCTCCATCGTTAGCAACTGGTGCAGGGATCGGTGCTCATATTGCAGAATGGTTATCGGCTTATCCTTATGGTGCAATTATTTTGTTCGCGATGGTGGGCTACTTTGCAGGAGTTGTGCAGGCGCCGATTACTGCATTTGTTATTGTGATGGAAATGACCGATCAACATGAATTGATTTTGCCGTTAATGGTAGTTGCATTTTTGGCTACAGGTATTTCAAAATCAATTTGTAAAACACCGATTTATAGTACCTTGGCAGATAATTTTTTACCGGAAGATAAAAAACTATTTCCAAATAAAAAAGACTAAGTTTACTCAGGTGTATTCAATACTTTGTTTATGTCACTCATCGCCTGAAACTCCTCAATACTAATGCCCGCTGTTTTAAAGTCCATCGCATCAGGGTATCCGCTGGCTTCTTCTGCTAATTGCCTGGCTTTCTTTACCCAGTTTCCAGACCAGATCATCAGCAGGCGAATGTCATCATCTGTAAGTTTAGATATTGCCGTTTGCAATATTTCATAGAAACCATTTCTTGATAGCGGTGTGTGAATATTGGCAAGTGAGATTACATTACATTGCTTTAATGATGCTACTAAATCATGAGTGTTTTTTTCTAGAAGAAGGGCTCTACTTTTCTCGGTTATTGTTTTAATCGTCGATTCAATAAGTTGGTATTCATTAGTTCCGTGACTAGCTTGCCCAAAAATTGATATAAACGATTCCAGTGTTACGAGTGCATCGTGTGTTTTAGTAATGTCACGCGATCGTTTTAATAGCTTGTTACAAAAACTTTCTAAATCAGTAGAGCTTATAGATATATTAATTGGCTGCAGGTCATTCATTGTGGTTGTTCACAGTATGTTGGGTTGTGTTATATGCCTGAGGGGGTGATGATTTTATATCTATAAGTAGTTTGCATGTTATTTGTCAATCAGTCTTATAGGGCGATGCGTTCATTAATTCTACGCCATATTCTTCCAGCGCATTATTCTCACGCTGTAGGTGATCGACTAGCACGCGATGAAATTCTGGGTGAGCAACCCAGTGGGCAGAATATGTTTTAACGGGTAGAAAGCCACGGGCAATTTTATGTTCTCCCTGTGCTCCAGGCTCAAAGGTTTTTAAGTCATGTTGAATGCAGTATTCAATGCCTGTGTAGTAGCATACTTCAAAGTGTAGTCCATCGTATTCTTCCAGACATCCCCAATGTCTACCGTATAAGGTTTCTTTGCCGATAATACAGATTGCGCCAGCAACGATTTCATTGTTTTTATAGGCAAAAATAATCAGTAGTTTATTAGCGATGGCTTTGAAAAAATTAAGGCTTAGAGTTGGTGAGCCAGATTTTTTTAAGAAAGTGACTTGATAAAAATGGTAAATCTTGCTCCACTGATCATCGCTTAATTCTGAGCCATTAAAAGTCTTAACTTCAATGTTCTGATCAGCAACTTTACGTCGTTCCTGTTTAATGTTTTTTCTTTTTTTGGATGTTAGTCTGGAAAGAAAGTCATCGAAATCAGTGTAGTTATGATTCTGCCAATGAAACTGATAGTCGAAACGTTGTAGCTCTGTGTGTTGCTTTAGAACTTCTAAATCATCCGCAAGGTTGAATAACCAGTGAGTGCTTGAGTAATTGTTTTTACTGGAAAATTCGATTGCGAATTTAATAAGCAGTGACTTGGTTTCTTTATCATTTGCTAAAATACGTGGCCCCTGGCAAGGCGAGTATGGAATGGAGATAACCAGTTTCGGATAGTAGTTGATACCCGCGCGTCGATAAGCATCAGCCCAGGCCCAGTCAAAAACAAATTCGCCATATGAATTGTCTTTTTCATAGGCGGGCATTGCGCCAATTAATTCGTTGTTGTCATCATGAATTAAAAAGTATTTGGGTTTCCATCCGTAGCCATTTAAGCATTGACCTGTCTCAAGTGCTAATAAGAATTCATGCTGAATAAATGGGTTGATATCACCCGCCAGCGCATTCCATTGCTCAGCGGGTATATCGCTCATGCTTTCGCAGATACTAAGTTGTGTCATAAGCCGTTTCTAAAGTGGGGGCGGTAGGGGACTTATGTAAACTATATGCGTTTAGTCTTCCTGCTCGTCAAGGAATTTTTCAGCATCAAGTGCAGCCATGCAGCCCGCACCGGCAGACGTAATCGCTTGCTTGTAGATTTGATCTGCTACATCACCTGCGGCAAATACGCCGGGTATGCTTGTTGCTGTTGCATTGCCCTGAGAGCCAGTCTGAACACTAATATAGCCATTGCTCATCTCGAGCTGTCCATCAAATATACCTGTATTAGGTGAGTGACCTATGGCGATAAAGACACCGGCTAAATCAATATCTTTGGTGCTGTCATCTAAGGTGCTTTTAATACGTATACCCGTAACGCCAGTGTCATCACCCAGCACTTCATCTAGTGTGTTATTCCACTCGATGGTTACATTGCCATTTGCAGCGCGATCTTTCAGACGATCCGCAAGAATCTTTTCTGAGCGAAACTGGTCGCGACGGTGCACAATCGTTACGTGATCTGCAATGTTGGCTAGATATAGCGCTTCTTCAACTGCAGTGTTACCACCACCGATAACGGCAACGTTTTGTCCGCGATAGAAGAAACCATCACAGGTAGCGCAGGCGGAAACACCTTTGCCTTTAAAGGCTTCTTCTGAATCCAGGCCAAGATACATTGCGCTCGCACCGGTTGCGATAATGAGTGCGTCACATGTGTATTCATGAGAATCACCGCTTAGCTTAAATGGGCGTTCGCTCAAATCAGTTGTATGGATATGATCGAAAATTACTTCAGTACCAAAACGTTCAGCGTGAGCCTTCATTCGTTCCATTAGTTCGGGGCCCTGAACGCCTTCATTATCACCCGGCCAGTTATCTACATCGGTAGTCGTGGTTAATTGGCCACCCATTTCCATTCCAGTCACGATAACAGGGTTCAAATTGGCGCGCGCTGCATATACAGCGGCTGAGTAGCCGGCAGGGCCTGAACCCAGAATTAGTAGTCTGCAGTGTTTTGTTTCGCTCATTATTCTTAATCTCCAAATACAGTGTCCAGATACATTGGTTATATGCCAATGGGCCGAATCGTAACAGCGTGAAAAATTTTATCTATTCTAGCAAATCTGAACCAATTAAATGCACAATCTAACTGTGATATTTAATGATTTACTTATTTAGTTGGATGAAACATACAGTGCAGTCGCCTTCATATGACATACACTTATTGATATGGTTTAGTAAATGTTTTGGGGATTAGCGTGAAAATTGGTATTCCAAGAGAATCAAAGGTTTTAGAAGGGCGTGTCTCGCTAGTTCCAATAAGCTGTGCGGCCTTGATAAGACAGGGAAATGAGGTTTACATTGAAACTGGGGCAGGCTTGTTGAGTGGATATGCTGATGAGGAGTACCAGGCGCAAGGAGTCACCATCTGTGAGAATGCAGGTCTGTTATATGCTTCGGCTTGCCTAATTGTAAAAGTCAAAGAACCCATTGATGAAGATCTTCAATATTTACGTAAACAACATATCTTATTCTGTTATTTACATCTGGCAGCCAATTTAAGACTGGCACAGCGTTTGTGCGACATTGGGCTTACGGCTCTTGCCTTCGAAACAGTGACTAATAAAGAAGGCTTACTGCCCTTGTTAAGCCCAATGAGTGAAATTGCGGGCACATTAGCGGTGCAAATTGGAACACACTTATTGCATCAGCCTCAGGGTGGTAAGGGCCTAATGCTAGGTGGCTTGTCGATGACAGATCCTGGGCGTGTAGTGGTATTAGGCGCGGGGGTTGCCGGGAGTTCAGCTGCGCAACAGGCCGCTGCAATAGGGGCTCAAGTTACCTTGATTGATCGAGATAAGGATCGATATCGGGCCCTGGCAGAAAAATATCCGAATATTCATGGTGAGTTATCATCCGAAATCAGTATTACAAAAGCCGTAAACGAAGCGGATTTATTAATAGGGGCTGTACTCCTGCCAGGTTTGCAAGCGCCACGTCTGGTTACTGAATCGCAGGTGAAGCGTATGCAGCCGGGCAGCGTGATTATTGATATATCGGTGGATCAGGGTGGTTGTATTGAAACGATTCACCCAACAGATTATTTGGAGCCGACCTATAAGCATTACGGCGTTCTGCATTTTGGTGTTACTAATATGCCAGGAGCTGTGCCAAGAACGGCATCACAGGCCTTATCTGCGGTGATTTTGCCCTATGTTCAGTGCCTGTGCGAAGATAACTGGCAGCAGCATGAAAATCTACAAAGTGGCATTAATGTACGTGAAGGGCGTATCGATAATCCGTTAATAGAACAGGCCTTAAATCGTTAGCAATCCTGAAGTATATGTCTGCTTTTGAGTTCGTATGGGAAGTGGTTCACTTGTATACAAATCACTTTAGGTCATCCTTGTAGCTTCATGTATAATCGATGAAATTGTATAAAATATACTGTCTAATCAAATAATTGCGCAAACTATAGCGCAAGGCTGAAATGAACTAACGAGGGTTGAAAACTTGCCTCAGGCACGTCGCAAAAAAGAAGATCATCAATTATCGGGGCTTACCATTCACATCAGTCGTGGATTACGCGAAGCTGCCTTATTCATTCTATTGGCAATATCCTTGTTTTTGCTAACCGCACTTATTACCCATGATATCCAGGACCCAGGCTGGTCTTATACTGGCCCAGCAACTCAGATTAATAATATGGCTGGTGCAGTTGGGGCATGGTTCTCTGATGTTTTATATCTTCTTTTTGGCCTATTAAGTTATCTATTTCCCGTGATGATTGCCTACAGCGGTTGGTTAGTACTACGTGGACGTAAAGGTGACGGGGAAATTGATTTCCACGTGCTGGGTATTCGTTGGGTGGGCTTCTTTATGACACTTGCTACTGGCTGTGCGCTAGCAAGTTTACATTTTGTGATTCCAGAAGGCACTTTGCCACTTGATGGTGGTGGCATTTTAGGTCGTTGGATTGGTGATGGTATAGCTGAAAATCTCGGGGTACTGGGGTCGACGCTTATATTGCTGGCAATTTTTCTAGCGGGGATTACGTTGTTCAGTGGTCTTTCCTGGATAGGCGTAATGGACTTTATTGGTGACGGTATTTTACGCACTTATGATTGGACGCAGGCTAAAATTGCAGCATTCAAAGAACTCCGTGAAGAAAAGAAAGAGGGCGAGGTTGCAAGGCAGACGCGTGAAATTGCTGTAAAAGCGGACACGAAAAAACAGAAAGAACGTAAGACCCCTGTTCGTATAGAACCGGTGATTAATAAAGTAGAAATCAGTGAGCGACATAATCGAGAAAGCCAGATCGCTTTATTTGATAATGAAGATGTAGGTGATACCGAGTTGCCACCATTGCGTCTGTTAGATGAGGCGATACGTTCAGGTAAAGGCTTATCAAACGATGCCCTGGAAGC
>Ga0316204_10006905_pt1 | contig 17042 bp, 24 predicted proteins | sample 6monrhotite_MG_2_FD_205661 | JGI IMG/M metagenome (GOLD analysis project Ga0316204, IMG submission 205661) | Microbial mat bacterial communities from mineral coupon in-situ incubated in ocean water Damariscotta River, Maine, United States -... | ecosystem: Environmental > Aquatic > Marine >... | reverse complement strand
CCTACACCCCTGCCTTCAGCTTCCCTTCAAACGATGTCCGCAAACCGCCTGATTTTGAAAAACTGTGCCTCACCATTTCAAGAATGAATTCGCGTCCATCGACACCCGACCGGACACCGCGATATGTGACCGGCTGACCAGCCATCAACTCAGGACTCCCGACAATGGTGCAAGATGTCTTCACTAACCCGCGCAACATCTCGCGCGCGAAGGCTTCAGCTGCTGCCTGCGCTTCAGCCTTAGACCCGAAGGGTTCTCGAATGACGTGTTCTCCGTCGGCTTCAGGATCACCATCAACGATGACTTCCTGCCGCTTGGCATCACCACGGTCCTGATAAAACGATTTGATCTTTCCAAACCGGTCCACGTCGTTTTCAGAAACACGACAGCTGCCTTCGACCATTGACGTTGGTATGATGGTGACCGCCGGAACAAACGTACCATCTGCAGTTTCACCTGCGCCACGCTTCAGCCAAAGAAGTGTCCCGTTCTTGATTGTGAACAAAGCTCCGTGGCGCTTGGCCACCCGTTCCAAAAAGTTTAAGTCAGATTCATCCTGCTGCCCGATCCAAGAATAAACGTGCCCTGAAACTGCATCGGAAATCTTTGGATCAAGCGCGTATTCGCCCGCAATTTCGGTGATAATATCCTTGATTGATGCGTCATCCCAATGCCGTGATTTACTTGTCTTCATTTCAGAACGCAGGTCAGCAGAATGCCCGCCAACCGTGATGGTATAGGGAAGGCACCGATAATCGACTCGATCGATGACATAGCTGCCAGAAAATCCACCGCCCGAACCAGCCATGATGGTCACTCGTGCTACCGCCCCGCGCCGGGGACTCGCAAAGTGCGGTGCCGCGTCATTGAAAACCATTTCCAAAGTGTCGGACCGGATACCCTCGCGGTCGATGATATTAAGACTGACCAGACGTTCAAAGAAAAGCCCAGACACCGGGACGCCATCGATGTCCACAAGAACCCGTGTTTGCGCCATCAATCCCAAAGCCTCACAGATTTCTGACCTAGCCCGTTGCTGGCGGTGTCAGGCAGCACAATTGAATGCCCAACAGGCAAACGATGCGCCACCGCAGCGATGTCCGGGTTTGCCTCCAATACCATTTCAACCGCACCAGCTTGGCGACCGTAATGGCGGGCACAAATTAGGTCCAAGGCGTCATTTTCAGAGGTGACATAAAAGGCTGACATCAAATGACCCCCAATAAAGAAAGCAACGAAAAACCAGACCCGACGCGCTTTAGTTCAATCGAATATGCGTTTCGCCCAGGCGCACCAAACCGATCATGAAAGGCTCGGTCTTCATCAACCTTTTGGATTGCTTGACTGCCAAATACCTTCCCTTCCAAAGAAACCAACATCTGCGGAATGCCATTTTTGGCCGCCAATCGCACGCCTTCTAGGGTGGCAGCACCACCCCATTCACTTGGAAATAGAACGCCATTGATCGTGACAACCTCCGAGCGCGGGCCGGTCCACTGCAATGCATTTATCCGGCCTGCAATTTCGATTTCTGCCCATGTCGTGTCCAGCTTGCGACTGACATCCGTGTAACCAAAGCCATGCGAACGAAACAAAAATGGCCCTAAAGCCATGGTGACTGGTCCAGACATCACGTGCCCCTTTTAATCTGAAAAACTGGCTGCAAACGTGGCGGAAATTCGTTCGCCCAACCGGGTTTCAATAAGGTCCACCAATCCTTCTGGATCAGACACACCAGATGGCGCAACTATGTTGATACTGCCGATTTCAACTCGCGCGGCCCTCGGAACTTCGGTGCCAAAGGCACTAGTTTCCTTGGTTGGTGACGCGGTAACGGCTTGCGGAGCAACAGCAATAGAAGACGCCACAAGCCCCGCCAGACTGGCGGCACGAACACGCTGCGCCCCGCGTTGCAGTCGCTGTGTCTGTTGATTTGTGGCGATGAAACCGGCCCGATTTGGAAAATATAATTCAGGACCACGCTCACCAACAAGCAACGGTCGGATGCCAAATGGTCCACCTGACGCACGTTTCTGAACGTCCGCTGTACCTTCAGAGCCACCAACACTTCCCGCCGGTATCGACCTGACGGCCTCAGCCAACGCTTGAACTTTTGCTAATGCGCGGTCGATTGATTCCGTGCTGATTTCAGGCGTTTCCGATGTGTCAGAAAGCACCTGCAACGCTTGCGTCAAAGACGCGGCTGCGACTCCTTCTTCAGATAGCTGGTGCTCTACTGTTTCGAGATCACGAACACGCGAAGCCTTTTGAGTTTTCGCCTGCTGGTATTCAGAACTAACAAAATCATAAGCGTGTTTTGGCGTGCCGATTGCATCCATTTCCGCCTGCAATGCTGAAATTTCGGCACGCAAATCAGAAGCCATCCCGCGCAAACCCTCCAACCGGTCGGCAGTCGGTAAGTTATCTTCATCTGCATAAATTTGGACGGTTGCCGCTGCACTCCGAACGCCCGCATCTGTCGGCAGCAAAGCCTGTTCTACAGGCGGTTTAAAGCCATGAAACCACTCGAAGCTCTTTTCATAAGCCTCCATCAAATGGCTAATACCCGGCGTTGCACGGAACCCTCTATCCATCGAACGAACATTGGTTTCCTGAAAGGCCGCCAAATCTTCAGGATTTTCCGGCAAATTCCGCATTGCCAAATATGTCATTACACCGGCTGACAAAGCCCCCGCGCGGATGCGTGACAAGTTGCGCGCCATCGCAGCAGATTGTGTCCGCACGTGCGTAGACAAGCCAGTTATTTCCGCCGCTGCAGAAGTCCGAAATCCCGAAAATCGACCAAGCGCAGGACCGAAGAACGGTAACAGGCTTGCTGTCCAACGAAGAGGAACAATCAAAGTCGAGAGTGCAAGCTTTCCAGCCAATCGAATCCATGGCACGCGCCCAATTAGACGAGCCGTCCAACGAAATGGATACAACAATCCGCCAATCGCGTAACGCCCGGCAAACAAACGCCAAGCAGTGATGCCGATGCGTGGAATAAGGCCTGCAGTCCAGCGAAAGGGGCCAATCAAAGTCGAGAGTGCAAGTTTTCCAGCTAATCGAATCCATGGCACGCGTCCAATTAGACGAGCCGTCCAACGAAATGGATACAACAATCCGCCAATCGCGTAACGCCCGGCAAACAAACGCCAAGCAGTGATACCCATGCGTGGAATAAGGCCTGCAGTCCAGCGAAGGGGGACAATCAAAGTCGAGAGCGCAAGTTTAGGTAGTCGCATCAGTCCGCCAAAAGCAGAACTGACACTGCCAAACCCCTTAGCTGCAAATGCCGCGCGCGCACCCAACCCCACCAGACCAAAGCGCAGAACTGCCATTGTGCCGATAAGTCCAGCCGCCGCAGTCAGCAAAAACCCACCAGCGACCGCCATGGCCCCGAGGGCGACCCCGCCCATGACCAAAGTCTTGGTCAGTTTTGGATTTTCCTTTGTCCATGTCACCAGTTTGTCGATGAAGACCTGCGACTTCGACAACAATTCATTCAAGGGTGGCAGCACCACTTCACCGATACTGATGCCCAAGCGGGCGGTTTGATTACGCAGCAGCTGCATATTGTTTGCAGTGGTGCGCGACCGTTCGGCATATTCCGCTTCAGCACTGCCAAGGTATTGGGTTTCGTCAGCAACCAACGCCAGCATTTCTGGCATCAGCTGCATGTTGTTCATCAGCTTGGTTAACTCGCGCGCTTCATCGCCAAACAGGTCTGTCATCACCGATGCGCGCAAATGGTCTGGCAACTCATTCAGACGCTGCATGACATCCATCGTGGTGCCAACAGCATTTTCCTGCATCGCGCGCGCCACATCTTCAGAATTAAGCCCTAAGCGCGCCATAGCGGCGCTTTGTCGGGTTGTCGCGCTTTCGCCCCGCGTCAATGCGCGCCCCATATTCCTAAAGGATGTGGCAGCAGTATCCGCACCAGCACCAGCAGCAATCATTGCCGCACCGATGGCCAGCGTTTCCGTGTGGTCAAATCCGTAGTTTTCACCATCGGCACCAGCACGGTTCATAAACTCAAGCGTCGCATCAGCACGTGCCGCAGAATTGTTGGACAGATGGTTCATCGCATCGAACAAGGAACCGGTCTGGTCCAAATCAATCCGGAAGGCGGTTTTGATTTCAGCCATTGAAGTGCCGATGCTGCCTGCCGACATATCGAATGCAACACCTGCCTTCGCTGCCATTTCCGCAAAGCGTGCCAGTTCTTCCTGCGCGATGCCAGATTGGCCACCAGCTGCAACGATTTCAGCCAGACCCGTCGCGGCAATTGGTATTCGCGTGGACAATTCCAAGATGTCTTCTGACATTGTTCGGAAAGCAGCCGGACTTTCAAAGTCCACTACCTTGCGGACATCTGACATGGCGCTTTCGAATTCTACAGCCTGCATGATTGGCGCGGACATAGCAGTTAGGATGCGCCGCCCAGTTTGCATAGAAGCATTTCCAACAAAGCTAAGATTTGCTGCCGTCGCCAAAGATCGCTGCATCCTTTCGCGACTTTCAGCAATGCGATCCTGCATGGTTTTAAGGCGCTGCATACGTTCAACCTGACGGGCAAACTTGCCATTTGCTGCATCTAAAGCACTTGCCAAGCGACGCTGTTCACTAGCCAAGCTTGAAGTATCCACGCCGGCAGACTGCATTTGCACCTGCAAACCGCGCAATTCCGCGCGATTGCGGCGATGCTTTTCTTCAAGACGGCCAGCCGTCGTTCGCGCGCGTTCAAATTCACGACGCATCGCTGCTGTTGGGTTCTTGGTCGCGCGAATTGTCGTCAGCAACTTGCGGGTCTTTTCGTTTGCAGCATCTAAGGCATCAGCCGAACGACGCACAACAGTCTGTTGACGCCGAAAATCTTCGATCATGCGAAGCGGGCCACGCATGCCCTGAAGACTTCCCATCTCGGTTCGAACATTGGCCGCAAAACGACCAGTCACGCCAGACATATTCCGGATCATGCTAGAATATTGGTCAACTGCCTTGACGACCAGTTCAGTAGTGATCCGCTTGCCTGCCATTGTGCTGCACTCCTTGAAATTTTCGAAAATATGACTAAATAAAAGCCATGGATATTTTTGCGATGATATTTGCCGTTCTGATGATAACTGCCGCTATCGCTGCGACGGCCATCGTGGGTGTCTATGCAGGCGGGATCTGGGGCGCAGGCGCATTTGCGCTGCTGCTAGTCATCCTTTACCGGGCATGTACCCATCAAAGCGGCCCCGACCGGTCAACCGGCCGGGACACGCTCAATGCTTTTCAGCAATCACTGGCTGACGATTAAAGTTATTCAAATTTCAGACGGGTGGCATCCCACACCTTTTGCGCGGCCTTATGCCATTTGTTGAAATCTGACACTTTCATTGCCAAGACCTGCGGCAACGATGTTGAAAATACTGATGCCACAAATCCGGCTGCAAAGCGCAAGTCTTCCGCTACTTTGCCGGGGGTTCGTTTCCCGAATCGTCACCAACCTCATCACCTTTGCCCTTTTCAAACATTGGCTTCAAAATGGTCTCTACGGCTTCATTTACCGCATCAAGGTCAGAATTTTTGATCTTCCCCGCCACCGCTTCTGGAATGCTCGCAAGATGCGAAATCCAGAACAGATTCACACGAGTTGCATCAACCTTTGAAGGCGGGATCGAAAACGACGCTTCCAAATCGGCATATGCGATCTCGGCAAATAAGTCAGCCTCATCAAACGATAGCTTGTCATAAGTCTGATCACCGACCACAACGGGCCGCTTCAGGGGCACTTCGATTGGTAAATCCATCTGTGCGTCCCCTTAATTCAACAACAGGGCTGAACGGATGTCAGCGGTCTGCGATTGGCCGCCAACAGTCACGTTGAAATCATCCGCTTCGATCATTTCAGAACCGCCGATTTCCAGCTTCAGATATTCCCACACGAACGTGTAGTCAGTTTCTGCCTTGTCGCCAGCTTTCCAACTGCCAAAGTCAGCCTCCTTCAGGAAGCCGCGCAGGTAGCACGTTGCGTTCGAAACAGTGCCATCTTCATCCACCAAAGCGCCGGTAATCATCAGCGTATCCGTGGTACCCTGCATGCCATTAATGGCCCCGACTGTTGCCGGGTCCAAAGCAGTCATCTTGAACTTGGCATTTTCGCGTTCATAGCCTTGGCGAATTTCGCGCTCCATCACCATGCCCGCATTGCGGATTTTGTCAGTTTTCACTTTGAAGGGCGGAATGGTCATTTCTGACGCTTGACCAACCTTCACATCTTCGTTCAGCCACATCGCACAATCGCGAAGCAGGAATGCCGGGGTCGATTTCATATCATATCTCCTGAATGGGCCATTCATCTGATGGCATCAGCGCAGATGCACAGGTGGTGCATCTGCGTCATAGGTTTGCGGATTTGACCGGACTTAGGCTGCTGCCTGAAGTGCCGCTTTGGTCAATTCCAAATAGTATTCGATGTTGCGGTGCGCGATGAAACGGATGTCTTCCATCGGTGCAGGCGGTTCGAAATCAAGTGACAATGTGATGCGACCAGCGGCCAGCTGCGTTGGCTCATTCAGGTCTTGGTCCAGCCAGACCTTGCCACCGATGATCGCACCTTCAGCAATGAAGGTCCGCATTGCAGCATTGCCAGACTCGATCATCAATTTGACATTTGCTGCTGAAAACGGTTTGTCCACAAATTCCATATAGGCCTTTTCAATGGCTTCATTGATGAAATCTGCAGTTCGACGAACGGCCAAGAACACCCATAGGTCATCACTGGTTGCACCCCGATTGCCCCAAGTAATGAAGCCAGAACCGATATTGATGATCGTGTTGACGTGCTGCTCATTTAGGTAGTTTGAATGCGCGCCATAGGTCACTGGACGGGTCACGCCACCGATGCCATTGATGGTTTTGTTCGATAGCGAGTGCCAAAATCCCAGCGTCTTATCGACCCGAGCTTGTACACCCGCAAAGCGGGCAGACGCTGGACGCGCCACAAACGCACTCGATATTGTGTCGTAGACAAGAACCTTTGGGTCAACGACATAGATGCGTTGCGATCCGATCAACTGACGATAGGAAATTGCGGCAGCGTCTGTGGTGTCCGGGCCATCGACAAAAGCAACAGCGGGCAGAGCGTCCAAAACTCCAATTAATTCCGCAACAACGGGATTTGCTGTGACACCATCCCCTGATGTAAAGCCGGGCGCTGCAATTAGGCGTGGTTTGATGCCAAGCATGGGTTCGCACTTCAATAGGGCATGCACTCCGGTGCGTTCTGTGGCATCTCCAACCAGGTTGGACATGGTTTCTGCAAGGTTCAAACCTTCAGCCACACGAATGACAATCGTGTAAGCACCAACTTGGTCGAACACGTCATCAATCGCGTCCTTCAATGTGCCAGTGTCGCCAATGCCAACAGCATCGGTTGGCGTGCCTTTCAGAAGCACTGGCGTATTCAATGGGAACTTCACCGGATCGGCATCAGGGGCCGTTCCCAACAGCCCCACAACGGCTGTTTGTGCCACCTGAACGAGAACAGGGGTTTCATTGGATTCCGACAGTCGCGTGCCGTGATGGTAGCTGAGATCAGCCATTGGTCTTTCTCCTTTAGTCAAAAGAAAACCCGGCACGCTGGCCGGGGTGAAGGGCTTTGACACCATTCGGGTTGTGCGCAGTTGCGCTTCAGTAGTTTGCCGAAACCGCCAAACCGATTTTCACAAGCTGCTGGTTGAAGCTTACAGCATCGGCTGAAAGGGCCACCCCGCCACGACCATCCGGAACAAGGCCATCAACAGCAAACACATCGGCCAGCCAACGTCCGTATTTGCCTTTGCCTCGCCCGTCTTTGTAGGTTCGAATGACAACTTGTTGTCCAAGGATTTGATCGCGCAGCCAGTCGCGGGATTTTGCGCCATCGACCTTTTCAGGTCCGCGCATTTCAGGCGCATTGATGCCAAACAACCTCAATTTGATGTGCTCGGATTTCTGATGAAACCCCAAGTTCACATCGACTGTTATGGTGTCAGCGTCATAGACCGACACCACCATGGCCTTGTAGATATACACCTACGTCGCCAAACTAGTTTGGGTTTCTAAAAGCACATCGTCAGCCAGCGACTTGGCGGCCGCAAGAACTGTTTCGATTTCCATTTCGATGTTGAGGGCATCATCAGGAATTGCAGTGATACTTGCGCATGTCTCTGCCTCGATCACGCCAATCAAAAGCGCTATTTGCCGAAAAACAGCAGCTTGAGAATTGATCTGTGCAATCAAACCTGCACGGTCTGTGCCGCGCGCGACAGCTTCTCGATCGATCAACGCTAGCTCTGCGACAGCGGAATTATTTGGATCGCGCGCAATTTCGGCCTTGATCCGATATTCTGCCAGTTTACCCGCTGAATTTGAGGCCAGTATTGCGCGACAATCATCGGCAAAGGTGGCAACTTTTTGCTTGGCTTTCGCCTTCATTGTAGCGGCAATAACCGAAGCTGGATAACCCAAATCAACGGCTTCAGTGTAGTCAACGGCCAACGTAATTCGACCGCCGTGTGTGATGTCAAAATTCACAGCATTACTCCTTATGATTTAATCAGGTCTTGTCCAAGCGTAAAGCCAGCGGCGTGCAAAGAAGCGCCATTGCTCAACGTCAAATTTGATGCGCCAATCCGGGCTGTCCCCAACGCGCCGTGCTTTTGCACAGCCACAAATGGGCCATCGAATTCGCAAAGGTATGACGCGAAATCGATGTGCGATCCTTGAGTTTGCTGGACAAGACCAAAGCCAGCAGGACATGTAACTTTGCACTGCTGTAGATGAAGGCTGCACGGAACAGATTGGCTAATAATCGCCTTCATTCCATTCGCAGTTGGCACGGCAGGATTTGCAGGAACTTCCACTTCTAGGTCGCAACCAAAAATGCTAACACTGCCGTAACTGCCCGGATTCAATGAGTAGATCCGATTGTAGGTCACGTTGTCGTAGCCCATAATTTTCAATATTGGGCGCGTGGCCAGACCAGCCGCTGCTTCAAATCGAAGATCATTAGCCCCAATGAAAGTGACGCTGATGTTTGACGTTACTTCCAGTGTTCCTTCGTGCATGATCAGTCGAGCATACCCACCCTTTGGAATTTGATATACCCATTGAAGGTATTCATCCCAATTGCGGATATGACCATTTTCCGAAAAATCAACCGCAGCTTCGTTCGGTTTGAAGTTGATCGTGGCGAACATTTCGTCCTTAACGACGGCCTTTAAGGTAGCAGCAAGCGCGCCATAAGCTGCCTGTGCATCAGCCACGTCTTGATTGAATTGATCTCGCTGCCCTTGGAAATAGGACAACAACTCCTCAGCCGTGGCCGTCTGCCGAACCAAGGCTTCATGTGTAGTTTCGGGCATCAATAGTCTCCTGATATTTCACGGACACGATCTGCCAAGCGCAGATTTTCTAGTCCGTTTTTCATTGCAAATGTTGACAGAGTTGCGATTTCATTGGTCATCAGCAGCTGTAAAGGTGGGCCTACTGAAACAATGTTGACACTGGTTGGGTCCACGGCTTCGATTATCAATTCCAAAGCTATGGCCGCGCGAGAAATTGAAGATTTCCAAATCAGACCCTGAGTTGGATGCGATGCGATGGCGAACAATGTGCCATCACCCAGAAAGAAACCAACCTCTCGGATGAAGTAATCGCCAGCGCCTTCGACCACAAAAGAGATGTCCTTCTGACCGTTTCCAACGTCGCGCGCGTCTTGGATTGCGACTCTCTGTTGTTCGCCAATCAAAGCCGTTTGCGTGGCCTTACCGCTTGCGTTTGTTGGGACAATGTAGCCTGAGCTACCGACTGCAACGTGGGTGATGTCCAATGAAAACCCACCAGCGTTGGCATCCATGGCGGCTTGAAAACCCGCGTGCGTAATTATTGGGATATATGTATCCGACATAGCACTCCTCGATTTGTGTTTGAGTTAATTTTGGTCAGACGCTTTCAGCAGCTGCTTCATTGTCAGTGATCGTCATTTTGCAACGTACTAAAATGGTGATTTTCGGGTCGATGGCTAAACCAACTTTTAGACTGGAAAAAAGCCGAACCGAACCTGATAGAACTATTCCGCGCGCCGACGATGGAACGTTAATTTCCGTCGTGCGCGTACCGTGATGGTAAATCGTCATTGGCGAACCTCAAGTGTGGATTGCGAAAATTCTACTAGGTGTCACGGAAACCGCTGGCCCGTTCTCGGGCGCCTAAAAACCAAATGATTAGCGCAGTGCCGGCTAAATCACATGCATCCGGAACCGCGCAAAGCTGGTGGTTGATACATTCACACCCATGCGTATGGATTGCGGACGCAACTTAGCTCCAACTGCGATAGAGAAGCCGCGAGACACTGGTGCCACACGTTCAATTACCGCAATGATGGCGCGCACCATTTGTTGACTGAAGAACACTTCTTCATCAGGATATAGCGCCCGATCTGCATACGCAGTAACATCAAATGTGCCCCGTGCGGCTTCAGGTGATACCTGCCACCATTCTTTCAATTCGATGCGAACGCCCAAAGCATCAAGCGCACGCTTAATTGCATATGGCGTGCCTTTGAATTGATGAACTTCTGCCGACATCGCAACCACGCTGCGCTTGATGTCATCCGGCCAATCGACATCCCAAACATCCACTGAATTTTCCCATGCAAGATGGTCCAGCAAGGCTTCAGAAACCGACATCGGGTCTTTGGAAATCATCGCGACCGGCAACGTGAACAGCCGTTCTTCCAGAATATCCAAAGCGCGGGCCAAATCCGTTGCCGTTTTCGGCAGCATGCTTTGTGTTCGATCAAACATCACGCCACCCGCCTGACACCGCCTCCGCTGTCACATTTACCGCCACGCAATGCGGCGCTTCAAAAGGACCGACATCCAAGTCCGTAGCAGGTTGCGTGATGACCACATCAACAACACCATCGACGCTTAATGCTGCAGCCAGCGACGTGCGATATAGCTTACGTCCTATACGCAGGCGATTGCGTATGAACGCGTCAGCCGTTGCCTGCGCAGCTGCCAGAACTGCGCCGGCCGAAGCCGCTGACGTAACATGCAACACGGCTTCGATGGCGTAAGGCACCGGCGTTGCAGAAATGACCGTTAACTTGTCAGCAACCGGACGTCGCGTGTCCGCGGTACAATTATCATACACCGCGTCCAGCAGCTCCGCATCGGCTTCGCCATCCCCTTCAGATGACAGAACGACCATTTTGGGTTCAGCAGCAAGGATCGCAGGAACAAGCCCATGGTTAGGACCGTAAACTGCAACATCCACAACTCGGTCATCAGCATCCAGCGCCCAGTAGACATAAGATCCTTCAGTTCCGTGCGGCGAATAGGATTCCATGACCAATTGTATGCGGGCGCGAAACGCTTCATCACTTTCAAGGACGATATTGTTTGGGTCGGCTTCATCCAGAACCTTACGAACAACACTCCGGTTTGCACCAATTTGGTCTAGATCAGTGTTTCGCGCAGTCGAAAGAAACACCGCCCGAATAGCAGCGTTAATTTGATTTGACAGATACAGTTCACGCGCCGCTGCCGCTTCATTCAGATAGCGCATCGGGCTGGCCGCAATATTGCGCGCCAACGCCATTGCTTCAACGACCTTTGGTGCATCAAACACTTCCGACAGCTGCGCTTCCAATTCCTGAAGGCGCGCTTCCAAAATGGCATCGAAATCCAAAACCGCGACGGACGACGGGTCTGGCAAGGTTGAAAGGTCTAGGGCTGCAAAACGGCTCATAGTGCAAGGCTCCAATTGTCCACCCGGGTGCCTTGCACACGAATGGCTTGCGTTTCGTCATTTACAACCGTGTCATCACCCAAGTGGGCATTGGGCAAATGATTGCCCTTCAGCTGCAAAGCCATGACCCCATCAGCACCAGCCGAAAGGGTCACATCTGTCAGTTCAAATCGTGGCTCCCAACGGTCGATTGCTTCAGCAACCGACGTATAAAGGGCCATGATGTTGGCGTCGTTCATAGGCATGTCCACCATCACAGGAACCTCGGAACCGAACTGGCGCATAAACACGCGCGTGTTCAGGCGTGTCACCAGAATGGCTTCGATGCTTTGAACGACATGCATCCAACCATCGATGATCTCCCCTGTGTGGTGGTCCAAATCCATAGAATTTAGCCTTGTGCCTTTGCCACTTTTTTGGCGGGTTTTGGTTCTGGTTTTTCGCCAGACAGCGCATTCGTCGAAGCTAAAGGTTTCAGCCCCGTGCCATTGGGCGCGACATAGTATTTGGCCGCCCGTTCGGTCATCCGAACCGGATCACCTACCTTTCGGTGCTGCCCCGCGATGAAACGTGCTTCATTCACTTCATAGTCTTTCAATGCAGTCATGGTCTTTCCCTTCAGTTTGGTGTTCCAGTGTTTGATGGTCCGGCCATCACGCCGTTATGGCTGTGCGTGTCGCCAATGTTCTTTCCGTTATGGGACAAAGCCCCACCGGTGTTGACAGCCCCCGCAGACGATAGTGTTAGCGAATACCCGCCGATGGATATGACGATGGTCGAACCACCGCCTGTCGCTTTGATTGATGCTGCGCCAACCGACAGCAGCACGAATTCATCACCGGCATCTGACGGCCTGCCATTTGACACTGAATTCAGACTGCCCTGAATGGTTGCGTCATGCAGGTCACCGCTTTCAGATTTGATTTCTACCTGCTGACCAACAGATGGCGGGTTGTGGGTTTTGTTTGCGCCAGCCGCACGCTCAACCCACGGAATCCAGCCCGTCAACATTGGCGCTTCGCCTTCAGTCAGCTGCACGCGGGCAAGCCCATTTGCAGCATCGACTTCAGTGACAACGCCTGTGCGACCTTGTGACCCAAATCGCCTTTCCAGCGCTGCCAATCGGCGGCGCATGTCATCCATTTGTTCGGGCAGACCCATCAGCTGCGGTCCACAACCGAAGAAGGTTCTTCAATCCTGGACTCCGCAGGAACGCCATCGAAGGAATACAGCCGTAGTGACGCCGCATCGCGCGTTGTCATGCCAGTCAACGCTTCAAAGTCTGGATCTTCAGCCACACCGGGCTGACCCAACATAAGTTGAAAAAGGCCAAGCTGCTTCACCTGATATTGTTCCATCAGCGCCAGAAAGGTTGGCCAATGACTCCCTACCGCAAACACCTGACCAAGCGGCGGGTCCGCATAAGCATTGACCGTCACCTTCACTTGACCACAGGCCAAACGCACGTTTTCCGCAGCGCTACTGGACCGGACCTGTACCTTGGAAACGAAAGTGCAAAGATTGCCAAAGACTTGCGCCCAAGGGTTTGAAGCATCCGTCAGAATGCGGCAAATCTGGCATCCAAGAATGTCCAGAACGGCTTCGAACTGCGCATCAGTGGATGGCAAACCCTCTATGATTTCCGTGACGCCGGTTTCTTTGTTCAATTCACCCATGGTCAAAGAAACACCGCAATTGAACGTCAATTCGACCCGACCGTTCGCGCGCAGTCCAGTGTCACCCAAATTGTCCGCCTTGCTGTTGTCTGAATAGACCGCAATGAAGGGGCGTTTCTGGTCTGTCTTCAGGTCACCATCCACAGTCTGGTCAATGGCTGAAATCTGGCTGTCCAGAACATTGGTGCCCACCATCGTGCCACCCGCTTTCAGGGCCTCAACAGCAGTAATCCGCAAGGCCATCATAGTCAGTGACATCAGGCATCTCCCAATTCGCAAATTAAGCGCAGGTGTGACCGGTCATCGACCGTCAGCACCTCAAAGGCAGGTTGCCCCGCACGTTCTAGCGCGACGAACTTGTCACCTTTCTTCACATCAATGTCTGGATGAACAGAACGATCGATGCGCAAGTGACCTCCTGCAGTTGCAATTCCAGACCGCGCGTTGTTGCCACGACCAAAGTTCATCTGTTCCGCTTCGCGATCACCAGTTCGGACAACCGCAGTGAATTCGACCTTTTCGCGCGTCAGGTCTTCCTGACCATCAGACAGCGGAAGATGCCTAAGCGTTTCCGCCCAAACACCATCCACCGCTTCCATCAGTTCTTCGCGCAGCGCGCTGTCCATTAGTCCTGCAGTGCAGCCAAGGCTTCTTTTGCAACCTTCAAAGCTTCAATTTCCGGACCTGCAGACTTGCCAAGACCCACGGCATCCAGCGCCGCCTGTGCGTCCTTCACAGCCTGTTCAGCAGCTTCAACCTGCGCAGCCTTTTCTTCAGCCGTCGGCTCAACAGACTTCTTTGCTGCTGGTTTTCTCTTCGGTGCTTCGCAGTGCTCAGCGATGCCATCTTGAACAACGCTGTCAGCGTAAAACGCCGGAACCTGAACTGGTTCACCACTCTGCACCTTTTGATCTTTTTCTTGACCGGCCATTGCCGCTGGAATGGTCAAGTTGCCTTTGAACGCGACCCATTTCTTTTTCCCATTTGCCATGATTGTCTCCTTTTCCGGCTGAATTCCGATGCGGTCCACCGCATGGGGATGCAGTCAAAGGCCCGGCACTTTCATGCCGGGCCAATTGAATTGACTTCGCGTTTTGGATTGCGCGTTAAATGGTAACTTTGCGCAAAGCCTTGGGCATCGTGCAAAGCGAAATGGCGTTCATCTGGCTGTCCAGGTGATAGCCCTTGTCGTTATACATCGCCTTCATGCGCGTGTAGCGCGGCAAACCCATCGTGTTGGGCAGACCATTCCAGTCACCTGGCGCAAAGCGCGTGATGAACAGTTCAGGAACGCCAACAGGGAAGACCCGCGCCTCATTATCCGCGATGAATGCGCCAGCGACATTTGCAGCAGAAGCGCGTCGTCCGGTACGGTAACGCTCCCATGTCACGCCACCCGCTTTGAAGATGTCAGGTGCCCCATCACGCAGCTGATAGCCTTGGTTGTCCGCAAGATAGGTTTCACGCACCTCCTTCTGCTCCCACAATGCTGCATGGAGATCGCGACCGGCCAAGCCATGAATGTGGCCATATGCTTGGTCAAGTTCATCTTCGATTGCGTGAACCACATTGCCTTTGATTGCCGTGGCAAGGCCTACAACTTGCCCACCCAAACCCAAAACGACAGGTGCAGGCATCGCCAAACCAAACCGGTCGTACAGGTTGTGCAAAACTTTGCCCTTACCGGACAACACGATGCCCTTGGCGGCACCAATGCGTTGATGCTCCAAGGTGGCATCCATCGACCGGGCATGGCGGGTCAGCTTGGTTTCTATACGGTTTTCCATGACTTCTAGTTCGTCTGTAGTCCCGAACATGCGCACACCCTGAACTTCGTCAGCGTTCACGGAATCGTTGATTTCGAAGTGATCAACTTCGAAAGTGAATGACTTTCGATCTTCATCATCGACCGTTTGGCCAGGACCACCGCGCGGGGTCGGTTCGATTATGTCCAACTTGCCATTCTGTTCTTCAACCTTGACGTTTGTCGTTGGCACGCCTTCTTCATCAAAGACGCCCGTCGCGCCCATTTGACCAGGAACAAACGGTTGATCGTTGATGGTCGCCGTCAGCGTTACGATGTCGAATTCATCTTCCATTGTCGCTCTCCCTTATCGCGCGCGGATGCCGACAGCGTTCAGCTGTGCGACCTTGGCGGCAGTCTTGGCTTCATCATCAACTGACGCTTCAAACGTCAGCATTGGCAGTTTGGCTTCAGCATCTCGGTCGATGATGGCGACATCTACATCTGCCGACGTCGCATCGACCGAATAGGCCAAGATCGCCTTGGCCACTTCTGCACCTTCGATGCCTACGGTTGCGCCATTTGGCGAAGGAACAAAGCTGCCAGGAGATGCAGTTAGTTCGCCAATGACAGTGCCCGCTGAAACCTTCCCAGTCCCTGACGGAATTGTGGCCTGTGCGCGGGAAATTCGGCCAGATCCTTCAGAAAGAAGAAATGCCAGGTTGCGTGTTTGCATAGTTTCGCTGTTCATTCTTACGCCCCTTTCTGTGCGTTACGCTTGGCGTAGATACCGCGCGTGTCGATAGTCTTGGCGGTCTTTTTTGGTGCATCACCACCGCCACCTGGTTGCGCTAAAGCAGCTGCGGCCGACCGGTTCGCTTGATAGCTTTTTGGGTCTGCAGGTTCTTCGACTGCATTTGCTGGGGCATCAGATGCGGCAGCTTTCAACGCACCAATCGCGTCTTCAGCTGGCATGTCCGTGTCGAACGCCAAATGCTTCGCAAGCCCTTCGCGGCCCTGCGCTGCATCGTCTTCCGTGATGGCTTTGATGCGTGCCTTTACATCGGCAGCGGAAACCGGTTCTGCCGTTGTCGGTGCAGGTTTCGGGTCCGCTGTTGCGGGTTGTTTTGCCATTTTGGGTTTTTCCTTCTTGGCTTTGGTTTTGGCAGCGGACGCCGCCTTTGGCGCACTGGCAGTGAAGGTCCAATCCTTCTTCTCTGCCATTGCAACGAGTCGTTCGGGTGCGTTCGCGTATTGCCGGAAATCAAAGGCAGTGACGTTCGATGACTTGGCCTTCACAGCGTCAGTCGCAAAACCGCGTTCAACAGCTTCATCAGGTGTCAGCCAGATTTCACCTTCCATTTCTTTCAGAAGGTCTTCGACATCTTCACCAGACTGTTCAGCATAGATTTCAGCCATGCCGCGCCCAACCTTGCGCGCGCTTTCAGCGTAGCTTTCAAGGTCTTTGGCCTTGCCATAGGCAATGCCAGACGGGCCATGAATCATCATCTGTGAACCGGCGCGCATAGTGATGGTGTCACCGGCCATCGCAATCAAGGATGCGCTGGATGCAGCCATGGCATCCACGACCACCGCGACAGCGCCTTTATGCGCCACAAACGCATTGTAGATGGCAATGCCGTCATCAGTGTATCCACCGCCGGAATTGATGCGGACGGTGATATCAGCGTTGCGGCCAACTTCAGCCAAGGCATAAATCACATCACTGGCAGTGAAGCCTTCATCCCAATAGTTATCACCAACGAACCCGTAAAGAACGAGTTCGCCGTCAACCAAAATGGTCATTCCTGTCTCCTTTGTTCAGGTGTAGC